>Ga0181612_122896_pt1 | contig 17042 bp, 18 predicted proteins | sample HoacroProtozoa21_FD_119630 | JGI IMG/M metagenome (GOLD analysis project Ga0181612, IMG submission 119630) | Hoatzin crop microbial communities from Cojedes, Venezuel. Combined Assembly of Gp0051906, Gp0051904, Gp0051908
GCGTCCAGGTGGGTCTTGAATATCTCCAGAGAAGGAGACTCCACAACCTCCCTGGGCAGCCTGGGCCAGGGCTCCGTCACCCTCAGAGGGAAGAAATTCTTCCTTATCTTCAGCAGGAACTTCCTCTGCTTCAGTTTGTGCTCGTTGCCCCTTGTCCTGTTGCTGGGGACCACTGGAAAAGTTTGGCCCCATCCTCTTGAGACCCACCCTTAAGGTATTTGTAGGCATTTATAAGGTCCCCTCTCAGCCTTCTCTTCCCCAGCTCCCTCAGCCTTTCCTTGTAGGTAAAAGGCAAACTGGAGGTGGGCTGGGATCACCCCAGGTCCCTCCTGTGCGGGGGGCTTGCATGGTGAAAGTCACCAAAAGGTTTAAACTTGGCAGAGCCAGAAAGGCAAACTGTGCTTTCTAAACCAGGCAGCCTCGGCTGAGAGCCCGGGAGGTCTGAAAACAAAGCGGTGTAACCTCCCGTCTGCCCTCTGTCCCGCCGCCGCGTGGGCAGAGCAGACGTGGTGTTGCTCACCGGCACTTCTCCGTCGTCAGCTCCGTCAGCTTGCTTTGCAGACCTGGAATATTTAACAGAGGCGGAGAGGTGAGTATTCATTGCCAATTCCCCAGCACTCAGAAACAAAACGCAATGGTGGAACTTCAGGAAGGTGCTTGGCTTTGCAGAAACCTCATCAATTTGCAAACCTTATTTCTGAGAAGAATAACACATTGCCTGTGTTCAACAATATCGGTTTAATATCGCTGGAAAAGTTGTAGGAAATAGGAGCGTATTTTGTATTTCCACTATTTAGTGAGTCTGCATTTCCCTCCCACCCCCAAAAATTCTGTTGCAGTTTTGTTTCTACTTATTTCTCATTACGGCACGCATTTACCAGGTGGGCAGTATTTTATGACACTCAGGGCTGCAAAGCATCATGGAGGATATTTACAGCTGAACAAGAACGTCGTTTCTTGATGGATCTGCAGACGTTACAGCTTGTCAAATCCATTTTATGCAAAGTAGATGTAAACATGTGGTTTAAATTGCTCAACAGTTTCCTCTAACTCTCACATGGCTTGAAATTACACAAGAGAAGAATGAATTCATAAACCAGAATCCTCCAAAAGCGCTGTTGCTTTGTTCATAATATTGACACTGGGAATTATTCTAATAGGAAAACAATTGGATTTGGTTGCTTAACCTAATAGTTCTTATTTTAATAATGTATGACCCGAGGAGTATTCCCTGGAGGAATAAACTATCTAACCTGACTCTAAGGTTTTCTTTTACACAGCCTCGTATTCCTGCTGCTGCTGTCTTACAGATTATTGCACCTTTCCACTTTTCCTTTGATCCCTCAGTATCCAGACACACTCCAATCCACGTCACTCGGAGGAGATGGCAGTGGGTGTGCGTGTCAATTCTCCAGACCTCCCAATTTGCCTTTATCACCGCAGCAGGAGCAGGAAAGGAGCCAAATCCTCTGTGAATTAATGCTTGGAGCAAGTGGGATTCCCGCAGGTGGGATATCTACAGAGATATCGGATGCAGGAGACACCTTCTCTCTTCTGCTCCTCCTCATGGTCCAGAAAGTTACTGATTTTCTCAGCAAACCTTGTTCTCCAGTGGGATAAGATGAATAAATCACACCAAGGTGCTGTCGGATGGTGTGGTCCCCTGAGGGCCAGGCTGTGACCCTGCTTCCCCACCCATCCCCATGGGTGATGCTTGCTGAGCCCCAATTCGTGAAGCTCCACAATCTACACCTGCTCCTCCTCCCTTTGGGTTATTTCAAACCAAACAGGTCAAGGTGGCATCACAAAAAAAGGACCTCTGCTAGTTTTTAATAACACTTCTCACGTTTCCTTACCTTGGACCTCTTTCTCGTGGATTTCCTTGAGTTTATTCAGGAACTCTGCGAAACTCTCCGTGGTCATGTTCCGGGCTATGCCGCACACCGGGCTGCTTCCAGTGCAAGAATGTCCTTTCGTTTCAAATTATTCAGGTTTCAGCCTAAAATAGAAACAAAAAGCCCATTAAAAGAGAAGTGTCTTGTGTATGTGGTGTTCTGTAAATTCTTAGAAACAGGACAAAGCCCATGTGTAGAAAGCGAAATCATTTGCTAAACCACAGACGTGCACAAAGCAGCAAGCTCAGCCACAGAGGCATTTTCAGATCCGTCCACCCTGCCTCCACCCCAGGCTGGGCGTCCAGGCGAAGTGGAGAGCTATGGTTTGGAAGATGGGAGAACTGAAAGCCCAGCTGAAAAAATCAGGCTTTTACTCTACTTTTTGAGCTGTTCAAATAGCATTTCTCTGGGATGAGGTGAGGCAGGGCATCTTCTGGAGGAAGGGACTGCAGGGCTTGTGTTGGGACCACTTTGCTGGGGACTGATGATGGGAAACCTCGTAGCAGCTTTGGTGCTGGAGCCTGACGGACCCATCTCCCGCTGAGTGCCGAGGTGCTTCTGGGCATCCCTCCTCCCTCTGGCACCATGCACAGCTTCTACAGAGGCAGCACGTACCGCTCGGCCATGCCACTGTCATCACCAGGCTCCCCACATAGCCTCCCTGGCTGCAGCTTCTTTGAACCCTTGGGAGACACCAAACTGAATGTTATTCGCCCCATTTTACAGAGCAAGCTTGGAGAGGTGATGCACAGAGCGGAGCCCCGCAGGAAGCCTGGGGGATGCAGAGCCGGTGTGGGCAGAGCACCCCATGGGGCTGGAAGTGAGCTGGGGCACCCCGGGGTGCGCTGACTGCCCCCAGCCCCTCTGTACTGGGAGCAGCGTCCCAGCTTCTGCACCGGGCTCAGGTCTCTGCTCAGCCTGCCCCTGCCTCAGTTTCCCCATTGAGGTTATAGGGTTATTAACACTCCATCATGCTAAGTGCCATCACTTGGTGCTGGCAGTAGTGTTCAATAATCCCCAAGGACAGATCAAGTGCTCTGCCTTCTTAAAAAAATCCCTTGCTTTTTCCTTTTTTGGTTGAAAAATTCCCCAAACAGCAGGAGAAGTGGAGAGCATCCCGTGAAAGCCCCATCTCCATAAGCTGGGAAACGCAGGAGGAAAACAAACAGCCTGAAAGTAAAGTGGTTATTTTTTAAGAAAGTTGCCCTAATTCTGAGAATTTTTAAGAATTTTTGTCCTATTTTTAAGAATTTTTGTCCAAATATTAAGAATTTTACCATAATCCTATAGATTTAGATATTACTAGCAGGGATGGAAAGTGGAAACTTTGGAGTTGAGAAAGCTCATTGCATCAGTGATGACCTCATTCCTCCTTGGGATGCTGATGTTGGGATAAACGTTTTCCTTTCCATCAGCCAAAACCTTGAGGAGCCTCAGATCCCCTGAAATAGCTGTGGGCCCAGGTCCCTCATGGACCGTGGCGGTACTGGGGAGGGGCATGAGTCCGAGCATCCCTGCAGAGCATAGCGGGGAGTCCTGCAGAGTTTGGGCAGGAGGGATGTGCAACATCCCTGCCCCTCTGAGCAGGTCAGCAAAGCCCCGGGGTGTCCTCCGGGACCACCAAAAGCCACTCTGGGAGAAGAGAAACTTTCACACGAGGGCATTCAGCGCTGCCACCTGGGACCTTCTCTGCTAAAAGTCATCCCAGGCTACTAAGTCACAGCCGGTAATCCTGATCCCACCTGGAAGACCAGCCTTCAACCACGCAGAGATGACCAGGGAGAAAATCTCCTCTCCACGGTTCAAAGGTGTCGTGGTTTAGCCTCAGCTGGCAACAAAGAACCACGCAGCCGCTCTCTCGCTCCTCCCCACCCGTGGGATGGTGATGAGAATTGGAAGAAAAAAAGGCAAAACTCACGAAGAAGGTGAAAGGCCAGGCTGGGACTGGGTTTTGCAGCCCCATGGAGGCATGAGGAGGTTTCCACCGGGCTCCAGCACGCTCCTTGCCGGCAGCCCGCCCGTGCCTTTATCTGCATGCAGAGCAGAGGTGTGCCGGCTCGCCTGCATATGCAAGATGTGGGCACGCAGAGCTGGAAGAAGAAACTTTCCCCTAAAGCGTCTGATTTTCGAAAGAAATGAGGCACGAGCTGGCGAGAAAGAGCAGCGAGCTGGGCCTGTATCCTCTTTGCACGCTTGGATAAGCGAAATACAAATCATCTTGGAGTCGCTTTATTTGCCTTTTGAGCAAACCTGGTACAAACAGAGCAGAGATCTCACTCTCCGGGGAAACAATTAAAAAAATATTCATTGCTCGCACTTCCCTGGGCATAATCCACCCTTTCCCAGGGCTGAGTGATCTCTCCCAGGAAGGAAAAGCCACTCGAGGCATGGCACAGCTTGTCACAGCTCTTGTAGCTCGGGATCGTTAACTGTGAAATGGGTTTGGGAACCAATCTCTGCTGCTCAGCCCCAAGAGCCATAACTGAGTTACAAGCCAGGGGAAACAATACCTCTCTCTAGTCTGAAAAAGGAAAAAAAAGGCCACGGATGTTAACAGGTAGCCCTTCCTGGGATCACTGAGTCCCAGGTGTTCAAAGAATGTGTAGACATGGCACTTCAGGAGATGGTTTAGCAGGCGTGGTGGTGTTGGGTTGATGGTTGGACTTGACGATCTTAGGGGTCTTTTCCAAACTCAGTGATTCTATGATTCTAAATTTGGCTCTGCCCTGGGCAAAGCACTTCCCTAGGACTGCAGAGAGTTGTGAGACCCACTGTCATGGGGCTGAAGCCCCGAGTGCCGGAGGGGAAGGCTTTGAAGTGCTCAGACACTAATTCCCATTGCATTCCCCAGTGCTGTAAACCGGGAAGGGCTTGCGACTGGGAGCAGAGCCGGTGGTGGATGCATGGGCTCCCTGTGATGTTTGTTGGTGATGGATGAGCCCCTGCCCGCCTCAGTGCTGCCCACTCCCCTAGGCTGGTGTCTGGGAGGGCTTTTCCAGCTGGGTCGTCCTGGGGAGGTGATGCCCAGGCTGGGGCTCATGGCCGCCCCTGGTTCAGGGCCGCAGGGCTGGACTCAGATGTGGTGGGAGGCGGAGGGTGCAGGGGCAGCCCAGGTGCTCAGCTCCGGGTCCAGATCCCTTCTGGGGTGACTCAGGGCTGCGGGAAGAGCCCGGCAGATCAGGGTTTGGGACTGGGGTGTGGGCAGTAACTTTGCCTTCTGTGCACGGCCACGGTGCTTTTCCCCAGAGCCCCCTGGTCAGTGGGGATCGGCGACCTTCTGGGGATTCAAACAGTGGGGAAGAGCTTTTGCATTTTCGGTGCTTTTTGAGATGCCAGTATCCATCCCTTCCTACAGACAGGACTGCCACTCTGCGGCAAACCTGGCGAGGACTCGGTCTCTGGTCTGTGCACACACACAGTTACAGAGATGTCGCAAGAGCATCGCCCCTCCTGTATCTGTGCCCAGGATTTGGCCTTTTGCCACCGCAGAGCAGCCCCACAGACAGCCCAGACTCCCTGAGGGCTTTGGCTTTGCTCACTTCTTGCCTGGTGTGAACTGCCCAAGGCATGAAGCCACAGCCCCCTGCTCCTCCGCCCTGCTCGAGAGGATTTATTGAGGGAGATTTATTGATAAAGACCAGACCACAGAGTCCCTCAGTGTGGAGCTTGCTCCCTGAGACAGCGATTTCATTTACAGCCCTGAGCCCTTTCCAGAGCTGTCACTGTAATATACACCCGGTGGTGCCGGATGCGGCCCCGCGGCGGTGCTGGGAGCAGCCCTTTGGCATGCCGGCGGGGCTGGGCGTATTTCAAAGTGATGGTTGCCCTCTGCAAACAGAGCCCCAGTGTTGGGACCCAAAGGAAAACCCCTCATCCAGCCCCTAATTCTGGTGGGTTTGGAAAGCCTAAGCTGCTGGGGCAGAGAGGTCGCTGACTGTCATGGCGTTGCTCACCTGCTCTCTGTGTCCGCTCAGCTCAGGGTGGGACACGGGGTCCGGGTCGGGACACAGGGTCCTTGGCACATCACCTCTCACGCACGGGGCTGAGGCAGCTCCCGGCATCGCCTGGGTACTGATGGCATCGCTCCTCGGGGTGGGATGCTCCTGAATGTGTCCAGGGAAAGGAAAAGCGTCAGGGAGGTTAATTCCTAGCCCGTGCCAGGGGGCTTGGGAGGGGACAGGCTCAGACAGCTGGCTCTGACAGCACAGCCACCCCCCATTCCCTGGTCTCTAGGGGGTTTCTGGCCTCTCGTCACCATCCCCGGTGCTGCCAGCCACGCTTGCATCGAGCCACGGCACATCCTCACCCTCAGCACTGTTTCCTTTCAGAAGAATAAAGCAGCTCATTAGCTAAATGAGCTTAAGATGGTGTGAAAAAAAATTAAAGAATAGCAGGACTCTGAAATTGTGACACTGTCGGATCAGTGAGGCTTAATGGATTTAGAACCAGAGATTTCCCCATCAGCAGTGCTAGAGTTGTTCAGCTTCAGGCTGGATTTATGTAATATAACATTTGCTGGGTGATTGCCGGGCAGGGCTGCTTTCGCCAGCCAAACTTTCTTTTCTTGGCCACCCCACTATGTTCCTGGTCTAATTTTAGAATTATAAATTGAATTTATACTCAGAAAATCTGCCTGATCACTCATGGAAAATCTGCAGTGCCACGAGTATTTCAGAGGCCAGCGTGAAGCTGCTCCACTTTGCTGATGTACTGTGCGCATGGCAGATCGGAGATAGGTTTTTCTGTGTGTTGGGTTTTTTGTTGCTGGGCATTTATTTATTTGTATGACTTAACGTGGCACAGGCTGCCCTAAAACGGAGCCCAACGCTTCCTCTCCACCGTGCTGGTTCTGTGTTCAGGTGTTGGATGGGGGCTGGGAGCTTGCAAAATTTCCCCCCTGACAGGTGAGACAAGAGGAGCAGCCTTGGCTCTTGCCTCACCGAGGAGGAGGATTCGGTGCCTTCCTCCACCTCGCACAACCCGAAAATCCTCCCCGAAGCAGGGCAGCCACTCTGTGCTACTCCACCAGCCCGGAGGCCGGTTTGCAGCGAGCTCTTGCTGCAGTCACCCTGCCCCAGGGTGGCCTCTGCTGACTTAGGATGGGGATCCCACCCGGGGGTGCAGAGCCGCAGCGGGGCTGCGATCTGCTTCGGCGGCCCTTTGGCTCTGCTGGGGACCGGCGCTGGTCCCAGCCCCCTGAACAAGCTAAACAGGCCTGGCAGCACTGGGGAGATGCTGCCTCTGCTCGCGGGTGTGCAGACGTGCCCTGTTTCAGGGAGAGGAGAACAAGAGCGAATCCTCCAAGACGAAGCTCCAGCCTCAAGTCCCAACCTGCACACCGGTTTACTTCAACCCTACAAAGTCTGTGTTACCATAACACAGCGCAGACCCGGCTATCGCAAAACCAGTAGCTCAATTTCTACCCCACAACCCTGGCCCTCTGAGGGCAGCTTCTGCTTTTCTAACCACTGTGGCAATCACCAAAGCAATGGGGATTTTCTTCCATTACCTTATTTCTGCTCGGAAGTCCCTAGCTGGGGGGTGTCCCTGTGTCCCCTGGGCACAGGGACATCCCTCCTCCCAGCACAGTCTTTGCTGCCCTGGTGCTGCAGAATCACTAAAGCAGAAGTGAATATGGCCAGGAACTGGACTTTGGCTTTTATATAGCGAGGTGAGCAGTTACGGGGTCTGCTCTTGCACCATCCACAGCCGGGAGGGAGGTTTTGCCCTCCTGCTCCCCAATCTCTGCAAAGAGCAGCTCCCTGCTGCTTTGTTGAGGGTTAGCAGTAAATATTTGTCCTGCTCCCCACTCGAGGGGGAACTGCATTTGGACCCGCCAGCCATGCCATGATGCTCCCAGAGCACGGTGGGCTTTGGCTGGATCTGCGGGCAGGTCTGTGTGCCCGCACGAGGATATGGAAGATGGTTAAAAGTAGCCACTTATCTGCCTGTGCATCTCGGGGTAACCACAGCTTTTATAAACATTACTTAATTAACACCTAAGAATGCTCTGGGAAGCGGGTAATGAAGCATTATCGCATTTTTCAGGTGTTTTAATTGAGAAGATGTGAGGCTTGGGGAATAGCTCAAGGCCCCTTTGCGAGTGGATGAGCACAGCTACCACCTCCTCCCCGCCCAGCCACCACGCTCCCGCTGCCTCCCCCATCCCCAGAGTCCTCGCCTGGGGAAAGCGGGCAGAAAATACCCTGGAAAGCTCTGACAGACGACGGCATCACCCCACGCTCTGCTTGTGATCCCGATATGCTGCGCACGGCACCTGGAGAGCATCTCAGTCTCGCTGTCTCCTCCTCCATGGCAGAAGACCCCAACAGCAGCATACCTTGGAGCCCACGCTGCTCCTGACGGATGGAGAGTTCATCATTCGTGATCCTGCACGGGCAAGAAGGTCTTACACGGGCTGAGGGGCATGAAGCTCCATCGTATCTGTGCTCACAAACTGGCACCTCTGCTCCTGCTGTGGTGGGGTGTGCGTGGGCATCCTGAGTCCGTCCAATGGTCACGCAAATGAAAAGAATAAATCTCTCTTCCCTGGGTATGGTGCAGGTGGTGAAGACTTTAACTAAATCAGCTTTTCAGCACTATTTTAAAAAAGCAGTTATGTGCTGGGACGATTCAGTCCTGCAGAGCCATCCTGGGTGTTTTGGCCCACTGGTTGAACTGGGTCAGGCGGATGGGGGTGAGATGCCTACGGCACTTCTCCTCTCGCAGGACCCTGGGGTGCTGGATCTGGCCCCAGCCCCACGGTCAGAGCAGTTTAAAGCCTCTGGTGGTGCAGGTTCAAAGTCTGAACCAGGTGGCTGGGACACCCCACAGATGGGGAAGCCCCAGCTTTCAGGGGGTGGGAGACCACTTCAGGCTTTTATCCACTGATGTAAGACCAAAGTCTCGGTGGTCAGTAAATATTTCTCTCTTACAGTAGCAGGAGCTGCAGGAAAGGCTGTGCATGCTTTGAAGACCCATGGCAACACTGCTGCGTTTGCTGTTATTCTGCGAAACAAGCTCCCCACCCACAGGACACCTGCATAGGACACGGTCTCCTTGGCCATCCACGGTTGAGAGCTGCAGGGCCCATGGTGGTGCCTGGTTTGGGGCGAGGGGAGGTTGAGGGGCTGCAAGGGGTTCTTTTCATTCATGGGGAGCTGCTCCACGTGACCCATGCTCCCTGCTCTGATCTTGGGCAAGACTTCTTGTTTTGGGTTTCTCCGTACATCCCACATGGCTCTTCTAAGGCAGTAACGGAGCACATCTCTGGATGCTGCTCCTCTGCTTTCCAGGCTCCTTTTGGGCAATTTGAGCAATGACAGGGTTTCAGGCATCATGAAGCTGGGGCTTCCCTAGATCGAGCAGAGGCAGCACAGGAAGGGCGGATGCTTTCTCTTCCCGGCCTCAGCGTCCGCTCCTGTCGAGGTTTGAGAGCCAGGTTCCCATCGCTGAGGTGGTACAGGAATGTGCTCGTGGCATTGGGCAGCTGGAACAAATGAACTGTCTCCAAAAGCTTCAGAGAAGCTTTGATGAGGTCTAATTCCACCGAATTTCCATACTTTGGGAATTGCTGCAGCTCATGTTGAAACAGATGGGAGGTCCCTCTTCCCTTCTAGCTTCTAGGGAGGGAAAGTGCCCAATGCCTCTAATTTGGAATAAAAACCTATCCAGAATGGCTTTGCCTTCCTCACAGCTGTACATCAGTCCAGCCAGCTGCAAGCAAGTCTGCCAAGCAGACCTCATCTGCTCCTGAGCGCAGCCCCTAACACACCGCGTATTTGCAGGCTAGCCGGGACATGCGCGCCCTCTCACCGCTCCCGAATGGACTGAGGGCGAAGTTGGGTGGGAGATGTTGTGTTTGGGAAGTATCTGCTTCTTCAACGGCTTGCATGGGACTACGCTGCCCCACCTTGCTGGGCAGAGCCCTGCCAGCTTCATCCATCATTTAATCCAAACCAAGTGGTGACTTGATGCTCTCCAGATGCTCTTCTCCGCCTGGGCTTTAGCCCCACTGCAGTGTCATGGATGGGTCCTCTCTTACCAGATGGCCACAGTCAGGCATTTTTATGGGCTGAGGCATCTCTGCTTGTCCTAAATGCTTGGTGACACATTGGTGTTGGGGACAATTTGCTGCCTGGGCTTGGTTTTGAATCAGTGCCACACATCAGTGTTGTGTCCTCCACCGAATGGGAGGATCTGTGGCCATCTCCCCTGCAAGTGCTTCCAGGCCATTTCCCATCATGGGACTGTCATGGCAGAGAGGACAAGGAGCAGGTGATGGGCACAGCCCCACCCGTGGAGGCAAAATTCCTGGACACAGCCTTCCCCCCATCCCTGCAGCAATCCCACCATTGCTTCCTTCGACCTGGATTTAAGGTAGGCGAGAGCAAGGATGGGGACAACAGCCCCCATCAGCATCACACCTCGTGCCTGGAGCTGCCCCTGGAGCTCCGGCAAGCTCCAACATTGCTGAATATCTGCACTGCCCGCAGGAGGGTATCAGCCTGCCCTGGGAGGGCACTGGCAGAATGTCCCATGGGGAATGCTGTGGGGACACAAGGGTCTGAAGGTGGGGGGCACAGATGGCCACCTTGCCCAGCTAGCAGGAGTCACCACAACTTGTATCCCAGCTGCCACGGAGGAAAAAGGTTTTTTCTTAGCCCTGGCAATAGAGATGCAGTCGATTTAGGGTAGGAAACCAGGAGCAGGAAAGGAGCCCCACGACGCCACTGGAAGTTATTTACTGCTGAGTGAGCGCCTGGTTCGGCGCAGGGCAGCGCGATGCTGCGTGGGAGGTGGACCAGGCGTGAAGGGGGGGGATGCCCCCCGTGCCGGGCCCTACCGCCCGGCTGAGCCCTGCTGCCCGCTGGGGACCGACGCAGCTGCCAGCCCATGCGCTCCCGCAGCGCATCCCGACGCGGCGAAGGACCTGGCTCTGCTCGCACCTCTGGCTGTCACACCCCTCGAACGCTTGCTCAGAGAAAGCTTCGGTGTTTGCTGCCTCCCGTCGCTGCTCTCTAGATGCAAACGTGACCGGACTCCCTGGTACTCACGTAAACCCTGACACCCACAAACCGCTCTGTCCCTCCCGCAGCTATTTCACTTTGCCCGAGCTAGAGCTGGATGCCGTTCCTTTGCAGTTCGTATTCCAGTGATATCTCGTTACCCTTCATGCTCAGGTGGAAAATGCCAGAGGAGCAGTTTTTGTCAGAGGAGCAGAGAGCCCTGGGGTCCTGGCTGGGCAGCGGCCGCACAGCCCAGGCTGGCTCAGCTCCGCTCCCCACCCACCCCGCATGCCTGCAGAGGCAGAGCTGCTGCTTTGCAACAAGCCATCGACTCCCCGGCTGCTAGAACATCCAAATTTCCTCCTCGAACTCCAAGAGGGGACAGAAAAGCAAGCAAACCCATGACACAACCACCTCTGCCCATCAGATGGGAGCTGGACCAGGCTCCTGCTGCCAGCACCAAGTGACAGCTCTCCCCGGCACACTGCTATACAGATTTTGGGCATTTCTCCATGCGTGCTCACGCCAGCTCCCTTCCCAGCTCCATAACACTGCCCAGGATGCCAGGGGACAGACAAAAATCAGTGCAGGCACAATACTCACATTGGAAGACTGTCTCTGTGTCTCTCCCTCGACTCCTCCGGCTCGCTCAAGTTGCGATCAAGAGACGGTCATCTGGGACACGGGAGACAGGAGTGAGCAGTGCGGGTGAACTTGCACAGACAATAAGCCATAATTTTTCTTTGCAGTCTGACTGGCTCTACTGGTTTGCATTTCTTTGCCCCAGCAGCAGAAAGGAGGCTCAGCTTAACTAAAGCTGCCCAACAGGTTCTGCTATAATAAAAAAAAAGTGGCAGGACCAGTATGGTTTGAAACCAGATAGAGATTTGATTGTTTTCCCATAATTACAGTTCAGCCTGTGCTGTTGGCTGAAGTCAATCGCATTAGCAAACAGACCCATTTAAATAATTCATCCACCATTAAGGTGGGATTTTTTTCCTTTTATATAACTTGTTTTTTTCCGAGAGGAAGAGAAAAAAGAAGAATTGAATGTGACAGCAGCAGCGTCCTACTAAACTAGAGTGGCACAACCCAGGGCTCACAACAGCCCCCAGACCAAACGGCTCGGGAAGAGGGGAAGGAACATGCCCAAACTGACACCAATGGCTGCTTGCGAGCACGGGATGAAAGCCCGTGGTCCTGGACGGTCTCCTGGGGTCGCTTTGCAGCAGCTGGGGATGCTTTGGGGACCTGCGGGGAGAGGCTGGGTGATGGGTGCCGATCCTGGCCAGCAGCCCTGGAGCAGCCCGGGTTGCCTCCCGGCTCCAGCTGCTGACACAAGCAGCTTCCACCCTGAACCGTGGGCTGGTGGAGCCGAAGGCAACGTGGACACGTCCTGAGCCTTTGAAGTGCAACTCTTTCAGCATCCCTCAGGGAAAATACTGGCACCCATTCCCCTGCCCAGGCTGGGCAGGGACAGCCTTCCCCCGCATTGCTGCAGACAGCGGCAGCACACAGGGGCTGCGAAAGCAAGAGATGCATTCGCTCTCCATCAGCATGGCACCAGTAAAAAGCAATAAAAAATTGTTGCCTGCATATCTGAGACCCAGACAGCCCATTTTCTCGGCCAAGAGCTGCTGAGCAAGCGCAGGGCCCTGCTTGGCTGGCACAGCCACCACCCAGCACGGCTCCACGCTCAGGAGGGACGCGTCCGGGTTGCTTAACAGGACACGTAAGTTGGGGAGGGTGGTTTCCCTGATATTTCCAGGGCCGGTGGATAGGGAGAGCTGCTGTGGATAGGGCGTTTGGAGCATCAAGGCTGAGCTCCTCCTTCGAATCATCCTGTGTGAGGAAGGCAGCTCTGCCACACCTTGCATCCCCAGAGCTCAGTCCCCAGCCACCAGCTCAGCCCCTCAGCTGGTGTAAAGCCACATCCATCCACGGGCAGCAATATCACCACGCTGATTTACACCCCGGCTGCTGAGCTGGCTCATTCAGCAAGTCCAGCGCGGCGCTGAGCATCCTTGGCAGCATTTCCCCGCAGCAATCGCATCGCCCATCTGCAGCTCTGCTGCCAAACAGTGGGTTTGAGCTTCGCTACCCTCGCACGGACAGGTCGGGCAGGCAGGGAGCAGCCGGGGCTCCCAGGAACGCGGCTGCACGCCCACGCTATGGAAATGGGTGGCAGGTAAACAAGCAGCCTCTCGGTGAGCCATGGTCCTCGGCAGACCTGTAGGGACTGTTTGGTGGTTGCTTTACATGCATGAAATTCCTGGCTCGTTTGTCTGCAAGAGGGACAAAGCACAAGGCTAAGGGGGGTGATTTTCCATCCGAGCCTTCTCACAAGCCATCTGCAATGGGCAGAGGGAAGTTCTTGGCCTCTTTATTGCCTTTTTCTTTCCTTTTGGGCTTTTTGTTTTATTGACAGATATGGCAAATAGAGATTGATTGCTCGATATCGTCCAGTACCTCAGGCTGATGTTTGCACTGGTAGAATTAGTGGCAACCACACGGAAGAGAGCTCCTTGCTCAGACCAGCCCAGTGATTTCATGGGAGCGGCAGTGGGGTAGCAGGGAGGCGTGGAGCTCGGGGAGATAACCTGCAGCAGCCAGACCTCTGAGCGGCGGCGGTGGGACACGAGGCACGAGCCATGGGGGCACCACCACCATCTCATGCCTGCCTCCAAAGGTTCAGCGACTGCTCTGTCTGCAGCATCTCCCACCGGGGCATTGGGAAGGGAAACAATGAAGGGAGGGCTTAATGGTAGCCGCTGCTTGTGGGGACTGAGGAGATCCCGAGGCAGGAGCAGCTGCCTGGAAGGGTGGTGCTGGTGCACAAGAAGGCCATTTCTGGGAAGCAGAAAGTGATGCTCTTTGAAATAATCTCCACCTTTTCTTGCAGGTGTCTACTGGAGATCATGCAGATTGCTCACAGGAACCATGATTACACCATGATTGCTCTGCTTCCACCCTGAAAAGCCAGAAGATCTGGACAGGACATCAGTGTCTTTAAAACTGAGAACTTCATTTAAAAAAAAATAATTTCAAGCCCTTTTTCTAGAAGGGAAAAAAAAATGTTCTAAGAAAGAAACACAAAACCACTAATGCCACCTGGAGGTATCTGATCGAGACTGAGACAGATGGCTGCAACTGGAAAACCAGCGAGACAGGAGAGCATCGCTGCACGGGCAGGCAGGGAGGCTCCGCAGCACCATGGGCGGTGTTGCGGAAGGGCCCATCAGATAATTGTATCTGGGAAAAAGCAATCTGATTCAGAGCCAGAGCTGTCAGAGGCTGCTGCCAAAATCTATCAGCTGTTGAAGAGGATGATCGTTAGCTGGGCTCAGGGCAGAGATCTCTCCATAGTCACCATGGGCATGTGCTACTGGGAAAGCGCCATGAACCTGTAAGAAACCTGGATGAGATTATTTGCCAGGGTGGTGTCCAAAGCAGACTCTAGGCATTAGACTGAATGCATTTTTTTTTTTTTTAATATAGGTCCTCCCCTGAATTGATTCTTTCTGTAAGTTCAGGCACTTTTTTCTCTTCGTAAGCACACTTTGCATCCTGCCAAATTCCAGCTGTTATCTTTACTGCACAAGACAAGAAGGACTTTTGATAGATTTCAACCTATTTGCTGGATGGAAAGGACATGACCGAAACCACAGCATCAGCCCTGTGCTCCCAAGAAAGCCCAGCTGCAGGTCTGGGAGGTCCAAGTCCTGTACCACAGGAACCATCTCCATCCTCTGCCACGACCCACCTAGGTCAGGGCCCAAACCGCTGTTATTCCCAAAGCTGGTTGTTCTTCGCCCATAGCTTTGAAGACTATCTAAATAGGAGCTGAAGCAGGGGGAAAAAACCCTCTCCTGCTACCAAAGAAAGCAACACTCATAGTTTTCCCACCACCTTTTTCCCACCACAGTTTTCCCATCACCTATGATAACACATTAAAGAAGAGCAAGGTGATTGACCTGAGAGCATCACCACAATATATGTAACAGGGAAACTGTTTAAATGGTGAGGAAACCCATTCCCTGGTGGAGTCACATCGACCCCCACCCACAAGCAGAGGACATATGTGAGTTAGGTTTCTAGGGAAAAAAGGGGGCCACAAATAACATTTCTTATGGATGTAGATTATCCTTTGTTCAACAGGTATCAAAAGAATGGGTGAAGTTCCTATTCCACAGAAGAACCTTGTGAAAACACATACTTGTTCCCACTCAAGGGGCCACCACAGCAGACTAAAGACACCCCATGGGCTGGGCTGCAATACCTGAGCAAGGAGCAGGGCAGAGCTGGAGATCACAAACAGGTTCATCCAAGAGCCCAAGCCACCAGGTGAATTCATGGTGACATGGCCAGAACTGGAAACCAGCATGTTGAAGCATCCCTGGGACAGGAACTGACAGTCCCACGCTGGGCTGCAGTGGGCTCATGGGTCATGGATGTGGGTGGGTGCCCCAGGTGAGGCTGCTCAAGGCTGTTAAAGCTCATTAGTGTCCTCAGGGCCCTGACAAAAGCATCCCTACATCATTAGCAATCACTTATCATAGAATCAGAATGGTTTGGGTTGGAATGGACCTTAAAGATCATCTGGTTCCAACCCCCCTGCCATGAGCAGGGACATCGTTATGGACATAAGGAAACAGGGAGCAGAGCCCAATGTCTAATTTTAGGGTACATCCATGGTGCCAGCTGCAGCACATGTCAGTGAAACTGGAGCCAACGTCACCTGCAGCAGCCTGGGAGCTGGTGACCCCACAGCATGCACATCCCTGCCTGCTAACATCACTTCATGGGGCCCCACTGCTGTTTTGCTAAGTATTTTGAGGCCAAAATAAATGGAATAGCAACCCAGGCTGAGCAGCCAGAAGTGCCTGGCAGCTCCAGGGCAGGACGAGCCGCAGGAGCACCTGCTGCTGTTCTTGGCTGCATTGCCCTGACCTGCCCCATGGCACGGCCATCCAGCACAAAGCTTTCCTGCCCATCCTTACTTCCATTTAGATACAAGGCAAGGTCACAGTCTCTGCCCTCCACCTGCCTTGCCAGCAGCTGCCTTTTTTGCAAGAAGCACAGTCCTTATCCCTGTTGCAGTTTAGGTAAAAAATAAATCGGGAATAGACTGAAATCAGGACCTACCAGGGCATCTTCAGTGGGGCAGGCAGTGCAAATTAGGACCAGAGCTCCAGATGTCTTTGGTGATCTCAGGTTGGAGATTCAGCTTAAAAAATGTCCATGTACAGTTTCTTACCACCACCTCTGTTTCACTTCTGTTAACCGTGATCTCAGCCTGGATTTAAGAAACTTTTTTCCAGGCTTGCCATCCTCGTTGCCTGGTCAGCAGGGCTCTGGCACCTTTGCAGCCATGAGGAGCACAGTTTCTCTGACTGAATCGTTAGCGTGTGTCATATGAACAGGAAATTTTTGGAAATACATCCTCTCCCTCGTTGAAGGCAAGGGATGTGGGCTCTTCACGCAGAAAGCTCGCTGGGAAGAGACTGCTCCATCAGCCCAGGTTTTCTGGGAAGCAAAGTGAAAATAATGCAGTTGTCCATGCCATGAATCCACACTAACAGGGAAAAAACTCTTCCCCTGGACTGTGCAAGACTTTTCAGCTTGGCCCGACAGCAGACCTCCACTCATGGGTCCCTGCCAATAAGCCAAGCGTGGTGGTGAGGCGTGAAATGTCCTCCTTGCTCGGGGCTTCAGTGGGGTTTGTGGCAATGAGGACAAGCCTGAGGTTGATGTGTCCCCATTTCTGGACCAGACTGACCGATGTTGTTACCAGACATTCAGTACAACCCTGCAGGCACTTCCGAGCCTGATTGTCTTGGGCTTTTCATAAAGCCCCATAAAAACCAACCCTCTGGCTGATGCCCAGAGCTCTCCCTGGCAGGAACAAGCAGACAGGAGCAGCATCACTGGGCTTATATTGGGAGGACACTGCTGTGCAGCAGACATGCGGAAAGGAAGGCGAAAGAATTAAGTGGAGCTATATAAAAGCAACCAGGCAGGTGCTGCAAAGAGATAACGAATTTTTGGCCGGTTGCAGCCACCCCATCGCGACGTCGGTGCGGTTTCCCGGCCTGCAGCCGCAGGCTATCAGCACACATATGGCAGGCAGCTTCCACCA
>Ga0181612_109133_pt1 | contig 17040 bp, 5 predicted proteins | sample HoacroProtozoa21_FD_119630 | JGI IMG/M metagenome (GOLD analysis project Ga0181612, IMG submission 119630) | Hoatzin crop microbial communities from Cojedes, Venezuel. Combined Assembly of Gp0051906, Gp0051904, Gp0051908
GCTGATGTTAACTACAGCAGTGACTGCCCTCATGCAAAGAAAGAGTATTTCTGATAGAATTAAACCTCACCCAAGTGAAAATAAAACTCAGTGTGATATTTGCAGTAAAAACAAATAAATAACATGTTCATCAGCACCTCAGCGGCAAGCAGTTAGGTCTTTCACTAACCACCACTTCAGTGAAAGTGAGGCACAAACCAGTGCCTATACAAATATTAACTATCACATCTGAATACAGACACTTCACTGCGAGTCTCCTCCAAGGGCGTACATACTCTTTTTTACTGCTACAAAATTGATGCATAGATACCTCTACTACTTGGCCAACCTGAACTTTGAAGAGAGATTTGCAGTACAAAAATCTTACTTACAAAGCACGTTAAACCAGTTTCTGTGCTTAACATTATGGTCTCCTTCCTTATGAATGGCAATGCAAATAGGGTTTTCTAAATAACAAAATACACATACACACTTTAACACACCTAAAATTACTTAATGGTTCTTAACTATTTTGTGCCAGCATACTAGGGTGGAATTTACCATACCAAAACACATGATAATGCCCCAAGAAAGTTCAGAGTCATGAATAAAACTTCTGGAACAATTAACCAACAAGAAGTATATGCTGCAGGCATAACTCCCACTCCGACTGGACAAGAACAAGCAGCCAAAAAAATGCTCCATCAGTTTAGGGAGCCTGACCATAAACTGGATAAACTTTCTGGGAAAACACCGCTTAGAAATGTCCGATTCCATTTACAGCTGTAGAAGTATGAGATAACTCTGCTTGCTTCTACAGAATAAGAAACTAATCATCAATAATAGCATTGCTTAAGCCCAAATGACAGTAATCTTTATTTCAGATCTTGACTGAGCAAGTATAGAAACACATACCCCATGCTGGGGCTAGGCACACAGGACCTCTCTCCTCTCCTTTCCCCCCCAGATAAATAAATTATGGAAGCTGTGTGATGCTGTCAGTGCAAGTCAGTCACTTCCCCTTTGACCTGTACCTACGTCCCACTTCCAGGTGTGTCAGCACCTCCCACATCACCTTTGTGTGTTTCCCAAGCAACATACTGAGCCAGGGCAATAACCACAGGAGCTGTACTAAGAACTCCTACTTTATGCAGCTGCTGCTCACTTTTAGAGAATGATCACAGCCACAGAAGCTTTAGCTTTGGCTTCACTGCCCTGATAGAGTTGTAGCTGCAACTGTTAGGTGCTAAGCCCTACTGTTCTCCAGGGGCCTGCATCACACTTCAGCTGCCAGCTCTGCAGCAAGCATGAGTGCTACAACCAACCAAATCCATGTCTGAACCGCAGCAGCCCTCACTTCAGGCAAGATTGGAAGAACGAGCAACATTTCAATTTGCCATACAGTTTATTTCCAAAGACAGATCTGGTTCAGTCTTGGCAAATGTGGTTAGGCTACCTTCATGTAGCAGTTGTCCTCCTGGGCAAGCACTTGTACGAGTTCCATTTTTTTCTCATTCTTCCTGTTATTTTCCCTCAGTAGTGCTACTGGTCTTTTTTTAACTGTGGGTGCCAGTCTGGAACCCTCGCTGTGAATGGTGTAAGAATCACGACAGGAGTTATCCACAAAAAGAGGAGGTGACAACTTCTCCGAGACCAGGAGCTCCACGGGCTCTGCAGTTTTTGTTTCTAAGTTTAGCCCAATGCTGTCCAGTGATTCTTCTGGTAAGCTAGCTGCTGAGCCACACCTCCTGCCTACCGCATGCTTTATCACCTCTTTATTTTCCCCTGCATTTCCAAGTTTCCTCACATGGTTGTGCGTGTGGCTGTGAAAGTCAGTATTTAGTCTGTTATTGCTGCTCTCTTGCATTCCTTTACCAGTATCGTTAAAGCTGTTAGGATTTGTCCCCCTTACAGTTGTTTCTCTGCTGTTAAAATCTTGAGAGTTCAGCTCTAACAAATGCAACAGCTGTTTGTCTCTGCCACTATTTTCATCTTTGCTATCACTAGACAGCTCATTAGAGTTGATGATCCAAAGGCTGTCATCACTGGTCTGTGTGACATTCTCACTAGAGGCTAAACCCGGGACAACGCTGCAGTCAAAACCCTGTACAATCAAACATACATGGTCACCCGTCCTCTGGTCAGGTTCACAGATTATGGTATCTGGAGGTGTTTGTCTCAGGTTGTTGTACAAAAGATGAGTTAAGGTTTCATATGGTGACCCAGAGATAACATCACTGTCACAGTATGTACCATTACATTTAACTGCATTATCAGAAGGTTGATAACCAGATGGCTGAGGTCGACTGGGGCAAGAAATTATACTGGCTTTCTTTTGAACATTTTGGTACGTTACTTGCTTATGTATTTCTTCCTCTGGTAGGAAAGCTGAACCACTGTCATTTGCATGCACGGAGAAAGATGGAAAATCAGTACGTTCAGAACAGGTGTTCTGAAAATCAAGTTCAGTGTAGGGAGATCTGTAGTTGGTATAACATGTCTCATTGGAAGGGGGTTGATAAATTTGATCTCTGCAATGAAGTTCTGGTGTTTCTGAAAACTGTGTCAAAGGTAGTGATGAGCACCCATTTTCAAAACACAGAGTCAGGCTACTGTCAGCCATAGACTGAGATGTAAGGGTGTCACAGCTCCTGTAGGCACATCCACAGGGCTCCATGGATGGAGACGTAAGGGTGTCACAGCTCCTGTAGGCAGATCCACAGGGCTCCACGGATGGAGACGTAAGGGTGTCATAGCTCCTGTAGGCAGAATCACAGGGTTCCACGGATGGAGAGATAAGTGTGTCAAACCTCTTATACGCAGAGCTACACAGTCCCATGGAGGGAGACACTAGGGTATCAAAACTCTTGTGTGCAGTGTTGCTTATTCTGTCTTTTTTGGTCCCAAAGGATGGTTTATTTGGAGATTCCTGGATCAGGACATCTGAGTCATGCTGACTTTCAGAACTGCATGGAAAAAGGCTTTGATGAACCACATGTAGAAGATCGCTTGCATCCAGAGAAGCAGAATTTATGCTGGAGCTCCGATAGCCAGATTCAAAGGATTCTTCTGATTGTTCTGAGTTCTTGCTGGCTGTACTACAATTGTAGTCATCTTGAGAGGTTTTGGTGAAAAGGGAGACTGTATGAGAAATATCACATGGCTGCTGACTCTGGGCTGTGCTTTCTTTTGGATTTCGCTGTAATGGATTTTCCGATTCAAGTTTCTCAAAGGTTTTATTCTCACCTGTGATGATGTCTGGGTCTTTATTATCTTGCATGTTGTTTTCATCTGCCAGGATCTCCATAAACATGCTAGCTAGTGCATCATTACGTTCAGTGTGCTCTCTGAGAGCACTGACACTGCTTTCACAAGGCTCAAACATGGTGATCTGGTCACTAGTCTCTTCCTGGCTCTCAGCCTCAATGCCTGTTACACATGCACAGATTTCTATAGACTCTTCAACCAGAACTGTCTCAGGGGTTAAAACTGCACTGCTGCCTTTTGGAAACCACTCTCCAGACTTGCTGTGACAACTGCAAGATTTCTCAACATTTCTGATGTTATCTTTTCCCTTGAAGTTTTGGCTTGACAAATGTTGAACCAGACAATTCTTACAACTTCTGTTTTTGGAAGTCAAAAGGAAAGGACAGTTAATGTTTATCTAATAGGAAACTACTTTCTGCTATAAAGCAGAAGGGTTTTTTTTTTCCTTTATCTTACTTACATTTGGTTTTCCATATGACTCTGCTTTAAGTCATGGAAAGGGAACTTGATTTCATCAATGTAGCACAAAACTGAAAACTAAGAAAGATACAAATGAGATCTAGGACACGTGAATTGTATTTAGTATCCCCTGCACTAGCAGACAATAGCACTTATTTTACATATTCTACTTCTGGGGTCCAGGAAAAGGTATTTTTTGCAACGACTTTAAATTACCTTAACATTTTTTACAACCAAATGGCTCTTTGCTGGATTTGGGATTTGATCCCACCATTCTTTCTTCACTCTGCAAGGGAAGAATTACAATTGTTTATTTTAACTGCATTTTGGCTTCATCAGTGTACACTTCCCTCTCTCTCAGACGTCTGCATTGCAGCAACAGGAAGTGCTTGTTCTGTGCATCTCCAAGTGTTGCCTTTCATTAAACTTGTGTTTAATGCCTGTATGTTTGGTGTGTGACTGCTCTGCACAGCCACAGTCACATGTTCTTCTAATCATGTTTAAAATGATGTATGAAACAGATATGATCCCACTTTCACATTACCACTAGAAAATTTAAGAAATATGGGTATTTAACCATCATTACTGGAACTCCGGCAAAGACTAGGGTCCAAAACTGACAAACCCCATAACTGCAGCTGTTTTGAATGCTATAACAAGCCCATTTTAGTAAGGTTATTAGAGAATATGCAGTTATCTATTCAGAAAATGACAGAGTGCAACTGATCTGTGTTTATAAAATGTTTGCTCATAGAGAGGAGACAAACATGCTGAGGAAAAATAAAACCATCAGATTCCCATGCTACCAGACATTCAGCTAATCAACTGCAATAGTGGTATCTGTGCAAGCTGCTACCCTATAAACCCCGTGAACGGTATGATACATACTTGGTAACACAGAAGTAACAAATTACAGATACTGCCATGATCAGTATGCAGGATACAGGAACAGCCATCTGCAGAATGTCTTCAGCTGTTACTCGATAATCTGTTAAATAAACATACAAATTTACATGTGTATGTGTATATAAATACAAGTACTGATGATACCCAATTCATTGCTCTTTTGCACCTTAAAAAACAAAAAAGCTTCTTTACAGGACATAAAATAAAGCCTTCAGCAGATAAACAACAGAGCGTACATAGCTACCAGTGGCAATGGTGTGTGGCATGCCTGAAAGGTCAATGGAGGTACTGCAGTCAGCAGCATTAGGACCTGAGAGAGCCAACAAGTACTGTGAGGCCATCTGTCAGCTCTCGAGGACAAGCCTGTCACACAGTCCCTACAATGGCATTATCACCTCCACTGCAGTGCAGCTATGCTTCCTGTCCCCGCTGTTGCTCTTCAGAGATTTTTATAAACCCTTGGCCCTCTGACAGTTAAAGTATTACTTAATTTGCAGCCTAAATATCTCTTGTTCATTTATACACACTTGCACTTACAGCAGTGTTCTTCAGTTTAAATATCTCTTTTCTCTCCCTGGTGTCTACTTCATGAAATATTTACAGAGAATAAACACATCCCCTTTCAGCCTTTTTTTCACAAGGCTACACAATCCAACTTTCCTTGGACTTCTCTTCCTTAGTTTCCTGAGGAGTTGCCTTTTTATGTTTAGTCTCTTTGGAAGCCTTTATAGATGTATCCACAATACATTCAAAAGGATTAAGATGATGATTCCACAACTCTCCTCTAAGAGGAGAGAGTGAGAGTATATATGATATGGTTTACAAAACTATACCATCCTTTTACCAAGCTGCTATTTGTTACAATACTTACCATAGTGAAATTCAACTTCTTCACTCCATTCACTCCAGTAGGCTGGGTAGTTTGTATAGTTACACCTTACAATTGCAACGTAATCATAGCCTTTCCTCAAGGAGCTTGCAGTAATTTCAAAGCTTTTTGCCTGGTAGTTAATTGCTTTTACAGAAACCTGAAAAGAAAGCGAGAAAGTTCACTTTGATTTCTTTATGAGGTGAAGGGTTAGTGACAGCAATTAAATAACAATAGTGCTCTGTGTTTCAGCGACCTTTTACAAATAAGCAAATTAATGACTGTATACCTGATCTGCTGTGCGTGATACTGCATTTTGTTGTCATGAGCAGGTGGCATTTGTGACATGCCACCGTCCATGTTCTTCCCCTACCAGAAGCAGCCCAGCCCTGAAGTGCTGGATTGCTCAGGAGGGTGTCTGAAATGCCTCAAGTACACCCCAGAGTCATGACCAGCCTCCAGCTTCCTGATGTCTTAAGGAGCAAATGAAGTTCAGGGAACAGAAACATTGTATTTTCAATCTCTGTCCCATCTCCTGTGAGCAGCAGACCATTTTGGAGTGGCAGTCAGAAGAGCTTCAGTCCTTTAAGGCCCAGCTGAACCACCCTGGGGTAACGCGACCTGTGGGAAGTGCATGTTCAGGAACACTGTGGGACTTGCCCTTGCTGGCCCTTACACCATTATCCATGAAACGGTTTCAAGACTTTTCAGAGGAATTTTTAAACCTCAAAGCTCCAGAGAGCCAGAAAATGAAGAGACTGGCTGTCTCTTACCTCTGTCGGGTGCTGCTTCCTCCAGTATTTCACTTCATAGATGACTGGCTGTCCAGAGAGCATGGATAAAGGAGAGTAGCTCTCCTCCCAGCTCAGGTTGAAATTACCATTTTCAACTTTCTCAATGGCAAGATTTTTGGGGGCCCTTGGCTTAACTGTATGTTAAAAAAATATAATTAAGGAGAACATGGCAATGGAAAAGCACTGATGGAGAGAAGCAGAGAGACAAACATTCACCAGAGAACAGAATCTCATCGCAGTCAATGCATTTAGCCCTTTTCACTAACCTGCAGCACAAAGATATAGAGGCCAAAATAGAGCAACTGCAAGGTATTCATTAACAAGCACTGAATCTTCAAGCTGGCTGAACAAATTGCAAGTTCAACCTTTTGGTGCACTGGATGCAGCTTTCAGCCTGGAAAAATGGGAACCACCTGCGCTCTCACAATGGCATGTTATGCCACGGGGTAGGCACAGAGCTTCTGACAACTTCACTTCCAGGCTGTCCTGGCTATCTGTCGCTTAGAAACTGATGCAGGCTCCTGCTTATTCTGCTGATAAGCAGCAGTGACAATCAAGTATCCTGACAAGAACCAGCTCATCGATGCAGACGAATGCCTGCCTAAAGTATGTGAAAGATTTCTCTGAGTGTTTGAGGGGACAAGTGTCATGAAAGAGCACACCGTTCTAAACAAACTAGGTGTCTATAGAGACACATAAACTGCATCTACACTCTGTCCTGTGTAAAGAGCAGAGCTGCTAACTTTTTATCACTGGTTGTTATAATCCAGCATCAATTACTGTAAAAATCTCCATTCTGGGGGATGATTCAACCAGCACGAAATGACAAAGACAGGAGTGGGAAAAATTTCAGTAGGGACAGCCTAGTGCCTTTTTAGAAACCGGAAGTAGTACATTCCTCTTCATCCCTGAATTCTACAGCCACAAGTAAAATGCACTTAAGACAGGTTTAAGCCCCCAAACTGCTGCTGGCTGGCACCTGAGAGTGTACAGCTGGAGGAAGAATCACTCTCTGCTTTCCCAGTTACTTACACTCTTTCCTTAAGAATCTACTCCAGAATCAGGTTTCTAAGCCAGATGAATTTCGCATTTAAGCCAGCACGGCACTTTTCATCTTTGACAAGGAAAAACTGTTGCAGTGTCATGAATGAGGAGTTAGCTAGGATTGCAAAGCCTGGAAGCAGATGTCTTGGTGACAAAGAAAACAGTTTCTTACCAACCAGGGCTGGTGTAACACTGTAATTCCACATATCAGTCCCATTGAACTGTAGAGCTAGAATATACGAGAGGCCTAATACAAAATAATCCGGATATATTGTGCAAGTGCACTTTAAACTGTCTTTTCCATTCTCAGGGACACACACACTATTTCTGAAAAACAGGCAGAAAATTGTGTGATGTTCAGAAAGTGCGGCACACTAGTTATTGAAAATATGAAATCAAGCTTCCCTGATGTGTAGAGCTCATCAAATCTGAGACAAATGAGCTCAGTTCCTAGAAACACTTAGCCCAAACAAATCCAAACCAAAACTGAGCTCCCCCAATCTCCAAAAGAACCCACCCTCCCAAAATCCTCTTTGGGTATCTGTATTGCACAAATGAAAAAACTTGACAGAAAGGCTAAGTATTGATCCCAAGAGGAAAAATTAACACCCTTTGTCACACTTCAACATCTGAAGGAGCGGACTGACAGCTTGCTATATAGGAACAGGTTTACTACAGTGTACAAAGTAGGTTATTTGGATGTCTGTGTGGAGAAATCATACGGAGAGGAACAGGAAAGCCCAGACGCATCTTCCTTTGTAGGAGATGACAGCTGGCCCTGCTGCAGGACACGGACAACACTCTGTGCTTGAACATGGAGTTAGACTGTATGCAGAGATAACCCCTAGCTCCAGGGCAGAGTACTTTTCACACAGGCGACAGACTGGTAAATCAGGTAAGATTTCTCCTGAAGGAGGTAAAATTTTGCATGAAATGAAGGTTGGGCAAACTTATGAGAGCCCTACCACTCCTACAAGTAGAACTTGATCACTCGTCTGTGCTAAAAGTGCAGAGAGGTCTGCAGAAAGTTAGACCACTGAACAGAGCATGCTGTTAATTGCAGCAATCCATTTTCCACCTGACAAGAATAATCTGGATTACATTTTGTCCCAGACATCCATGGCAGAGGGAGGGAATAAAAGCGATAATGGCCATAGGATATATGAAGTTCTAACAATGATAATGTCATAAATTCTTCAACACTTACGGCACACAAAAAAAATCCTTCCTGTAGTAGAGCAGGAATTCTTTGGAGCAATTTGTTCGTGGAGGCACCTTCCAGTCACAAACCAGCTCTTTGTCATAGTCAGTGAAGCATGCAAATTCCTGTACACGTCCTGCAGCCATAACTATGGAGAAGCAGCACACCATGAGAAGCAAGAGAATAAAAAGAATAAATTGGACTAATCAGAAACATTAACTTTTCCATCTAAACAGAGCTACCAACCCCCTATAAATTAAGTGAAAGCCTTGTTCTTTTTCACGTTCTGGGTAAATGGAAAGAGATGCATGTCACCTAATGTCTCCACCTTTCTGGAGACAACGTCTACGGTCCTGGAGAGGAAGAAGGGCTGCAGTAGTAATATTGAAATAGAAAGGCACAACTCATCCAACACAGTCTTCCAAGCACAGAAAATCTGATCCTGATAGCTCTATTTAATGCACATCAACGTTTAATTCTAGAACAGCATCATCCCATGTGTTAAATACAAAAGGTTCAAAAGCTAAAATGCAGATAATTAACAGAGTCAGATCAAGATCACTGCCTACAGGCACGTACTCCTGCTTTATCTACAATGGTTCTAAGATTCCCAAATGCATGCCCTCTGTCTCCCCAGAGCAGTTCTCCATAGCCTAGAAGCTCTTCCTGTCACAGGCTTTCTTCTAGTATGCACATTTTCTTAATTTCACTGAGTATTTCCTGTTCCATCTTCTGCTTTTCATTGTTATAATAGTGTTGAGAGACCTGAAGAGATTTAGTGTCACATTGTTCCAGGCACTGAGAGGGTACACAAAAGCCCAAAGTCTCTGCACTCCCAATGTTCATGTTCACAATCTCTTCCACTAGTAGTATTTAGGAAAAAAAAAAAGAAAACATTAGTCAAAATAGCTTTGTTAGAACTGAAAAGGGAAATGGAATACACAATCCTCAGTATCCCATACAGCCTTATTTTCCATTATGTCAATACACTCCACATTAGTGGAACAAGGAACAGAAGAGAAGGAGCTATGTGACAGTAAGGTCATGCTGTTATTAGGACTAACAGTGTGCCAAACATAGCACTGGAATGTGATAATTTCCAAGTGATGCACTAAGAAATAGCTTATACTTTTATCATCCCAGACAATTCTTTGCCTTCTCTGATGTCTGACGTCTCTGTTACTGGCAATATTAACAATTTCTCCCTTTTCTTGCACAGGTTGTACAGATCTAAATTCTTCTCTCCTGCTCTACATCTCAATTCCCGATGAAAATTTAGAACAGCTTTGGCAGGTTTTTAGAATCCTATTAATTGATATTTTTCCCTGATAGTTTCCTAAGAGGTTCTGCTAGAATGTTTCCTGCGGCAATTATACAGCGGCCATATAAAAACATGATTTCATTTCTCTACAGTATGTAAATAATTTTGTTTACATGGCCCAGCACATTACTAACTCTCCATCTTCATAATTTCCCTTGCAAATTCAAGATTAAGTTGCCAACAATTCACATCCTGTAAGGTCTTTGTCCTTCAGCCACTGCTGCTTCACAGGCTTACTCTTTCCAGCGGGTACCTAAGTTTCAGGTTATTTCTCCCAAGCAAAAACTCCAGTTGTCAAAAACACCTAATTTAATTTTATCCTTCCTACATTTCTACTTCTCTGCAGTCCACTTGGGTTATTTATTGACACAACTTCTGCATACTCTGATACAGTTCAGTATCTGCAAATGTAATAAACAAGACAGTCAGATGCCTTTTAGTGGACAAGATACTTGACCTACAATGGGCTCTACCACCAGACCCTCTGGTACTTCAATAAAAACCCGACTCAAACAAATACTTAACTGTTCAGTACTGTCAGTGTATGGTCTTTCATCCTCGTTAAAATCCACACATCACTTTCACTTGCCTAAAAGGCCTCCCACAAAACTTGACTACCAAGCAGTCCTGGATCACTGGAGTAAGCTCAATAACCTCAGTGAGGTTCACTTACGCAAATGAGGATATACAGCAATGTCAATGAACCATTTAAAAATTCTACAAAAATCATAATCTGAATTGTCTAGCATATTGACTAGTTATAAACCTAGAATTGACTGCAGCTCATGGTTTCAATAGTGTTTAAATATTTAGAAAATGTTTTAGTTTGTTTTAGTTACTAAGGCTAGATATTTATCTTGTAGATAAGAACTATCACTCTTACATCCTTTCTGGATGGCAGCACCACATTTAGTTCCCTTTTGTTCTGCATGGTCCCTGATTGTTCAGAAAAACCCAAGAATTACCAGAAGAGCAGCAAGTTAAACTTCTGCAATTCTGTAACAGTCACACTGCTCATTTATTTTAAAAGAACAATTATCTATTTATCCTGTTGCTACTGATTATATTTGGTTGCCATTTGTATTTTTATTGTTAGTTTCTTTTTTTCCACTTTAAGATAGACTTTTAGAAGAAGTACTAACATTTTAAGCCCTTTAAAGATGAACATCGTTATTTTTTCCACTGTGTTAATCATCTTACACTTTCAAGAATACTTTAATTAAATAAAGCTCTTCCTGCTATGTTAAGCTATGATGATTAGCAGCTTTACTTTGTCTTGCCCTTCAACGCCCTCATGTCTTTCCAGAACTCTAAATTATCTTCTGTATTCTTCTCCTGTGACCTTCTCCCTTTTTCATCTCTGGTACAGCATATTTTTTTTTAAAGCCTCAGATATTTGAGAATTTCCTTTTGAAAGCACCTACAGTACACAGAGTTTGTTTTCAGTTGGTGTAGTTAAAAAAGGGAACTGAAATAGTGGATTTCTTTTTTAATCCTCAACTAGAACGTCATGCTGAAGAAACTTAAAACACATAGTTAACTGGGGGGGGGGGTGTGTGTGAAACCACAACTGTAAAATTAAACCTTGATAAAAATCACTTACAGAAGATGTGGGATTACCTGGATCAGATGACCCAGCCAATGTGCTCTTGCAAACTTTGATCCTTCTCATTAATTAAAATTCAAATCGTACCATTTCATAGTACATAAGAAAGTAGCTAACTAACCTTCCTTTTTAGAGACAGGCTATTTTAACTATTTTGGTTTTCTTTCTTCAAAAAAAAACCCAAAAAACAAACAAGAAAAAAAAACTGTAGACTACTGTGGAACTATTTAAAAACAACAGAAATAAAATGTAAGATTAATTTTCCAGCGAATAAAATGCATTGTCGGAAAACATGATTTTATATATCTACCTTGTCTTTATAATCAAGTATCAGAAAAGATGCAAGAATAAAACCATTTTCATCTTCAGCCCCCGCCAGTTGCACTTCAGAAAATAACCAGTTAACAAGCAGCATTAAGACTTAATGCAGCTACACGTCCTGCCAGACCAAAACAATGGTGTAGTGAAGAACACATAGGACATCACATGCCAGTCATCTGCCCATGTACAGGCACAAGTCAGAGCACCGAATGTCTGACAGCAAGTGCCTGCAAAATTTATTCAAACCCCATCAACTAAATTTTCCAACTTAGCAACTCTGCACACTTCAGAGAAGCCAAATTGACAGATGTCCTTTAATAGTAGATCCACAGATTCCATTTCATGATCACAGCTCCCTCCAGGTCCCGCATGGCCAACAGTTGCAGTTATCAAAGTAAGCAAGTGAGAGACTAGTGCTTTCTACTCTTACGGGATTTCTACAGAGATGTCCCTGGGTCATTGCTAAGCACCCTGTTTGCAACAAGGTTGTCCGACAGAGATTAGATAATACTGAAGCAGGGAGATGACTTTCCAAACCTCAGTTTCTCCTTCCTGCAAATTCCTATTTTTTTCTTGCCCATATGGAAAAGGGCAATAAAAAGAAAAAAAAAATTAAGAATTTATTCTAGTATAAAGATATTTCTGACATGTGAAGTTACACATTTTGTATTAGTTGATTAATGTTGCCTACTAGTCATGGGAAAACGCTGTCAATAAAAACTTCAGTATAATAGTTTAAAACATTGACAAACATACCTTCATTTGCTGTATACGAAAAGAAAAGGATCCACAGGGCATACGGTGCAGCACTTGGGAGCCTTGCCATCATTGACATTGGCCAGGTTTCGTAGGACAAGCTGTGCTGAAATTCTGCCAACAGAAAACATTACTACAAGCTTACATCAGTGTCCCAGTTAAGTGTTTAGTTCTTCCTACCACTCTGCTAGATGTTAGGATTCAGATCCCCTGCAGTGCCTGATCCCCTCTAAAGCTTGCTCATGGAACAATGAGAAGCGTAGAAGAGTAAGGATAATACAAATGAGCTAGGAGACTTTTCTGCAAAGTTTTAATTACAGAGGATACTAAACTGACATGCAGTGAACCTACTCTTTTAGCTCTAGAAAAGCAAAGCTGCTAGTATGCAAGATATTAAGAGGGTAAGCGCTAGACCAAAATCACTGACAATCAACATGTCACCCAAGCCCTGTGATTCCACTCAGATGACAAAGAATTTTAAAATGAAGTGCCTGATCTATTGACTAAAATGTTTTCCCCAAGTCCTATCACCAGTACGCTAGATAAGAACATCATCCTCTTAAAAAAGGTTCTTAGCAAAGACCTCTAAGCCTTGCTTCACCAGAATGCAGACTGATTAAAACAGCAAATAATTAGAAGTTGTAAAACACATAGCTCATCACGACATAACCAGCACAACTTCCAAGAAGGAAAATTATGCAGCTTTTACATATTAAAATTCTTCAAGTATAGCGGAGCTGTGCAAGTAAACTGAAAACAGATGACATCACTAATTTAAGACTTTCAAAAAAACTCATTTCCCCAAGTTTCTTCTGCTGATGCAATGTAGTCACTTAGTGGAAGAATATCTTCTGGATTAGATATGGCTACCAGCTTCCATATCACTAGAAACGTACGTGATACATTTAAAATATTGGTAAATCTGTAAAGTCATGCTAACTAATATGGAATAACTATGACTTTGCTTTCAGTATAAAGATGGATAAAACTTGTTCAGCAGCACATTGTTAATACTCAACCCTTTTGCCCCTTCTCATGCTCTTGGTATTTTCTAATCTTCAAGTCTGGACGCAGTGTTCTTACTACCCGCATGCTACAGTTGCTCTGCTTACATCTGCAAAGTTCCCAGGTGGCACATTATTTTTTATTTCAAAACTGACGATTCTCTCTGTGTGATTGAGTAAAGAGGAGAGAACTTCTGAGAAGATTTCCTTCAGCAGGAGAGTGGTGCTGGGCTTTCTGCAGAAGTTTTGTTAGATTCTGAAGTAGAAGAGATCATTGAAATGTACCTGTTGACAGTGGTTCAATACCCTCTGCTCCAACTACAGTAGTGGAACAACCTTTAACACTTCTAACAGATTTGACTGTCACCAGCACACACGACAAAAGGAACTGGCAAGGGATCAGCAACTCTGCTGTGGTATAAACTTGTGAAGCAATTAGCTCAGCAAAAAATTAATAACCTTTTAGAAGCATGCAGATGGGCACTACACAGGTGTAAGGACGTGCAGCCTCCAAGGCATGCTTCCAAAGCCATATCCCCTCAAAATAACCTCTCTCTAAAACTGGGAAGATTCTCAAGCACAGCTGTTGAATATTTCCTGTCAAATGTTCCAATAGAACAAACACGAGGTGGGCAACAGCCAGACTCTCAGTTGAATAAGGGTCAGAAAAAATCACTTTTTTGTAAAGACCACCACACCTTTTATTGATAAACATATCTACATAAATCAAATCATTGTGAAACGCAGCAACAGAATCTTAGGTTTTTTCAATATATTTAGAAGCACTAGCACTTCACTTACAATCAATTGTTACTTCAGTATGTCAGATTCAGCTCCAAGGCAATTACCTCATAATTCACCTTTCTGCCCTTGTCAGAAAAGTCACGTTTAATGATACCATAGTTCTTCCATTCTCACATGCATGACTGACCACTCTAGCACAAGCTTCTAAAGATTAAACATGGAAAATTTAAATCTCAGAGGTTAAGGGATAAGAACATTGTTAGTGAAAACAGAAGATGAGACTGGAAACTCTTTTGTGACCACCTCTGAGGCAGCTACTGCTCATCTAGTAATAAAGGACATACTTGAAAGACTAATTTCTCATACATGCTCAAGAAAACTCTTAAGAGCCGAGCTTTTCACATTTTGGGAACAGGCAAAACATGACTGAGCACAGTCTTTTTTGAAAAGAACTCAAGGGCATTTGCTGCTGCTCAGAAAAAAAGAGAGCAAACTGCTCCAGCATAAGAAAAACCCCACCTTCCTTTTTTCCTGGAATTCTCAAGAGAGGAAGTGTTTACTTTCCAGTTCATTGTTAAGTAATACTGTTGCATGACTGGAGTTCCAAGAAACTCTTAAAACCTTGGCAGAGAATCCCGTATCACATAAGCACGTATGAATCAGCAGATGGTAGAGCAAAAATATCTCCCCCATAGGAGAAAAGATCTGCACGCTTATGAAACACAGCTCTGATGAAAATGCAAACTTTTTTTTTTCTCTTTAAATAGGAGTAGTGGACAGTAAATCCAATGCAAAGCGAGAAAAGTTTTAAATGGCAATAGTTTTCCTGTCTATTAGCTCTTAAGTTTTTCTTTCTATCAGATAATGAAACACCAATCTAAAAGTATGTAACACATATAGAGAATACCAAAATCACAATTGTGCTAGTAATCCCAATATATTTGAGGAAAGGAAGATGTAAAAGACACAAGTGACTTCCCCAAAACTATGAAAGAAATCTCTATCAGGGTTAGAAGCAGGTCTACGTGATTACTAGCACAAGTTATATGCTTTGATCATTTACCATTTCTGTCTCTTGAAAAAAAATATTATGTGATTGAAAAGATTTCATTTAGTATCAAGAAAAACAATAACAACTTCTGGTCTGGGCTTCTAAATAAATCAGGGTCACATTTAGTCTACAGGCATAATCTGCAAAAACGTTATGCTCAAAGAGTAACTCACACCCAAAATCCAGGTGACAGTAATTTCTACGCAAGACTGCTTAGTTTACCTTTGCTGCAACTGTACAGGTAAAGGACCATTCCTTGTTTTAAAACGGGCTCTTTTTAAAATTAAAGTACATCTTGTCTTACTCCTTCTGGTTTAAAACATTGGTTGTAACTGCATACTAAAATGAGATAAGCAGCATATAGCAAAAGTTCACTAACTGATTTTGCATCAAAATTTCAAAAGAGAAAAGCTAGCGAGTAATTTCCATCTTTTTCAGTGCTGCTTTTAATTGATTTTTGTTTTTCCTATACAAAATGGCAGACCTACAGGAACATAACTCTTCATACCTACTCTTTGACATGCAATGTGACTGTCAGAGGCAACCACACAAAGGATGCATATGGCAAGAAGCGTAGGCGTCTCGGACAAAGTGGGTTTTCACAAGAATTTGGAAACCGAGGAGAGAGTCCTGTATAGTATGCTAAGGAGGAGATTTAGATGAAAGAGTAAACTGGAAGATATTCAGCAGTTCCAATAATTAAGGATGGCAACTTAGGTCAATGAAAGGCCAAAAGATAAAATTCAGTAGTTCCCACTTTGCGTTATCTGAACAGTAAACCATTCCCATACGCTTCCTTGCCATTCAATGAACACACCGTTGTGTTCATGTTCTCTCTTCTTGCTGAGACTAGTGCAGTAGAAAGTGCTGAGTAAGCAGAAACTCAAACCCATGCCTAAATCCTCAGATTACAGATTCTGAGGCTTTGTCCCAATTTTTTATCTTAAAGGGCATAATACACATATTTTTGCTTACCCAATACAGTATTTCCTGCACCACTGTATGATCACTAAAGAATGAATTTAAATTCAGAATGGTGGATTTCGAAGGAGCAAGACATTCTTTTTTAACGAGTAATTTTATTCATATTTTAATGCCATTCTTGTTCCACAAATTCCTTCATGTCGTTTGGGATACTTACCATTAATGCCATTTTACGCAACAACATACAAATGATATCTGCATTTCTGGAGCAGGAAAGGGCACATCTGGCTAAACCCCTCCTCACAAATAGGAGGAGAGCCTCTCAAAATGAGCAGATGGGTTCTCTTTAAAAAACTTGAAACCGGTCAATTTTTATTTACGACTTCAGCTGAAGTTTCTGCACTCCAGCATATTTTCATATTGAGATGACATAGGTCAGTGAAGGGCATAATAACACGTTCTTTGGGACTATAAGGAATAGAGCACTTCCACATAATTTGACAAACCACAAATCAGTCTGCACACAGCAACACAGCTTCAGATATTTTCTGATTTAGAACGGACAGAAACTATGGAAACTGCTGAACTCGGACATGGTGAAAAAAAAAGCAGTCCAAAATACAAAAAGCCTAGCCTAAACCGGCCGAAACAGCTCGCCCCGCAGCCCCGGGCGAGCCCCGCGCGGTGACGGCCCCGGCCCGGGGACGCGGTCCCGCCGGCGGGGGGCCCCGGGACCCAACCGGGTCACCGGACGGGGCTGAATAGCGAGCGCCCAAGCCGAACAGCCTCGAGCAA
>Ga0181612_135614_pt1 | contig 17040 bp, 9 predicted proteins | sample HoacroProtozoa21_FD_119630 | JGI IMG/M metagenome (GOLD analysis project Ga0181612, IMG submission 119630) | Hoatzin crop microbial communities from Cojedes, Venezuel. Combined Assembly of Gp0051906, Gp0051904, Gp0051908
AGTTGGGTGTCCCTTACAGGTCTAATATCCACTTTATTAAAGTTCAGCAGATCAGCAGTAATTAGCTACCTCACATGTAGGTGGACAATCCAATTTTCAGTTATTGGACTTCAGAATAGATATTGCATTGTTCTAACTTCCCTATTGTATTCCTGTGCATAGCAACTATTTTTTTCCTCCTTTCTTTTCTTTTTGGAGCTACTGCAAATTAAACCTTTTGCCCAATTATGTCAGAAAATAGAATATTCTAAAGGTTTTCTGAAAATACATTTCCTATAACTATGGTGTTGTAGAAAACATAATACAAACTGAGATTAAATGCTTCTCATTTAAAACCACCTGATACTAAAACACTCTTAGCTAAAAAGAAAATAATCTGAAGCTCTGTTCTGCAAAAAAGGTTATTACTGGACAATGTGACTTAGCTCCTATGAGCAGCTTAGTAAGGGCATTTACGAGACAATAGCTTAAAATTACTGGTATATAGTATGACCAGAACACTTTCCAAATCAGAAATACCCTTCCACTGATTCCTACACCTCTTCCTGTGCAAGCCTGGAATGCAACATTGCCATTAGTCTTTCAGGACAGGGGACATCAAAGTATAAATATTGTCTTCATGTACAGACCTTTCCCTCCTCCCTTCCTATGCTAAGCACAAGAGACATCAATCACTTCTGGAGGTATTGTGGCTCTGCTGTACTGTAAGTGTTAAGCAATAATAAAGATAATAAAATCAGCTATATACTCTTTAAACATCCACCATACAATTAATTCAGAAAGTAAACAAGCCCTATGAATTAAGATAAGCTTTTATGATTAATAAAACATGCAAATATGGTAATCTTATTAGTGTGGTGAAAGGCAGAATTTAAATTTCACAGAGGTTTATTTTCAGACAGAAAGTAAACAAATGGGTTTGATTTTTCTCTGGTCATCTAAATTGAAGTTTCCTTTCCTGAGCTGTGCAAAAATTAATACCTGTGTCAGCAAACTTTCAAATTGATTGTAGAACTTGCTGTTATCTTCCAGGCCCTAGAGATGTTATGGCTGATGGTCCTTCGGCATTTTTGCTTGCCTTGAACATTTAAGATGTTTTTCACTGTTTCAAGAGCTTATTCATCCCTCCACAGAGGCCTCCTCTGATCTTTGCCACTACAGGATTTAACTTGCTCTTTGACAACCAGCTGGCCTAGGAAGTGGGTTTCAAAAGGAAAGGATAAATGTCTTATGCAGTCTCGTTTGGGGAGACCTGTGTCAGAAGAACAAGAAGAGACTGAGCATCTCTAGGTGTTGTTTTCTTCAACTCACAAAAATTAGCATCACTTAGCAGGAAGGAAAGTATTCATTTCATCTGCCACTGCAACATATCCAACAAATGTATTTCTGGCAAGAGCCACTAATTTCCCTGTACAAAAGCACTGGAAAATCAGACAGCTTCCAAACACAAAATGTTCCAGTATGCTTTAGTAGAGAAAAATCACTCAGGCTGGATGGTTACTATTTACAACGCTTCATTTGCCTGACAGTGAAAAAGGCAGAAAGGGGGCCAAACTAACCACTATTAAATAACATACACGTTATGAATTAACTTTGGCTATTTTACTAACTTAGTAAGTCATGAGAATGTCTATTGAATTTAAAGAATATCATCCATTTATCATATTTTACATTAATATATTTTGAACATAACAATACTTTTTTTTAAAACAAGAATCAAAATACTATCCAGTGTATAGCAAAATAGTTGTTATTGTAAAGATGTAAATTCAACAATGTATTTTTAACATTTCTGAATTCATATATACATATTCATTAGGAGCAGCTCCCCCAGCTTGTCTAAAATATATCAAGAAGAAGCAGTAGGGGATAGCACTTCCTAAAGCAGACTTGTCTTTGAGGTTCAAAATAACTTCATAATTTGGGTAGATATTTTTATTTTATTCACAAAAAGTGAGTTTAAATCAATATTCAAATTAAATAATTTTTAAAATGGACAGGAAAATTTGAAACTGTCTTGCATGAAATACATGTAATATTTTGTCATGTACATTAATAATGATATAGATACAGTCTTAATTTGGTAAAATGGATTTCACAAGAACATTATCAAATCTGATTAGAATTGTGGCAAGTTAACTGCAACCATGTGTCTAAGTGCTTTCCTGAGCTGGTAACTAATGTAACACACATTAGCTTGTGCTCCTTGCATCTACTTCTTACCTTTTATTAATTTGTTAACAGGTTTGTTTTAATACAGAAGGATGAATAGGAACATTCCAATCAATAATAAGATGAAAAGTATAATAATTCACAGTACTTTAAGTTTCAAAATGTATTATTTATATCTTTAAAATTTATTTATAAACATTTTCTTAATGTGCAATCATTAAATGGATTCTCTCATGAACTGTATCTCAGTAATGAAGCAGACATGAAAACTATTATTGATATTATCCAAGAGACTAGGCAATGTTTCTTGAAAGGTTTACTTTGGAGAGGCCTGTCACAGACTTCATATGTGATCTTTATACTGTAATTAGATCCAAATCTCAGAAATTATTCAGGCAGCTAGCTGTCAGTAAAATCAATGTGAGATAGTTGCCTAAAAAGGAGCTGAATGTTTAAATACTGTCATGTCTCTGACCTTTAATCTCTATGAGAAAGTTCATCTAAAATTTACGCATTCAGTTTATATCTAATTACCAAGGGTCTCTTTTTAGTCAGAATAAAAAGTTAGATGAAATTGTTCCCTTATTGGAATGTCTATCCACTGATCTCAGGAAAAGGAAAAAAAAAATGTAATTAGTCCATTATTTTTTAAATGCTTTTGGTTATAGGTGAGATGAATCTCACCCTCTGTGCTTTATTTTTCTGTCTTTAACCGAGGACAGTAAGACAGGGCTTCTGTGCCTGGCAGTCAGGTGCAGTGGAAGCCTTGTCTAAGCAGAGGAGGGGTCAATCTGCCTACGCTGTCAATATTGGCCAAGGGGTAGGGTGACACTTCCCTACCTCACAGCAGCATTCTTCTCTACAGGTGATGCGTTTAGGAAATGTCTGGGGTCCATATACGTTCTCATGTGCTAAAAGCAGAAAAGTTTTTATCCAGCACTGGCATTTTCCAGGATCCCCAAACCACTGAATGAACAAAATTTTTAAGGATACTCCACCTGTGAAGGACACAGATAAAAACATTGGTCATCAGAATACTCAGTGGAGAAGGCCTAGCTTCTCCTCTCGGGAGCCCTTTCTGGTCCTGAATCCATGTTCGAGGAGAAGGCAGAGTAAAGAGAGCCTGAACCCTACAAATTCTGTGACTCCTTAAAGCATTTTCCTGTGGGGACCGGGTACTGTGAGCCCTCTTAGAGGATCCTGTGCCACTTGTCAGAACACTACAACAGCTGTTTAGCAGGTTCTGACTAGGTATTATGACTCTGCATTTTATGACCAATTTGCTTCTTCATGAGTCTTTTCCTTAAAAATGTTTTTTTTATGAATTCTGGTAAGCTTCCAGTTCCTAGGATCACCAAACCTACAGGTGCAACAATGCAAAATCCAGTTAGATATTAGGAAAAAAAAATTCACACAGAGGGAGATCATAGGATCAAAGACTGCAGCAGGTTGTCCAGGAGGGTTGTGGAAAAATTCAGTGTTTAACTGGGTATGCCTCTGAGCAGCCTGATATGACTTGATACTTCCTTCTAACTTCAAATCTAGATCTGCCTTGAGTGGGACCATGAGCCAGGTGACCTCCAAAAATCCCTTCAACTTATGTTCTTGTAGGAATCTATGTTTCTGTCTTTGTCAATTGTTAGTCTGTTATGCAACTCAGCTCACATTTTAATCTATCAATTACAAAATTATGAGAGCTGTTGACCTTTTAAATCAGTGCAGAATCAAATACCAATAAGAACACCACTGCTTGGCTCGAGTAGACATAAACCTTAACTCATACATAGCTACGACTATGTTTCAGGAAGGAGCATGCAATCTCTTCTTTAGCCTGATCCCTGTACGTTTATGCATTCAGCTGATCCCTGTGGTGACTCAGAGTAGCACAGGATTTCTGGCAGCTATCCAGGGAGATGTTTTAGAATCTCTCTCTCCTCTAATTTCTGTATTTCAAACATATCAAAACTGTTGTGTTTTTTTCACCCTTACAATCTAAAGAACTCTCAGCACCTTAAATTCTTGTACAATAAAGTGCATCCTTTGATCTGAAAATATTTTTTTGGAATTGTAGGAGAGTTTGATTTAAATTTTTTACTTTCAGAGTAAGGCTTTTTATTTTTGCTTTGTTGTTTTTTTTGTTCTGGCTAGCAGAACACATAAAGTGAATGAAAGCTAAAATAGACTTTTACAAAGATGGAACAGTTACCATTCAGGGACTGCCAATCAATGCCAATTTGAAATCTGCTTAGTGCCTTCAGGTATTTGGGGATTCTGAGGTTTTCAGAGGTTAATGAATTAAAATATTAATAGGCTTTAAAGGAGATTTTATTTCACATGAAATTGTTGCTAAATTGAAACAATGTGCAAGTCTTGAATTAAAGAAAATACACACTTTCTACTTTGCAAATTCAGTACATGCCCAAAAAGAACTAAATTTAATCTAAGAAAATAGAGGTGTGTTTTCCTTCCAATACTGATTAAGCTTCAATTTAAAATATCCATGATTTTATTTCCAGTCATTAAATAATGACAAAGAAATCATAGAATCATAGGTTGGAAAAGACCTCTAAGATCATCAAGTCCAACTGTCACCCCAACACCACCATTCCTACTAAACCATATCCCAAAGTGCCACATCTACACATTTTTTAAACACCTGCTAACTTTTGTGATTATTGTTTTGTTTATGTTTCAAATACACGGCCAGTTGAGCATGAGATGCTTCCTCTCCCTTTTTAGCATCATATTTAAGAATTGAAAGTTGATCAAAATCAAACCAAACTTGGTCTTTTTTCTTTTCCTCTATCATATACATTCAGGTGTTCTTACAGCTTCATAGTTCTAAGCAAAATAAAATGGAGTCTTTATTGAATCAGTTCCTGCAGAGGAGCTCCTTTTACTTTCTGTTGTCCTTATAGATCACATTCCATTTCTTTCCTTCAGCACCTTGGAAGTCACCAGGGCAAAGTGATGATTCCAGAGACAAAACTGTTTTAGAACAGGTTCTGATGGGGATTTATCCAAAGGAATAAGTGTTTTCCCTCTACAGAACACTTGAAATTCTATTGAGACTCACTAGTGTAGAATTGAGTAAATAAGAAAAATGAGACTGAAAATTAGGAATTCTTTAAAAAGATCAAATTAGATTAATATTAAGCCACAATTCAAAGAAAAGTATAATAGCCAAGACTAAAATTTCGTCTTCATTCCACAGCAGCACTCAGAAAGAAAGAGTAACAAAGAAAAAAAAGCAGGATCTGGCATTTTATTTGTATTGGTTTTTGCCTATAAAGTACCTAACTAGGCCAAGGAAAGTCCAAAGCATGGAAAAATACACCACTGGCAGGGCAATAAGAAAGACTTAGAGAGAAGAGCTTTTCTCACACTTGTGTGTTGTATGGACCCGTAACTACACAGAAATAAAAACACTTTTAATGGGGATACCAGATTGATGGGATTTTTTAATAAATACATCTTTCCTGTACTCTTAATCACTGAGGCTGATTTAATACTTTCCAGTTCATTAGTAACCAAAGAGAATGTTAAATAATATGTATAAGAAAAAAATAATATGGTTTTGTACACACAAACTATTTAATCAGAAAATGTAAGTACCATCTGAGGTACTTGTTTATCTCTAAGAGGTACTAGAGAAATTTCTGAAAACTGGAACAAATTCTTCAATGCTATTCAAAAGAGGCAAGAAGGATGATTTTATTATTAGAAAAAACTTATATTTGATTAATCTGATTAATTCCAGCCATGAACTTGAGGAGAAGATTTTTTGTTATGTTGCATTTTGTAGCAGAGTTAGCATGAAGAATTCTTCGCTTTTCTGTCCCTCCATTTCTTGTTCACACTTATTTTTTTCTGTTTATTTGTTTAAACACTCCTCCTTTTATGTATTTGTGAAGCTGGTCCTTATGAACTGTATCAATGATATAAATGAAGTTTAGAAATATCTCCAATTTTTTGGAAGCCAGCATGTCATGAAAAATACAATCTCAATGTCACTTGACACTCCATTTAGCAGCACTAAGTGGACAGTTAATGAATTAAAATAGCATGCTAAAGAATTGAGAATTGTCTGACAGATCATATAAAAAGCCTTGAAACAGAGAAATCAAAAAGCCTCTTTCCTCTCCATGCATTTTTAGTTGAGCTTTGTGGATCTGATATATTTTTCTTCCTGTGGTGATCTCGGTGTATATGATTAATAACCAATAAAAGCCGTCTATAACAAAGGTAAATTGGAAATAATTAAGAGAATATGGCAGGCATATAAGATGTAGCTTCATACGGAGATAGGTGCTATCCTGGGAAGCAATTACTATGGAAAGGATTTAAGGGCTGTGAGGGTTAGGCAGTGACTAACCGGAGTCCTCAATGGAATAAGGCTGCGCAAAGGGCTGGAGATGGATGGATATACAAACTGAATAACGAGAGGGAAGGGAGAATGATTTTACCTCAGTCTGTGGCATCAGTAAGACAGATGATGTAACACTACACACTGCGCTCTGATCCCCATAAATAGCGACTATTGGGTAACAACCACAAGGACAATTCAGGGCCTGGGGAAAAAAGCCTGGTTAGTGAGTGACTGCAAGACCTCAGTCTGTATAATTTCTATTAAAAAAATAATTGTAATATTATTATAAGCGTCTGCACACACAGAGACAAAATGAATGAATATTAGTGAGCTCTTTAACCTACACAACAAATGTAATTCATAAATTACGGACTGAAAGCCCTAACAGTGATGATAACTAACCAGTGAAAGGTCTGGAGCCTTCATCTTTCAATAGCTTCATAATCAGGCAGGGTCTTCCTGAACTGTATGCTTTAATAAAACATATACTCCCAGATTTCTGATAAAACTGACATTCAATGGCCTAAACGTACAAAAGTAAGAGAAAAGCAGTCCAGATCTTCTCATGCTCTTTTCTGTCCTTAAGCACTATGAAGCTGAACGCCTTTACACATTCAGAACATTTTAACAGTTAACTTTCTTAGAAAATGCCTGCCCTAATAAAAAAGGGTAAAACATGTACCATAGTTAACTGAATATCGTGAGGTAGTATGAGGCTCATGATGACAGGCCTAATAGTTATTTCCTGGGGAAAGTGTAGGCATCCATGAAAAATATGAGTTAATAAATGTGCAAAACTCCTTAGCAGTGAGGGTTGGGATCCACTGAGAGGGCAATGTTCTCTTCAGAGCTCCCTGGGGCCACAGGAGGTTGGGGCTGCATCAGCCCCATGACACCTCTCGCCCACCTTAGGGAAGGAGGATCTCAAGGCTTTGTGCTTCTCCCATGCCATCTGTCTCTGACCGGCACTCACGCAACATAGAAGGAAAACATGTCTTCAGGAATTTAATGCTACATTTGTCAGTGTTAAACTGATAAGTATTTTGATTTCATATATACTGGAAGTCAAGTTCCAGGAATCTGCAGGCACCAATCTTATCCATCTGCAAACCTAAAAGTCCCTTTGAACCATTATTCAGGAAAAAGTCTCCTCTTTTCCTGGTATTTGTCTTGGCTCTCTCAAAGAAGCTCAAAACCTTCTCTGGTATTATAAGCTGAAATACATCCTATTGTTTCCTCAAACTGGACGTCTGGTACAATGGCTTGCTGAGCCACTCTATGAACCTGATTGATGAACAACATTGATTAGAAAATAATTCCTACTTCTTTATTTGCTGAACGTTTTAAGTGCCACTTTTCATGCAGATCATTTCTGTGGTCTTGTTCATGCTGCAATTCAGGGAGCAGTTTTTTGTAAATGTGAAATGGCTGAGCACTGTGTGGAAGGGGAAGGAAGAGCAGCCTTGTATGGAACACAGAGCTGCACCGGGCTTCCCAGGTCAGTCTTCCTGGTGATATCACTTACTAAGGAATGATTGCCTCACAAGCAGAAAAAAAAAATTAATTGATACCTGCTGTGAGGTTTATTTAAAAAGCCATGGCCCAGTGATTCTATTATTTTCCGAGCAAAAACAACCAGAAGCAATGTGGCTAAAATGTTCACTGTAAAAAAGTTATGGAGTTTCAGTCCTTGAGATACAGAACAATTCTTGAAAGGAGGTGTAGTAATACCTAAAGCCCAGGACCAAGGCATATACAAATCATGAAAAAGAAATGTAAACATGGCTATGGATTTTTAAATTTCTTTCTATGTCCTTTCCCTTCATATCTTTTTTAGATGTAATTTAGAATTTAGGCTTTTGCATCCATATTCCACCTTTCCCTGAATTAACATTACTATTACGCTTCATGACTAGCACTAAGTTTCTGCCACCCTTTCTCTGACTGTGTCTCTATTTCTTTCTGTTTTTTTTAACCATTTTTCTACTTCTTTATTTCAGAGAAACCTTGCAATTTTCCTTCACTTCTCAGTGGTGTCCTGTGTTTGTGCTCTTTGGCAAGTGCAACAGATGTTGTTACCAGAACTCCCCTCATCTACTACACATGCAGCACTCATATGAACGTTATCTTTTGCTTGATATACAGGAAGTTATTCAGCCTGCAGACAGAGACAAATTAGAACAGAAAACTGTCTGCTGAATTCTGTGACAGGCTTTTACCTCCTCCCTACTAATCCATGGCTCTAGAATATAACTACACCTTTGTCCTTGAAATGCCAGTGTTGCTGTCCCTACAAGAAAGGAGTCAGATCCCTTTTCCAAGGCAACAGGGAAAATGGTGTGAGTTAGGCTATGCATCTAGATTATGTAGTCTCCCCTTTCCAGCTGCACTGTATTCAGTCAGTTCCCTACAGCAGCTGAGATTAATTACTGCAGAGTAGCAACACACACCTATGCTTTCCTCCAGCTCTAACACTCTCAAGTCTTTCCTTGGTAACTCACTAACCAAGCAGAAATCTACCTAGTTATGCCACTAAGTGAATTTTCCAAAGGGGTAATTAAAATAGCTTATAGAGATGTCCCACAAGCATGAGAACAAGTACAAAGCAATTATCACCTGTGCATAGTTGGGAGGAATGGTGTCCTAACCAGGACCCTCCCCTTGAGCAGCAACAAGAATGAATTTGTCACCGTGAACCACAATGAATTATATCCTGAATGAGATTGATTCAAACACAATTTCTACTTCCCTTTTTTTAGTCTTTTTTTAAATTTTTTTCTTTTTTATCTTTTCGTCTTTTTTTCTGCAATTTTAAGTGGTATTTTTTACTCAGATCATTTCAGATCACTGAAATGATCACTGAATCATAACAGGACTGGTGCAAGCAGACCCCATGTCCTACTGCTGCTGCCTCTCCGCTTGCCATAATCACCTCAATTATACAAATACAACTGCTTGTTCAGCCACCAAATAAGAAATGGACCCAGACTGAAAATAATCCATCATATATTTAGAAAAATGTTACTTTTCATTGATTCTTTTCTTTGGTGGCGAAAAGAAGTGTCAGTGATAAAGGATCTGTAATAAAGTGAAAACGAGGCTGTTTAAAATAGATTTTCATCACTGTAGCCCTTTTAATATCAATTATACGAAAGCTTTACTCTTACTGGACTGATCACAATGGTTTCAGAGACATTTGTGGAGGACAGGGAGGTAGAGGTGCCCAGAGCTGAAATTTTGTAATTTTAACAATGAGAAGAAGATGAGAGCTTGAGGCAAGGGGTTTGATCCTGGTGTAATATACAGTAAAATTACCTTAAATTTAGTGCTCTCCTGAAGTCACAGAGATGGAGACAAGAAATATACCCAAATCAGGTTCCTTAAAAATAGCACAGCATTCATATCGTATATACTTTTGTTCTTAATTAATAAATGACATAATGAAAAATTCTTGATTGACTTCTGATAACAAGAGATTAATAACTAAAGTAGCTTTCAGCATATCAGTCCATGATTAAAAAAATTAAAAAAAGTAAACATGGAGCCAGTATTATTTTAATCAATTCTGGCACCATTTTTTCCAATTTCTGGTTGTAACTGGAGTATGTATGCATGTAGATGTGGGTATCTGTATGTACGAGAAGGAGAAACTCAGATATAATAATTTTACACTACCCTGTGAACTGTGAAACAGTATTTCCTGCTGAGGCTTAGTGCTTTATGCCTATAGCAGAGCTGCAAGAGCTCAATATACCAAGATGTCACTAACTGACCAAACGACAGCTCTTATCAGCTACCTGTTCATTTTTCAGTTGCTACTTCTTACCCTCAATTGATTAAAAAAATCTACAATTTTACTTTAAAATTACTGTTAATTTACCTTGCTTATAGCCACATCAGTAACCCTGTGATTTGGCGTATTGTTAAAGGAAAAAAACCCACAATGTATATTGCTTTGTCTGAACAGTCAAAATAATGAAATATAATTATAAAGACTGACAGATAAAAATAATAAATTATGGAAGTAATAAAATTGTCACAAGGGAAAGACAAGAGGGAAGATTTAATGAGACAGAATGGACAAGAAAGTAAATTATTTATTTGAAATCTCCGTTCAGATTTGACATGTTTCTTTATCTTTCATTAAGCCTTGAACCCATGCACAGGCCTGACCTGCTACACTAGAGGTCCTCACTGTTCTGTTTTCTTCCCTACATGCATGACATTTGTTACAGACTAGTCATGAGTAGTTGTTTTACTCATAATTTATTGTTTTCATAGTGTTGGCCAATACGGATAGACTCAGCCTGTGCCCAACATACGATTACCTGGTGAAAAACCTCTCTATAAAGAATGATAAAGGGATTTATTTCCTGCATAGAGATCAGAGGTCTTCGAACAGCGTAGTTCAGCTGACAAGCATACAGTCTGAAGATATGAAACTAGATTTCAACTATTTTCACCCAAATTATTTATTCTTGGGTGAAAATATATTTGGATTTGATGGGCCAAATACATGCCAGCATCTCCAAGAGATTAGGCAAGCACATTATGGTTTATACATGAGTTACTGAGAAGTCACAGAATATATACATTCTTGGCCTTCTTGGACGGCAAGATGGATAGAGATTGATACTGTAGATGTAACAAAAGCAGCGGTCTTCAGGCTCTGTTTCCATTTCGTTTGGTTCAGGTACCTGATGGGCAACCTCTCATTAGCAAAAGGCTGGAGTGATCAGCTAGGCTTTAGTATGTTCTTTTGACCGAAGAACTAACTCATTTGCCTTTTTAGATTTCCCAGCACTAGCATGCTTTTATTCATCTAGCCTACTGGGGCATGACAAAGAAAAGGTGGCAAACTATGTTACAGTCAGGAAATCATTTAAATGAGTTACAACCTATTGCATGCTGAGTGTTCCAGTCATCTAGATTGAGGGGACAAGCCAGAGAGAAATTTGCCACTTCATTCTGTTTCATTTGACGATTGCCTGACTTTTCTTTCTAGCTCCAGGATCTACATCTGTGAGACATTTTGCCAGTGGTTTGAAGGATGATTGGGAGCATGAAATCTACTGAGTAGACTGAATCCCCATTTCCAGTATTTCATGGAAAACAAGTGATCATTTTATTTTTGCAGTGCTTCTTGTCGCAAAGATTTTGCCTAGAACACTTTTATGAGTTAAAGCAGTTCTAAGCAATTTCTTTAGCCCAGCAGCATGGTGAACTGCCAACAAGGAGTACATTGCAAATTTTACATAGCATGTTGCTAGTCTTTAGTGAACCAGCTCTCAAATCAATTATGTCTGCTGGCAAGGAAGCCTTACCACTCTAAATAATTTAAAGTGCAAACTGTGTGGCATACAATTCCTTTCATCAGCAGCAAGATTGATTTCACCTTGTAGTATCTCTGCCCTACAGAAATGGCTTTTAGTTAAGTTTTCAAAGTTATCACAATAAAGCAGCAAAGTCTGCAGCTTGTAACACAAGTTACATCTGTTCTTCTCAGATCAGATAGACAGTCATTAGTCAAAGTAAAAAATTACTGAAAATGGAGCATTAAATGCTCTTTTCCATTCTCCGTTACAGATTTGCAAAAGGAGTTTGTAGAAAATACTTTATTTTAAACACTGACGAAGTTTAGCAATTATTCAGGATGGCATTCAGAAGGAAAAGTAGATTATTTTAGAGTACATGTAGATCTTAGTCATAGTAAATTCATTCCATTTCATTGTGTTAATATGCTTGTCCAAATGTCCTAAGGAAAGTTGATATGCCAAACAGATCTGTATGGGTCAGCTATATAGATATTCATTTTTGGAACTGAAGAGAGAACTGTGAGTTCCTTATCTGAACCAAGTGGCTAGTAAGCTCAGGATGGGTTTACTCTTAGCGGTTATGAAAATATTCTCCATTCTCCTTTCTCTTCCCAGATTTATATATCAGAAAACACCTTAAACTAAGAATGGCTTCACCGGTGTGGTTTCCCTTTAGCTGTACTTGGTGCTTGAGTGTGCAGTGAGAAAAGTTCCAGAGCTACTAGGGTTTTCTATAGAGTATTGTTTAGATCAAAGCCAGCTTTCTGTGGCTACTTTGACAACATACTGCCCTAGTAGGAAATCTGCTTCCTACAACAAAGCTAAGCAGATTTCAGGAAAAATCACATTCTTCTTTAATACGTACAGAAAAAATACTGCTTTTTCTTAAACCCACAGAAACTGAACTAATTTTTCAGTTATAGAACATACAATTGGTTTCAGCAAATAAAGGACAAATTTGAAAAAAAAGAAAAAAAGAATAGTTTACCCACTTAGCTTTAGGATTACAGTCAACGGCACTCTAATTGCTTATGGAATACACTTTGAAAGCTGAATGGTGAAGAGGTTTTACAAAAACATTCCAGAAGTCCAGAAAGAAATAGACTTGATTAAAATTGCATCTGTATGGCTACCTAGTCCATCACTAGATCAGAAGGGCTCATATTGTGTATGCATAGATTTTTTAAAAACTAGTAGGTGTTTTTGCAAACCTTGCAGTTATAAAAGGAAGTCCTTGGACAAAATCAGACAGGAATTTTAGCAGAGAGAACCTCTTTTGCACTATGTATAGTGATCTTTATTTCTAGACCAGTTTGCCTGCAGAATACCAAAATTAGAATCAAATCTGAGGTATCCCATTGTGGATGACAATCTTTCCATTGACGTCAGTCTTTCATTCAGGACCTTTTTTCAGTAACTTAACAGTAGTTCAAAAGATTAAAACCCTGAATGTCTAAAAAAACACCCGCAAACCAGAAGGGGTTATTCAGTCACTTTTTCCAGGCCTTCTGATTTATTCTCCTCCTTGCCTTCTATTTTATCTTAAATCTTTCAGATCCCATGCTGAATCATCCACAGTACACTTTGAGGTTTAAAACACCTGAAAAGTGAAATGAGAAAGAACAAAGCTGATTTTTTTCTGTATATACTGACATAAAAGTCTTCTGTCCTTGATTGAAAGTCCAAAATCAAACCCTATGCAAAATCCAAATAATGAAATATATAGGAATTATGAAAAACTGAACATTCAAGTATAGGCCAATGCTTCCATATAACCACGTACACAAAAGTCATGCTGCATCTCTTCCAGCTCTAGTCACTGGGTCAGCTGTGAGTTGTCTGAAGACCTGTGACCTCTGTTTATTCACCATGCCTACAGAGACATTCCCTTTGTCATTCTGCATAAAGGGCCAAACCACAGCATTGTTCAACAGCAGAAAAGATTACATGCTACATGCCTGCAGTTTTGAATTTTACACAGATAAACAAACAGCTTAGATCAACGGTCTGCTATGCTGCCATAGCAAATCAGAGCATAAGTTAGAGTCAAACTACATGTTCAAATGTGTTTTAGTCATATGTGTCCTTGAGATTGCAAAAGGAGGAGACATTCAAATTTGGCTCAAAGGTAGAGCCTCATAAAACTATTGCTACCATATTTTGTTTTTTCTAAGAGAAGGAAGAGAGCAAAACCATGAAATGAGACAATTGGGCTTCCTGTCCAGTCCTGGGTGTTCTGTTTTAAGTAAAATACCTCTCAGCATTTTTGTCAGTGTGAAAGGGGACCTCACTATCTGGAAGATGACTGTATGTTTTCAGTGCACTCATCATCTAAGTCTGAGAAGCTTATTAATTTCAGTGGATTTTCATTAAAGTCAGGACGATTTCAGTCCTGTCCCAGAGGGGATGATAAATGCAGAGCTGTTTCCAGAAATTGGTTTTCAAATGTTTGTTAGTGCAAAGATTGTGATCTTAGAAAAGGTTGCAATGAATCAATCCCAGTTTTAGAGAGGAAAAAAAAACCGCTTTGGAAGGATTTTATTCAACTTTTTTGTTCTAACTTCATAAACACATTAAAAAAAAAAAGTGCTTGGTCTTATTATTGTCTGAACACCTTTATTTACCTTTATCATTCAAAGCAAATTTTCTTTCTGCTTAGAAAGCCTAGTCAGAAATTAGTACAATAATAATCGTGCATCTGGAAGGTATAACTCTACCTGTATTAGTCGAGAATGTCTCTGAAATTAACCAATATAATTTGTAATTCATGGACAATACCTCTTTACCTTTAATTCATAGCTGAGTCCTCCGAGATAATTACCTCTGGTAGAGAAAAACCTACACATACACTTGTAACCTACAGATTTTTGCATCCCTGAGCAGTTCACTGCTTATCACAAGATGAGTACTTCAAGTTTTAGCACAATAACAGAAATGCTCTTGCTGTTTTGGTTTACTCTATTATTTCATGAGATTTCAATAACTAAGAAGAATTTGAGTTCTCTGATGGGAAACCAAAGAATGCCTTAAATTTGCATCTATTTGTTCAAGTAGTGTCTTTCAGATGAGGTATAAAAAGCTTGAAAAACTCTGGGTATCAGAGGTCTTGCAAGTGACAGATAGTCTTTCTACTGGAGAAGGTAAAGAAAAGCAACTGTTCTGCTATTGGAGGGAAAGCAAAAAGCTATCAGTTTGGGCTTGTTTGTGAGTTTGTTTTGTAGGGGTTTTTAATAACTCGCTGACAGTTTCAAAGAATTAAAAATCTTTTTGATTGCATTTGGAGTTTTATTTAATTATATTCTTAGTGAGACAAAGGCTGTTCAATTAAAAATACTTAAATAAAAATGCCTTATTCCAAGTACTCAATTGCTCTAAGGCAAAAGATGTCGTTTTTAGCCAGCTTTATAGAAATACAGTAGTTCTAAGAGACCCGATTTGATAATTTAGGTGCAAATTTTTCTTTTATTGTTGTGTATAGATTTTTGCTGTGAAGAACCTCAGGTTTAGCTAAACAGGGCTTTTTAAAAAGGTACTCAAATTCTTCAGGTGATAAGAGTAGCTTATAGTTACTTTAGAATAAAAAGGTGCCAAACATCCTGTAGTGGACATCAATTGAACTAGAAGGGGAAAATTTCTTCCTGCTTTTTATTTAGTCACTATCTTCTTAGGCAGAGTTAAAGTCACTCACTTTCAATCATCTCTTGCATAAATGTTTCCCATATCCTTGTAAATGCCCTGTTCTTGTGAATCTCACTGAGCTTCTGTAATTAACTTTCTCTCACAGCAGCAAATTTGACAGACTAATTAAATGTTTTGCAAAATGGATCTTTTTTCCAGTTTGATTTGTGTTGTGTTTCAGTTTCATCGACTGTTCTGACAGTGTATAAAGCAGCATTTGATTTATTTTCTTTATGTCATCCTCCTTTAAATTTATGTTCATCAAAGCCTGACTTACTCACCAGTTGCATTAATTAGTAGGAATTGCATTTTCAAAATCATGTAGATAAAACTTTCTCAAAATCCACAATGGATTTAGAAAGTCTTACCTGAAAATCATCATTTGTTTTGTTTCATCCTCATGAGCACCTTTGTAGAGGCTTTAGCTCCTGAGACACCTTCACAATCCATAGGAAGAAGATAGTCCATTATGTCATCAAATTTTACAAACAGAGGTTTCTTAAAATGTCAGTTTTCAGTCAAGTTCTTCTGCTTGTTTGTTTTCAATGTAAATAATATTGCTGTTTATATGGTTATAACTATGACACACATGACTAGGACAGTAAACACTTCTTTTAATCGACTCTTCTGCTAATAAACAAAAGCATCTATGTTTCTTTTTGAATCTACTACTTAACTATATGATATGCACATTACTGAGAAGCATTCTCACACTTAATGCAGGAAATACATCAGATGCAGCAGTCAACAGGGGAAACAAATTGCTTATCTGAAGAGGTGAAAACAAAACAAAATAAACTGTGGTGTAAATTATTAAGCATCTGCTTCAGAGGTTTGCTGTTTTTTTTACACATATAGCCTATGTTTTTCTCACCTGGGAATTCACCTGAGGTTGTCAGAAACAGCCTATAAGTGCAAACTAACCAAATACATGTGATCTGACCTCAAATGTGTTAGTAAAATTAGATTTCAGGGGGATAAGTTTATCTTTAAATGGAAACTGTCTATATATTTAAGTCAATAAACTCCCTCAGGCTAACACCACCTCTGCTGCTCAACCTTCAGTTCTTCACATGAACTTCAGAGACAAGGGATGTGAATTACTGTGCAGATGAATAATGATTATTCACCACAACCTTCTTTCCTAAAAAACAAGTTGTCTCACTGGACAGGACATAAATATTAATGAAAGCCATGGTTGCAGGAATCATTGGAAACATCAGAGAAGTGAGAAGTATCCACAACCTCTGTACTAGAGCTTGCCTAAGGGGAAATGATACTACCTTGGCCATGATGAATCTGTGTCTATGATAAAGGTAGAAAGTAAACCTCAAAAAGGGAGTAAATTACAAAGCTTATTGATATTGTTTGGTGCAGTTTGCATTTGTGGAGTAATAATTTACCTTACCACATACTCCATTTTAGAAGTAAAATGGAGCTTTAAACAAACAGAAAAATCAACAATCCTTTTGTTCAGCTGGTTGGAGGAGAAGGAGGACTTCCACA
>Ga0181612_152051_pt1 | contig 17040 bp, 12 predicted proteins | sample HoacroProtozoa21_FD_119630 | JGI IMG/M metagenome (GOLD analysis project Ga0181612, IMG submission 119630) | Hoatzin crop microbial communities from Cojedes, Venezuel. Combined Assembly of Gp0051906, Gp0051904, Gp0051908
AGGGGAGAAAAACAGGTTGCATTTTTTTCCTACTAAAAAAACTGAAAACCAAACTTTTTCCAATGCAACATCTTAAAAAAAAAAAAAGTCATTCTCAGGGCAGGGAAAGCAGGGTACCTCTACAAGGAAACCGAAGGACAAACCATAGCAGAGGTGCTTCTGTCATCAATGTATTGAAAGCTCTAATCACAGTTACACAAAACAGCTAATCCAGCTACCCAAGCATGATTCAGGCAAGGTTCCCTCACCGCTGTCCCTTGTGTTCCTGACAGGGTTTGATCTGTCAAATGCCTTGCACCCCCTCTGCCAGTGAGAGGGTGTTTCAGCCAGGCAGGGGTCATTACAATCTCAGGAGACACCAGGAGACACTGCACACCACCCACCCCTCCTGTTTCACTCACCCTCCCCTCCCTAATAAAATTTGTCACACTTAATACAATGCCAGTTTTTAGCAGTTTCTTTCCCCATATGCCCCCACTTACACAGTCAGTACAACTTGTCCCAACTGCTGCCTGCTAATTAAAGAAAAGGAAGAGTCCGTAGGTAAGTGAAATGTTCTCCTCAGGCGCAGCATCAAAATCTTTGCCGTGACTTTGCACTTGCTGTGACATTGCCATAACCCCATGCCGTAAACCACACTATTCTAGCCCTAATGAGGGCACATATTTATGCCGCTAAAACGACACAAACAAGCAAACAAAACCCAAAAAACAAACCATTGCTTCCGGGCCTGGGCCAAGATTCCCCCAGGCACTAGGATGTGCCTTCTCCAACCAAGCCCAGCACCCGGGACTGCTGGCAGGTGGGACCAGCGCTGGAGCTGCCAACAAGCCCAAAAACTTGTTTGCTGGCTGTATTCACAGGAACACGATTGCAACAAATTTCTTTCCCTGTGTCTACAACATTTCACCCAGAGGATGGATGTTCTGATGACAGGTTGCACAGGAAAGACCCAGACATTTGAAAGGACTGGTTAGCAAGTGTGGGAGAAACACACGCCTTCCCTCTTCAACCAAATGCTACCAGGCAGGAGCAAACTAAGCATCTTGATCACCAGTTACAGACATCTTGAAACAGATCCGACAGTCCCAGAGTATAGGTAACAATCTAGAAAACACATTGGTTGGATTTAGTATTGCAGCAACCAGTGTGTCCTCTCACACATTTGGTGAGAAACTACCCCTTTATGTGCACAAAGAGGGGAAGTTCTGCATAGCCAAAATCAAATATACACACAAGGAAGGAGGTATATTGAAATCCTGGCTTTTTGCCCTCCTCTCCATCTTTTGGCTATCCTTGCAGTCATCACTAGGCACCTGCATCACATGCAGCCATCAAGATTATTAATTTTTTTAAAGTCTCATTTATTTTAGCTGTTTCCCTGAAAGCTAACCCCAACTTGGAGCACTTCTGCTGACACAAGGCTATTAAAAAAAAAAAGTGCCTTATTGTTGCTGTTGACATTTACAAATTCTGCTGTATCCATCTGTCCAGTTAATTATTTTGTACGGTAGCCTGTTAGCTTCTTAAAAAAATGAAAAAGGACCCAATTATCATTCTGGGCAGCTCCCTCGATCCCAGAGAAGCAGCACATCCCCAGTGCCACAAATGCCTTTGTTACTGCTGTAAGCTGACAAACAGGCAGAGAAGTGCTTTGCAACAGTTTCTTTATTCTGGCAGGATGAGGGCAGAATTTCCATCTCTTACATCGAGCCCTCTGCCTTGGTGGCAGTTCCCCACGCTGCCTGCTCTTACCTCTTCCCCAGCATCTCCCCACCCTGTTCATCCCTGGGCTCTCTTGCACTCCGACCTCCCTCAGCCCTCATCTCCTTTCTACATCTCCTTGGGCTCAGCCACCTCCAAATTCCAGGGACATGGCACAGGACGAGCAACTCGGCGGCCCTGATTAGGATGCGGCTGTGCCCACCGCTCCCTCACTGTGGGGTGCATCCTCCCGCGCTCCCCACCGCACACGCACTAACTAATAAGTGCACAAATGGATGTCGGTGTCATTCAGCAGAATCAAGGCAGGAGGGTTTTGCTCCGGCTCGGCTTCAATGAGAGCATTTTTTCCTGGAACAAGGAGCTGAATTCAGCTGCTTGGTGCTGTCTGATCGCAGTGTGTTGCCAGAGTAACAGAGGCGCTGGAGCTGCCAGGGCCATGCTTCAGGGGAGGGAAGGGGCTGCGGCCTGGCACCCCACTTGCCACCTCCCTGTGGAGGGCCGGGGACACGGGTAAGGGGTCCACCAGCCCCTCTGCGGGGTGAGCTCGGCTCCCAAAGCTCCGGCCAAGTGGGAAAGGGAGATGCCCCTAGAAATGCAGAATTGGCTCCTGGCATCTGCTGGAGATGTCCTCAAGTGACTCTGGACCACCCACTCCATCCCCATGTGAAACTGGGATACCACGCTGCCACTTCGCCACCCTGTCCCCAGCCCACCCTTTGGACCCAGCCAGAGCTCCACATCTCAAACCAGAGTCTCTGACCTGACAAAATCATCTATCCATCCCTCGATGCAGTCCCAGAGATTATAACACAGGTTTTCCAAAGGCTTTTTCCCACTTGAGGGCCTGGACATACAACTGAACACGATCGCAGTAAGGACGCTTGACAGTTTAATGCACCAGCTATCTCAACAAAAATGTACTTCAGTCTGAAATAAAACACAACGATGTCTTCTGCTTCATATAGCAAAACCTGGCCTTAGGGATACAACAGACCAGCAAAGGCTGAACAGAAGTGGTTTTCTTAGACAGGGAGGACGTAACTTGTGCTTTGTACATCGAGAGTGCTAACACAGCCCTCTACGACAGAGAACGCAGTCACTCCAGATCAAATAAAACACCCTGTGATTTTCCTTTTAAAGGGAGGACAAGTCAGAAGTTACTCCATTGCACATCTGAACCTTCAGCTCTACAGTATACTCCAGAACTTAGCAGATCACCAGGCAACCCGTGCATTTCTCTCCTTTCCCTCTCCCCATGCTTATATATTTGTAAATTGGTTTTTCATCTATAACCTACTATTCAACTCACTCCACAATTTATCTTTGTAGAGATTTTGTAGACTAAAACAGACAGTGAAAGCACACAAATATATGCCCCCCAGTCTTCTCAGCACTCTCATATCATAGCCCTATGAAGACAAGGGAAAATGCTCATAAATCAGTCAAATAACTATAGACACAAGCAGGCTCAGCATTGCATGCTAAGAGCTTGCTGTTATCCCACACATGCAAGCAAAGACCACAGCTGTGCCATATCGGGGCTCTTAGGCTTCTGTGAATATGAACGAGCTCTGTCTCTCTGCTGATGCCCTCACACAGTCTCTCTGAAGTCAAGAGACCCAGCCAACCCTGCCACGCACACTGACTTGCTCCCTGCTGCCTGTTTTGCAATTTTAATTTCTCACCTTCCTAAACAGCAAAAGATTTATCATGCTTTTGACAGAAATATTTAAATTCCCAAATGTTATTTTTTTTAACTTCCACAGCCCTGAAAGTCTTGAGGTATAACGTTTTCACATAAAACTCGTCCCAATTTACATAAAAACCTGCTTGCAAAGAAAGGACTGCACACCATGGGGAGCAGAACCACTCCCAGCATGCACAAGAAGGGGTGTAGGGGTGCTGATACAGAGCAAAATCAGTTTATTAGTGTAAAGTTTGGCCCTGTTTTTATTCTCAGCAATCACGGGACAAAAGTTGATATCTTTTCCACTTCATCACCACTGTCTCAACCATCCATTGCCTGTAAGAGAACATAACTCCTCTCAAGTCCCTAACATAGATGTCTCTACTTGTTGCTTAAAGTTTGGCCCATGTTCAGGAGGTCAATCTGACTTGCCCAAGGTTACGTGGGAGGTCTCTGGCAGAGCTATGAATCAAACCTAAGTTTGTAGTAGCCCAGGGCTGTTGCTCATGTATTATTGTCAATACCTGGCACAGACTCCTCACTTCAGAGGGCTAAAAGTCAGGCACTAAGAAAGAGCAAAGCAACCCCAAATTCCCTGCCTCCAGGGGTCTGCATGCCCCCGAACCAGTCTGTACCAAGCAGAGGTTATTTATCGATCATATATAATTTATACGTGTTCCTTTTCCAAGTTAAATAAAGGTGGCCCGTCCACCTATAGTAAAGACCAGTAATTTTTGTCTTTGGCAGGTATAGAACACGTCAGTTAAGCACTCTCTGTTCAGCCTCAGCCAGGCTCGGGGAGAAACGCGCCCGCTGCTCTGCCTGCTGCTAGGACAGCTCGGCTGCCACGACTCTTGAGGAACGAACCGTGGGAAACAGGGAGTAAACGAAGAGCTCTGTTAGTTCCCTTGTCTATCCAAAAAGCTCAATCCTTCCAAGCCATTTGTCTAACCTGTTCTTTAAAATCTCCAGTGACAGATACTCTGCAAACTCCCTTAGCAATCTATTTTAGTGCTTCACTATTTTTACTGTTCAGTGTTTCCTGATGTCCAGCCTCAATTTTTCTTGCTGCAATTTATGCTGTTCAGAAGAGTTCATTTCCCTTCTTTGAGACTATTTCTCTTTGATTCCTGTGGGCATGTGTTCAGTGCTGAGATGGCCGCAGGTTTCCATGCTGTAATAAATCAAACATTACAGAATAGAATTGATGGGCTATCTTATTTGAACTGCCCTCTGCAAGCCTAGCTCAGAAATTTGCCATCATTGTATTGTCATCCAAGCCTATGCATATGGCACAGCTAAAGCAACAGCATAAATAGGAGCTCTGTGTATGAGATTCTCAAACTGGCAACCAAAATTGAAGGAGTTAGAAACAGTCATTCTCTAAAGGCACCAGCTTGATTTTCCCTTACGTACTGGCCACAGAGAAGGCAGACCCCCGGTACTCAGATTCGGGTGCCCAAAGAATCAGGTTCTGTTTCGGACAAGCTAATTACCTTCAGAGATGCAACAGTTGAAGGGTTATTTTTGTGCTTTAACTGCGGACATTGGAGTCCAGCCTTAAGCTCCCAACTTTGAAACCTTGGCTTGTGGCCTTGAGAAACCAGAGAGGAAAGCAGTGCTGTGCCAGATAGCTGGGACCTAGCAACCGCCAATCAGGGCCAAGGCAACACAAGCTAGTTTCTAAACAAAGTAATAGATGGAAAAAAAAAAAATCGGAGCATGCTGGGAAGCAAATGAAAGAGAAGCAAAGCTCTCCAAGTAACCACAGTGCAAATGAGATGGGCACAATCTCACACCTGTTGCTGAAGCAGAATTGCTGAGCAGCCTCTCTGCTCCCAACTCCTCCCCTACACATGGAGATTTTCCTTGTTGGTCCAGCCCTACGCCCCCTTTCCCTCTATGCACTCAGCTCCGAAAGGGATGCAACGCTGCCGACCCAGGGTGTACTCCAGCCCCACAGCGAGAGACAACTCTGATAGTTTTGAGTGTGGTCCTTGCCCAGAGCCCAGCTTCTTTCTGCCATCATTTCTATTTCACCACAGACCACAAAACAAGCATTGAACGGTGAAGGGAACTGTCTGCATCTCAGCCATGAGGAAATGGCGGTGCTTTGCTGGCCCCATCGCACCCAGCCACCCAAATGCAGCCCGTGGTCCCTGCCCTTCCCCATCAGCCCCTACTGAAAACTGCCGAGGTTACCATGTACCCCAGCACAGGGCAAAGCTGTGATCCTCAACCGTGGATGGTCCATAACACCACGCAGCGTTACACCGTGGGTCCTGTGATCTCTTTGTCTGTCTCCAGGCCCCAGCACGACATCCCACATCAGGTCACGCAAGTCCAAGGCACACAGACCACCCAGCTGCATCACGCGACTCATGCCATGGCTCGACTGGCTCCGTGGCCCCTGCGCTCAGGTGCAGCCACCAACACAGGGCAGCTCAGAGCTTCAGCACGGCCCAGCCAACTCCACAACAGCAACAGTATTTTCCACTACAGCAGAACTCTGTTACCAGACACAGTAGGAGCAAGAACAAGTCCTCAGCACGTACTCACACATTCCTGCATTTGCTGGTTTTGTGGCCCTCACCACCTCTCTGCAGCGCTCTCCTGTTTAACAACATCTTTGCACCAGCCTATAGGATTGCTCTAGCAATTCAACTTGCCCTGCTCATTTGTAGCAGCCTCCCAGCCACCCTCTCTGTGCCACGCTGTAAGGACAGGTAAGACACCCACCAGCTCCCCGCAGCAGACTCCAGGCACTGTGCTTGCGGACAGTATGTCAATACTGCTCCTAAATCAGCCAGTCATGCCTTCTCCTGCCTGGCTTTCCTATGCCCAACACTGCAAGGGCCACGGGAATCAAAAGCGTATCATCTCCACAGGCAGATGGGAAAAGAAAACAAGGCAGCAAACTGTCCTCCCCATTTTATGTGCTGGAGGCTTGCCTTCACACTCACACACTAAACATCTCACAGTAACTGCTGGACTGCAAACAGCTAGAATCCAGATAGATGCCGCCATTATAATACCTTTCTCCTCTTTTTCATTCTTCCAGACTATTCTGTAATGCTGTTATACCCTTCGTGTTGCTTCTTTATCTCTCTTTAGTTCATGCAACCTTCTTTTTCCTTCTTGAGGCACTTCGCCCAAGAATGATGGGACAGCAGGCCCTAACTATTCAACTGAGACACTAACTACCACATATGCAATTATTTGCAAGCCCTGTTTCCCTGATGAATTCCATCCTGTGCCTCTGCAGGCTGTATCCATTTGTTCCCTGCCTTTTGCTCCCAGATCCCGTAAAGAACTTTTCCCTGTCATCATTAGGGCTGGTGCCTTTTCATACTCACTAACTGCTCCCGGTGGCTCCATGTTACCCTGTGCCTTTTAAAAAAATTCCATGTTACTTCATTTCAGTTGTATAATAACAGTACCCTAAATACGAAACAATTCTGAGCCCCCTTGGACAGGAGTGGATACACAACATGAAACATACACACACACAAGCACACCTCATTCTGCTAGACTAGACCGGTAAGGCAGACACACCAATAAGTCACACTTACCTGCTCCCTGTTGTTTAAATTAAGTAGATACATTCACATCCAGGAAACAAAAAACAAAGCGCCAACACATACACAGCAGCTGGCTTGATAATTCTTGTCCACTGAAAGCCATTTCTCCAATAATTAGAGGTTTTAGATGCTCTAGCAAGGCTAAAACTAGTTCCACCCACAGGACAAAGTTCAGTAAAAGAATCTGGGAAAAAAGTGAACCAAAAATGTGCAGTGAATTAAAACTCAGAAGCTAGTAATCTCAGTGGGAACATCCAAGTACACAAGTCAACAGCTTCCTTTGATTAAAAAAAGTCATCTCAATCTGTTTCCCACTGCCTTATTTTTTTTTCTTTTAAGAATAGGAGGTGTATTGGAAATTTTTAATAGAATTTAAGTTATGCCTGCTCGTCCAAAGCTACCTGTTTCCACGTCCCAAATTATTCACAGTTAAGAAGGGTGACATAGGGTCATACTGATCCAAATTCTCACAAAGAAAACATTCTTTTTGAACATACATATATCCCTTGCTTTTTGAAGATGGAGTGAAAAACCATCTGAAACAGTATCCACTTGCAGCACTGCTGTTCCTAGCACCATCAGAGCCCTAACATGCCATGACCCCAAAGCATACCTCAAGCGTTAGTGAACCCAGCCTGCCTATTATTATAAAAATGAACTGCATAGATGTTTTCTAAAACTGAATTCAGTTTTTTCCAACCATTTAATCCTGGGACTGGGATCCCACGCAACCAGAGTCCCTCACTGGTGCTCAGAGCGCTCTGGTTGTAGGTGCTCTACAGCTACAGGACAATTTCTGCCCAGAAAAGCTCACAGATTCATGTCCCAGTTCAAAAAAGATACTCAAAGCATAGCACCCGAACTCACTCACTTTTCTGAATCAAGACTTCAGTGATTGCTTGCACAAATAGGAGAGAAAGAGCACGAAGCAGGGCTGAGTTGCTTTGCTGAGGACCAGATTAGGACCTTGTGCATATCTAGCAGTGTTCAGGGGTTGCCAGAGCCCGGCCATGCATGCTCGGCCTCTGCCTCTAACCTAGCTGATGCTGCAGCAGAATCAAAGTGGTAAAGGGGATCTTCCCAGTCTCCACCAAAGCTAAAGTCTTTATGTAGAGAGACTCTGGTTTTTCTCATCCCAGTACTGTTGCGGCCTACCTCACTCAGGGTTAGTTCATTTAATTTGGCTGCTAGAGCTGGAAGTGCATGAAGTAGTTGGTGAGACAGACAACAGCAAGCCATGAGGCATTTACATTTGGCTGAGAACCTCACTCCTATCCAGCAAGCTGCTTCTGGGATGTCACTTCTCTACCTAAACCCAGGTTCTCACAACGACACCCAGGAACTAGCCTTTGTACGCAGACAAGCCCTACTTGCAGATATTCCTTCTTTTTCCCCACTCCCAAGCCCCTTCATCCTGTAAATGGACACTTAGCTCCATATTTATCAGCATGCCTCGGCCTTGAAAAGCAGCAAACCTCCTGCTCTCTGGGACGCTTGTGACAACCATGGCCCTCTTAATTACAAGAAAGTTTAAAAAGCCATACTACAGAATGGATGCACACAGGGCCACTCGGGGTGAGCATGCTGCCCATGCAAATCAGTAATCACAGCCCTCCTTGACCCAGTTGATCCCCTGCTCTCGTGTGGCCCCCCTACACTCACCTGCACTGCAGGAGGCTCTTGAAGACTAAATATGAGCCTGGTATCTTCGCTACTCCTGTGCAAGCTCCTGCTTTGTCTCAACATGCCTTCTCTGCACTTTTAAGTTTGCATCATTAAGCGCCCTTTATGCGCCTATTATGCAGTTCTTGTAAGACAGGCTACATGTGGCAGAGAGAGAAGGAGGTACAGCAAAAAAAAAAAAAAAGAAATAAAATTAGCTAAAAGCTGGCAGAAGAAAGATGCACAAAAATTTAATTTCAGAGTGGTGACTTCATGTTTGTAGCAAGGGGTTGGGAGTTAGCATTGCAGATTTGTGGGATGAGCAGGGCTAATTTTGACAGGTCAGGAGATACATGTTCGACTGTCTAGTTTTGCCCCAGGGTTTTTCATTTTGTCCCAGGCAGATCACTTGATCCTCCTCCAATGGCTTCGTGAAGAAAAGGGTAAGGACAATCCCCTCATCTAAAGCAGTACGTTTTTCACAGCTCTGCACAGTGGCCAGTGTTGTGGCATCAGCCACATTCCACACCTCCACGTCATCTGCTGCTAGACTTCCGCAGCCCACAGGCATCAATACTGAGCAAACAACAGTCCATCTTCTTCTCCTTTTCCACTGTCGCCATCGTAAAGTCAACGTCTTCCAACCAGGAAAAAACGCCCAAATTTTAGTCCAGGGCCTAGTGTTCAAGATACCTCTAGTACAAAATGTTGTACTCTGTTATCTGAAAGCACACCACCTCCAGCAAAAATACAGCTGCTGCCGCTTTCTTGCTGCTCAACCAGCTCAAAAGATTGCGACTCTGGGTCACTGGGAAGCACCTTTACTCCAGTGGCCCCACCAGACCAAGAGGGGTTTCCTGCAGAAACGATATCCCCATGAGAGGCCAGGCAGAGCTGTCCAGGCAAAGCAGATGCAATTAGGAGCAGGGGAGAATTATTCGTATTGAAAGTACTGTTAACCTCCCTCCTCTTTTTGGCTGCTCACATCCTATTCCCCTCCCCAGGAGCATTCTCAGGGTTGGTTGACTTCCAAAATACATGGTGCCAAGAAAGCATCAGTTCAACCAGCAAGAGTTGGGGGCACGGGGACATGACCCAAACAGACGGCATAAGAGACTCCAGGTCATCTGCCAAGCTTCTCCATGTGGAAGACAAAGCCTGGCATAAGAGAGGCAGATAATTCTGGCACCAAGTCAGCAGTGAAGCAGAAATAACTCAACTGTCCCCAGCACAGGTGTAGGCTCCTGCATTTGACCTTGCCAAAATGTTCAGGGCCAGTGCTTGTGACGGTGGCCACCACTAAACAGAAAACACCAACAGCGCTTGCGTTAAATGATCCCAAACAGGTTATCAGCTATGCTGGAAACAAGGAGAACATGTAGTGACACCACAGGGATCTCAGCAGGAATAGCTTGGGAGATAATGACCCTCACTGCAAAGCCAGGTCACTTGCTGACAGATTTCATGCTTCAGATTTTCACTTGAACAAAAGATCACCCCTTCACCGAGAAAGAGACTAACTTCTTTACCAGACTGGAGCTCTCCACTAAAGAACAAACACCCCACTAATGGAAATAAAATGAACTAGAAACCCTCTTGCCACTGCTCCCGGAAAAGGCAGCACATTTTCTCAAATCCCCGTCATCCCATCATGAGTCCTAACTGTCCCATAAAACACAGCTCTCACTTGGTCAGGGGCTCTCACTTGGTCAGGGACTCCCAGCGTATAATATGGTGACAGTACTTTACCAAGGGATGCACTAGTCCGACCAGAAAGACCAGCCCGCAGCATGCCACGTCCAAACTGGAGACACCACACCAGCACTCCTGAATCACGCCCTCCTGGGCTGGCTGTGGGGGAGAAAGGAGTCACAGCTTCTCAGTTTGAAGCTTCCCACCAAAAGCACCAGCTCTTCACTACCAAATTTTGGTGGTGAGAAAGGAAAAGAATAGGCTACCTTTAACCCAGTATGAGTCTCCACTCCATAAAGGGCTGCTGCAAAACTCTTCATTAGTCATGGCTAGCAAACTTGAAAGGAACAAAGGGAACCAATGAGTAATGCAACACTATAAAAACATAACCACCTCAATAATGGGATAATCAAAACCCAGTACAAAACCTCCACGTAAACAAAGCTACAGAAACAGGAGTGCTTGAGCCAAGGTATATAGCTCAAAAATTCCATCTGTATAACTGCATTTTGAGCATTTCATCTGAAGTGTTGCTATACACACCAGCTTGAAAATGGTGGTTTGCTAGTCCTGACATATGTACAGATGCATAGATACAACCATCGTCTCCATCATCTTGGGAATCCCTTCTAAACGTTGCCTTTCCAAGACAAAGCAGGTGAGGGGTAGTGGCTCTATCTAGCATATGTGACAGCTTTAAAAGCTGCATTTATGCAAGCAAATGGAGCATATCAGCTGCACTGTATTAACACCAGTGGCTGCAAATGGGACTCGGATATTTTTTGTTGCTGTGACTGGAAATTTGCTCAACATACAGTCAAGGACAAAAATGCTTGGAATTGTACTTTCAGAACAGCATTTCCACCTCCTGTAGCATCGACCCGTCTTTATCTGCCACATTCCAGGAGCACAGTCTTGTCCATGCTTTGCATGCAGAGAGAAGTGAAGAGAGGCTTGCCAGCACAGTGCCCCCCACCAACCAATCAGCAGATCTATAAGTAAAGAGACAAGAACAACCCAAACTGCTGTAATTCACAGCAGGATGAACCCTGCAGACCATTGCTGACAATGCCCAAATGCATGGCTATACTTAGGAAATTAAAGTAGGCTAAACCAAAAATGTATTTGAGGACAAACTTACTTCCCCATGAAAGCTTTTCCATAGAACTTAATGGTTCCTAACTTACATACTTTAACACCATACCTTTATTAAGTCATTTTCCTGTTCCTCAATGCCAGCTGTAGATATCTCTTAACTTGTGCTATCCTCCCAACTTTAAAACAGCTGGAATAAACCCTGCAGGACTTTCATCTTGACATAAGGATATTCCCAGAGACCTAAGAGCTATAAAGTGAATTCTTATACAACATGATAATTGACTCAGTCTCCAAAGGATAAACATGTCAAGATACAAAAATCTTTTTTTTTTCTTACCAATGCAATGAAGATGTGATTGAAAATGTTGTGTTCTGGGTATATGAGCAATATTCTCATAACTCATCATCTAAAATAAATTGTTCTATCATTTGTACTAGCTAGAAGATATTCCAAGTCAGACAAGCTGAAAGCAGAAGTTTAAACATACTCAGCACAGCAGAAAGAATATTAATTTCCCCCTCCCATATAAATGTTAAATCATAATCTCTCACCTAGGGTTAATTAATCTTTCAAAAGTGCTCGAGTCCACCAAACATACAGCAGAAAGATCTTAGAGACCCTACCATGGCTTCAGGAAAGCCCACCGCAAATCTTAAAGATTTCCTGCAAAATCTGGCAGGGAAGAAATAATTGAATATGCAAAACCACACCATGTTATGCCACGAGTCTCATTCTTTGAGAAAAAATGCAATTACTTCAGACACACTGGATACAGAAGAGGAGCATTGTTCAGTGCAGGGGATTACTGGAATGTGCTGCCAGCTCTTTTGTCTTGTGTTATAGCAGTACTCAGAGGACCCAAGGACTTGTGGATCTGGGTGCTACATCAAACCCTCCTGCTCTCCCACCTGCTGTGTCTGCCCGGCCCTGCCGCTGATGTCCTGCGCAAGGGCTCAGCCAAGCTGCTGCACCAGCCCTTGCCTTGCTCACCAGCGTGCGCATCCTGCACAATAATCTTTCCACACCTGTACAAGCACAACCTCCCCAGGGAGCCTGAAGAGCTTCCCTGAAGTGCTGGAAAAGGCTTTGACAAGTCTCCAGTGAAAAGCATTTCATGAGCACACGCGTAGTCTCGTTGCTACACACCAGTTACCCTGAACAACTTTGTCCATGATTACCTGACTATGGAGCCATTTAGGTGAAAGACGCCATAAGAGAGCTAGGTTTTGTTTTTTCACCCCCCCTCATTCCCATAAAACACTATTCACTTCCATAACTGAACCTTCAGCAAAAAAGAACCTCTAATGAATGAAACAATATCTGGGGAAACTCGGACCCTCAATCCACGCAGACAACAGCTCTTGGACTGAGTTCAAATGCATGCCCTGCTTAAATTGTCATCTCAGGCCACTTAAAAACCCTGAAGTATTGGGTGCATTAAAGGTACTTGGGAGAGAACAAGGATGACATGCAGGCTGAGATCACTCCAAAGAGGAGGAGATGATGCTAATTATACCACTGGTAAAATGGAATCACTGGGGGAGAAAAAATGAACAGTCAAGACAGTTAAGTGGTGCAAGAGCAGCTATACTATTTAAGCAGTGGTAGGCCATCCGCCTGAAAGGAGAATAACAGATTACATCAAGGTAGTGACAGACAATCAAGGAACACTCAATTAAGAGTTACAGTATTACTAACTTAAGCAAAATGTGTTTTTGCAAACGCTAATCTCTCCCTTGTACTGATACAAGCCTAAATTAATTTTCTTCAGTGCACCAACATCAAACATTAACAGAAAAAACTCAGATGTCACCATCTGAAAGGAAACACCCTTCGATTCTGTAGAGAGCCAAGTCAAAGGGGTGGCAGGAGACCAGACATGGCTGCCAGATGACCACCTGGCACCACCTTCCATCTAGCAGGTGGAGGCAGCACAGCCCTACAAGAGGGCAATGGCTCAACAGCCTGGAGACGCAGCCTCAGCAGCCCCCCTGCCCCAACCACTTGTTACACATACTTTGTTTCAAGGTGACACCTGTCACTGAATTTTCTTCCCATTGCTCCTTTTCCACTTCTGCCTTGCTTTGCAGCTTGAAGGTTGGTGAGGAGGCATTAGGTGAAAGTAACCTTCCCGAGCACACCGTGTGCCGTAATTAACATGCCAGCCACTGACTGAATGGTAATGATGCCTCTTAATCTCTCTCCCTGAGTTCGCTGAACATGACTCAGGTGGTGGCACAAGGGATTTGTGGTTGCAGCATCCTTTGTTTCTGCGCAGGCTCATGCTAGAGGCTCTGAGGGCTGGTTTGTCTCATGGAAGAGTAAAAAGAAAGTAGTCTGAGGAAAGCAGAACCCCTTCAGCCACCCTAAGCATGTCCAAACATCAGCTGTCTCAGCCGGAAGAAAACCAGGGGAAGGGCAGGGGAAGAGTGAGGAAGCTTGCTGGAGACGTCAGTCGTGGAAGCAAGACAGGCAATCCAGGGATGAATGAACTGTATTGAAATGTAGTGCACAGGAAACTTTGGGACTCTGCTCCACATCATTGTCCAAAGGAAAAAAACTTTCCTGCCTCATACAGTAAATAGATGACTCCATTTGTTCCGAGTGCCCTACAGTGGTAACTGCAGATTTCTGGCCACCTTCTGCCCTCCATAGGTAGCAATTTTGGCCAAGACATTTCAAGTCCCAGCTGCAAAGTCATGCTAGAAGCAGCTCAGTTTTTGGACGAAGCTTATACTGCCTGTTCCTGACCTAAGAGCAGTGGGAAAAGGGGGTTCTTTAATAGTTGTTCAAACAAAGAAGTCATTCTCACAAGCAAAAAATCAGCAAGGATAACCATTTTGCACATACTAGGATCCCCAGCACTGTGCTATTATGGCCCGAGCTTCTGGCCAAGACCTAGAAATGGGTTCAGCTAACACCAGTCCAATCCCTTCTAAACTACAGCCCGAACTCCTGCTGGATTTTGCTTCCCCCTCAAAAAAAAAAAAAAAAAAGTGATTCATTACATAACTGAAAGATTTCACGGACAATAATGACCATTTTGAAAACCTTGTTTTACTTTTTATTGACTCACGCTGAGTTTTCCCACACCAAGCCTCCACAGCCTGCAGTTGACCTAAAGCAACTCTGCAAGATGTATCATTTCAATTTAAAAACAGCAAATGTACTGAGTCCTGGGTAATTTGCTCCTGTGCTTAAATATAAAGCTGTACAAAAATAAAACATGCCTGTTTCTCATCTGAATTTATCTAGCTTGAGCATTCAGCCACAGAACCACGTCCTGCCTTCGTACTCCTTCGGCTACTAGGAGTCTCTTCCCCTGGTTAAGTACTGACAGACAATAATCAAATCACCCCCTAACCTTCTCTTTGTTAAAAGAAACAGATCGAGCTTCAGTCTCTCTCTCCAGCATGCTCTACAGACCTCACACCATCCTTGTAGCTCTACTCTTATCTCTCGACAGTTTGCCAACATCATTTTTAAGGTATAGATACCATGACTGCACACAACACTCTTCCTATTGGTATTCATTATTTCTTTGCTTAGACAGCCCAAGATAGCATTAACACTCCTGAGACTTCACAGCATAGCACAAGACCAGCTAGTTATTGATAAGGAAATTAAACTCCAGTTTCTCACCTTGATGCAGCAACTCCCAGGGGTTCCTCTCTCGAAGTGTGGGTTTTACTCCCTGCTCTCGTTAATGGGGATTAGTAAGTTACCACACACCAGGCATGCTGCAAGATCTGTCTATACATTTACACTTTTTCCACTATAAATCAAAGATAACTTAACTAAACTTCACACCCTTTCTCAAACCCTCACATTCATCACAGTACAGGAACATGGGTTACCTTGGCTCAGATGACATGGGTAGCTGGTTACACTACAGACACCCCAAAACCAGAGCCTGGGCCACCATCCATGAGTGAACTTGCCTGCTATTGGGATCCCAGACAGAAACAGGGCAGTCGTTGCCGAGACATAGCCACAGGTCCCAAGACACACTTTGTGCTGCTGCAGTAAAGCCAGCTCCCAGGAGCCAAACAAGCTTCATCAGTCAAAGCCAAGCAGTGCCAGTATATCTGCGCTCAGGTTCCTGCCAGAATTAACCTACCACACAAGGACAACAGCATTTCACAGCCCTTCCAACACAGCTACGCCTACAACACAGCGCTGGTTCAGATGCAGCTCGAGACACACCTCAGAAACTCCTTCCAGAGATGCGCTGCTGCTTCTCTGACCCTGCAGGACGAGAGCTGGGGCCTTCGAGAGCCAGCAAAGCCCCTCTCCCCATGACATGCGTTTTGGGCAACGGTGACAGCACATTGCAGGCTCACACCACAGCACTGGCATCCAACGCCAGACGGAAATTGCAAACTCCTTCAGTGTTTGAAGGGATCTGGACCCAGGGGTTTGCTTTAAGAAGCTTTCTCCTTCCCTATCCCCACCCCTACCAGTTGTAAGCTAATGTGTCTGGATTTTTCACCAACAGCCAGACAAAAATTTGTCACAGAAAATGTGCAAGCACTGACATCTTAAGACAAAAAAAGATGCAGATTTCTCAACTGTTCGCAGCACGTTATAGAAATACATTCTTAGGGACTATTAAATATGGGGATTATTGACTAGATGAGCAGCAGCTCAATGGACTAGCTTGCAAATATGTCTTTAGACAATTCTTAAAATGCAGATTAAGTATCTAACAGACCAGAACATTTCTTTTTCCTACAGACTTTCTAATGATCTGTTGCATAAGCAAACATCCAGTCAGTTTTGTTTGCATTTGTGTTGACTGTGATGTTCTTCAATAACTAAATAGTGACCAAGGAGACTTAAATCTTATTTAAGACTCAGCAGGAACACAACAAAAGGCATGTCAGTCCAAATCACTAAAAGACATGTCTCCTCAAAGACCCTTGGGAAGTCAAACTACCATAATACCTAAAGGTCCTGTTTCCCAAACACAAAACTTTCTATGTTTATGTCATTAGGTTTCACTGAAGAAACGACAACATTGACATTATCACTAACCCCTTTTTAAATGAGCAAGGCATATAATACTACAGAGATGTTGTTCAGTGCTCTCTGCAGGCCCAGGAAAATACCCCTGTTGCCCAGCCATGCTGGAGTTACATATAGAAGATCTATAGAGCACGAGAAGGATGAAATTGGGGGAACCATTGCACCGAGCTCTGCTGCTGGCCTCACTCACTAATTCCCATGCAATGATTTGAACCCCCAAGTTAGAATTTAAAAATCCCATCTTGATTTTAAATTTTCCCTTGATATAGGATCGAGCACAGTGGTCATTTTCTCAGTAAGGGCAATTAATATGTTATTTGTAGACTGTGTTTCCACCTTCCAACTACTCAATTTCTTCATGCCTTTTCTGACAGGTTATAATGCTGTTGGGTATCAAAACCAATGCAAAGCAAGTGTGAAACATTATTATTCCAGCTTCACACCCACTTTCCCTTGGTGTGAACAATAATGCAAACTGCAAGACAGTGATGAATTGGACCTGGAGAGGACCAGATGCTCCGGGAACATTAGCACAGTCTCTGCCCCAAACATTTTTCAGTTTAAAA
>Ga0181612_140193_pt1 | contig 17039 bp, 7 predicted proteins | sample HoacroProtozoa21_FD_119630 | JGI IMG/M metagenome (GOLD analysis project Ga0181612, IMG submission 119630) | Hoatzin crop microbial communities from Cojedes, Venezuel. Combined Assembly of Gp0051906, Gp0051904, Gp0051908
ATCTCTCCAGCTCTGCTGGAGATTGAAACAGCCTACCAGTGTTTCAGCTGCTTGTAAAGTTTTAATGTTTTAATTCCCTAAACTGCCTAAAAATGCGATGTTTCTGCTTATTACTGTAAGGCTGAGGCCTTTTTAGTTCCCTTGTTTTTGTTGATGCTGATATTTAAAATCCTACCACATATATAAACAATTCCAACAACAATACGCTTCGGTCCTGAATAAAAGTATAAATGTTTCTTAACAAGTCAGACATGATAAAACCCAACAGTATTTAGTGGGCTGTAGTATGAAGTTGTGATTCTTGCTGTGCCTCACAGTTTAGTTTCTACTTTCATGGGAGGATGTTGGAAAGTTTTTCAGTGGTGTTTTTTGGGGTGCTTTTTTTTTTTTGTAGTGATAGGATTTCCACTTTCCTTCCCTTCACTTTCAAATAAACAGCAAAAGCGGTTACTATGAATTTTGCAAAAGGTAGGGTTCTTTTAATCACTGTTTTTCCAAGAGGCTTAAACAGTACATGTCTTTCACATCTGTTAAAAATGAAAGAGTAGAAATTTTGTCCTGGCTAGTGTTGCCAGGAATTGATCTGTTAGGCAAAGACCCTGTCCTCACAGACCCCGAAATCCTGGTTGGGTCAAGAGGAAGGACACCTCCGGAGTGCTTTTCTGAGAGTAAATTTAACCTGAGATGTAGATCTGCAAAAAACTTCCTTTTCTCTGAAAATTGAGACGTGTAACTGGAAGTTCTTGTTCCGTGGGTGGAAAGGTGGGTAGGCATTTCCTAAAATTTTCTGTTAGATGTAGTTCTCTAGTTCTGTATGGGGTATTCAAGGGTGATTGTATTCCCCCCACATCCTGCAAACCTCTGTTTGTAGAGATCAGAAACAGAGGGTACAGAGCAAAGGAGGTGGTTTTCATATTCCGTGTCATATTTTCATACACTAAAATGATAGACTTGTTTCTTGTCTTGAAAGCCTGAAAAGAGATTGCTCTTCAGAATACTGTGGCATGTACTGTAAGATGTCCAAACTGTAGAGAAGAAAAAAAACCCCAAGTATTACTCCACTTGCTGACTCCTGGGAAGGAGAAGTAGAAACACTTGTTTGCTGTGACGTCATTAGAGATAATGTGTCTTACCAGTGGGATGGGCAGTGTGGTGCTTACTTCATGAATGTGTTGTTTTGGAACAAGGTATGATTATAATCAATAACAAGCTTTGTCTCCAGCACTTGCAGATCACTGACAAAGTGTTTCTCTAGAAAGGCAATGTGTGAAAGAGGAAATTAGGGGAGATTTTAAAGAAGCCCTCTTACGAAGTTAGTTACGTTGAGTGACTAGGGACGTCTTGCTAGTGTGGGGAAAAACATTACCATCCCTAAATGATTATCTAAGTTGTATTTAAACTGATTGTTTAAAACAAACAAACAAAAACCCAACCAAAAAACCCCCAGTTTTTTAAGAAAGTAAATCAAGAAATTACGTGGTGAACATCTCATGCTAAAGTTTGGAAACTCCGTAACTGGATTTTTATGTGATAGTCCTCCTCCCCAGCTTTAATGAATTTCAAGGAAGGCAGGTTGATTGATGTAGATATATGACAGGTTATACACACCTGAAAGAAGGATCTACAGGTGCTGAAGGCCACTTGGATCTAGAAGAGAAGGATGATGAGTACGCAGCCTGTTTGAGCTCAGGACCCAGTCTAGAAGCGAGGAAACGTGCTATGTTCTGCTGGGGACTGGGGAAGGTTGCTGATACCTGAGGCACGCCGGTGGCACTGTGCGAGGGATGGCATGCAGCAGTGGTCTGACACCTTCTGCCTGGAAACACTGAGTATTACAGAATTAGTCTTTGGCTGTTATTATATAGTCTGATGAAGGAAACCCAGTGTTTCATATTTGTGTACTTTCAGTGATTCACCTGAGCTACAAAAAGTCCAGTAGGATTTTAATGAAGATTATTTGCTTTGCGGAGGTGGCTGTTAAATCTCTGCTCCCTGCTTTTGTTTGTGCTCTTTTGCATTTGAATAGAGAAACAATTACGACAGCAAAGCTGCTTTTAACAATAGTTTGCTATGCAGAAGTTTGTTATTTTAAAACACAACTTGGTGCCTGTTAGCACCAACATACATACCTCTGTGAACAGAACCTGCGCAGTAAATTAGACACATAACAGTTTATTCTGCTGCTGAATCTTTTGTTTTTCTACTTTGGAACTTTGGGACTGTGCAATATTTAGTCTGCGAATTGGTCAGTCCATCAAAGTGTATTTTATAGTTAATGTGTAGGTACATAAAAGTATTTAAAATATGGTAGCTTAAGAAGTGTTTATGCATTAGATGTCTGATATTGCAGAATAATTTGGACTGGTTTGCTGCAGTACTACATTTCTTGTAGATTCTAGTACTGAGTGGTGGCATTGCTGAGATTTAAGCTGTTGTTGATTATTGGTTTCCAAGTAGCACGACACATCCAGATTACATTAAACTTGAGTATTTCAGATGCAAGTCAAACAAAACCACAGCATTTTAAAAGGATGGCGATTCTAATGATCATGCAGAGTATGGAAGAATAAATTTAAAACAAAACACAACAGTATATGCTACAACAGTAGCTATAAGCAATTTTATCTCTTTTTCTGTTTCATGCCCAGAAACCTGCATGTTCAAAAATTCAGGCAAACTAAATGCCAAACTGCAAATCTAGTTACGTGCATTCTTATTAGATTTTTCAGCAGCTTTTATGTTGAGGCTGAACAGAAGCAAAACCTGTTTCACGTGCTTCTGGATTCTATTTGTTTTACACTTATTGATTAACTAGCAAACTATTTACAGTACAAAAAATTCACCAGTAAAACAGCAGTGTCGCTGCCAATCGGAGTAAAACAAAAACCTCTTTCAAGCAGTCACCAGTAAAGTATTAATACAGAGAGGTATTTCAAACATTGGTTCAGTGTTTGATATGACAGTGTAATTCTATTTTCCATTTTGTCTGTCAAAGCTTCAGTAAATCAGATGCAAACTCACAGAAATGGAGAAGACCTAGCAAAGCACGTACCTTTTGCCGGAGCGATGTTGCCTAGCTTATGTGGTGGGAATGGTTGCTTGCCTCTGCGGGGCTGTGAGGGGAGCTGCGTAATAAGGCCCTGTGCTCACTGCCTTCCTGGCCCTGTTTGTACACGTCGTCATTACCGCCCTTCGGGGGAACATTTAACGTGTAGTTTGAAGAAATATTTTGCTTGTATGCAGTGAACTTGAAGACTTAGGGAAGCTGGGCTTGTTGCTTTTGTGTGCTATACTCGTTTTACATATGCATTGGAAATCCACTGCTACTGGAAACGCAAGAAGTGGAGGAAATGTATACTTCGTGTGCGTGTGCAGTGATAAGATGGAGAAATGGCTTCATGAAATAGAGCCACTTGGAAAGGTCTGTGGGATGGGTTTAATTTTCCTGCTAGGTCATTCCTGCCTTGGCCTGTCACTTCTGTTGGCTCAGGTTACAGCTCTTGTGGACTGCAAGCAGTGACTCCAGCCCTGATAACCGTCTGGGAGCTTGTTCAACATGATGATGTTTAAGTGACTGAAAAATAAGTGCAGTAAAGCATATGTCTAGTGAATAGTCAGATTGTGAAGGTTGTAATGTCGAGTGCTCAAAATAGGAAATGATTAAATGCAGGTTGGTCTGTACAACCTTGCTACCTTTCCTTTGTGTTTTGTATTACCATATACTCTTTAATTACATTGAGACTTACATAACAGTGTGTGGTCATGGTTAAACTGCTAAATAAAAGTTATTTGAGGGTTGATATGTTTTTGTTGTTAGACCTCATCTTCCTTTGTCACAATGGTGTTTCCATGTGCTGCATTTTTATTAACTATTTAATGCCAGTATTTTGATATAATAAAAACCCTTGAAGAGAGCATACTCTATTTTTTTATCTGTTTTGAAGAAAGACATTCAAATTATTTTTGGTTATTTTAAATAAATTCAGAAATTGACTATTAATTATGAGTTTCATATTGCTTGTTATACCTTGTTTGTAATGAACCAAATGCATTAATTTTATAAATATTTATGTTTGTCAAATGAGGCTGTTTTCATAACTTGTTTAATTTTCACCACTTGTGTGTTTCAGTTGTGCGATACTTTGCAGGTCAACATCAAAATGCAGAGAGAGAAGCTATTTTAGGTGTTTAGAGATCTGAAGTGGAATGGAATTGCATACCATCAAACAATTTACTTCATTGCTGATGCCAAGAGATTATGCAGCATGTATGAATACTATGAACTTTTGTGTTTAGAAAGCTGGTCAATTCTGAGGGTTCTTTTAAAGTGCTATTGCTTGTGTGGCTTTCCAGACCACAGGATGTGTGCACCCATGTCTTGAAGGTAACTGAATTTTTGAGAGAAGGGCTTATAATGCTGCATGAGTGATGATGAGCTGAAAACATATGATCATGGTTAAAATTGACTTGGAAGAAAAATGTGTGTCCTGTCACTTTGACTCAGCTTATTTCTCTAGTCAGTCAGTGGCCATTGAGGATTTGTATGGCAAAATGCTACATCACTTGGTAGGCATCGACTGAAAAACTTGCTGTGGCTGGAGTTAGCAGTAGGAGTGCTGTGACAGAAGCATTTTGATGTGTCCAGCCAAAACCTAATTGACCTTTGAAAACGGAGGGAGGTGAGGGATGAAGAGGAGAAAGAATTTCCAACTGTAAATGGATATTAAAAGGAATTGTATTTAAACACTTTAAATGATTGCTGATCATACAGCTATTCCTTTATTATTGTAGTAAAAGTCATATCTTTTTTTCTTTCCTCTTACAGCAGAAGTCATGTACTGAATAGGTGAAATGTAATAGGAATTGTGTTTTGAGGTAGTTCTGCTTGTGGCTTTAATGTTACACGACAGATAACACTTAGAATACCTCAAGTTATCAGTTATCAGGCGGATGTTCAATACTGATGTTTACTTTTTTTTTTCCTCTCCATTAGTGTGTTTTGGAAATAACATCTGGCAAACCTGTAATTTTATTTTTAAACTAACAAACAAATAAACCCCGCTTCCTCCTCATCTGCCAGGTTTGTGTTTAAAAAAAAAAAACCACACAAAAAAAAAGCCCAACAGATTGGGGTTCTGAAGGAAACCTACCAAGCTGTTCTTGCCTATTTGTTTTCAAAAGTGTGGGCCTTCTAGGAGATACTGTGTACCTAAAGATAAAAATGCCCAGTTTTGTTATTTGTGTAGCTCTGTTACTCCTGAAAATGCATATTAAAGAGGGGGAAAAGGGAAAAAAGAAGAAGCAAAAATGAAACAAGTAAAAATGTACTTTTATGTCAGAACTGAGGAAGCGACCCTGGGGATTGCTGTAGGTTAAACAGGAAATCACACTGCAGATTGAACCCAGGACTTGAATTCCAGCTCACCACTTTAACCGTAAGAGCTTTCACTCTCTTTTCTCTGCAGACGGGCCACTCAGCTGAAAAAAATACCTTTACTTGGGGGGGGTAAAGCTGTACCCGCGTCATACTGGGACTGCAGTGGAACCTTCTTGTCCTTCAGCCCCTACAGATAGACGCGTGTGGCTTGGCAGTAGTGCGAGCCTTTCGTCTCTGAGTTACTGTTAACTTCTGCTCTGGAGAATTGTTTTTTTCCTAGCAAGTTGTTTGTGGTGGTTCATGTTTCGCTTTGCCTGAAACACGCATTGCATGCAGCGTGGCTGTTTCAGGTGCAGCTGGAAGGTTTGTAGGAAAAAATGGCTCCAGCCTGGGAGAGCTGCAGTGTGAAAGCTCCTCCTGTAAGGAAACAGTATCAGCTCACTGGGATATTTATTGCATTTGCAGACCAGTAGTTTTCCGTACCATTTTAAACTGGTGCCAGAAAGTATGGCCAGGGCAGTAACTTGAGTTAGTACTGCTAGAGGAGGAGCGCGTACTTCAGGAGAATTCAGAAACTTAGATTTTATTTTATGCAAGAACTGCGTATTCTGAAATCATGCCATTGTAACTTTCTGCACTTCACACCCTTTTTACCTCATCGTATTTTTTAGTAGGACTTTTGGAAGGGCTGCTCTCTGAAGTGTCAGCTTTAGTTCAGTGTAACATGTGCAGCAACTGAGATCATCTCTTCCTGAAGCTGCCCCAACCTTTCAGTCTATATTCAGTAGCAAAGATTGAGTTTCTTGTGTACAGCAACCAGATTGAACTGCTCTTCAGCTCCATCTGCAGGCTTGTATTATCCATAGGGTCCTGTCAGTAGAAATTGTACTGTAGAAAGATGGATGAATGGTAAAGAGGTCATGGTGGCTCTTGCCTTAAAGATGGAGGGACCTGCAAGAGTGGATTAGATCAGAACAGCGCTTGGTAGGCTGTTTCCAGCAACATCCTCTGAAATCTAGTGTCACGTCTACTTTAGATGCTACTGGAGACAGGTGGTGCTTTGTCAGCATGCAAGCCAGGCATGCTTGGCACCTGGCTTTTGGGTGGTCACGTGTAGGTGACCAGAGCAGTTTGTGAAACACTTTTTACTGAAATTATGTCTGAAGTGAGAGCTGAAACTAAAATGCAAGAACTTTTTCATGTCAGATCACTGATAATGCTGTACTGATAAAAAGGAGTAGGTATTACTTGTGTTTGTTGAACCTGCTTGCTTACGGTGTAGTACCAGGAAGGTTTGTGAAGCTTTTGGAAGAACTAACTGAGGGGAGTGGTTTTAGTTTTCTCCACCCCCCCCCCCCCCCGCCCCCTCAGTGTGACTGTGTTCAAGCTAATGCCTCATCAGAAATAGTGGATTTTGCTGCTGCATAAGATAGTGCCACTAGAGCAGTGTAGCTGGGGTATGGTCCAGTGGTGCAGAAAGAGAGCATCCCACTGTAAGCAGAAGCTGCTGCATGTGCTAGAAGCAGGGGGACAGGGGGAAATCTAGCAGTGTGAACGTGGTCTGCTAATGGTATATTTACAGGAAGAACTACTGAGAGCAGAAAAAGATTTTAACACTAAACTTTTCACAGTTTATGCTAGTATATGCAGTGTGTGGAAAAATAACTTCTAAAGAGATTAATTTCCTAATATGATACTCAATTACTATATCAAGTTTAGGAAAAATATATTTCTTAATTCTTTTAAAATTACCTCATTGGGTTGTAAGCTCAAAAGGACAGGTTTTTACAACACTTCACGCATCAGCTCTACTAGCGATCAGGATTTCACACGCTACTACTGCAATAGAAATAATAGGATTTTCCTTCCTAGAAAATACAAGAGGTTTTGTGTGTTTTATTTGCGTGAGGTGCTTTTTTCCCCCCCTCTTCATTCTTGATTTCTTGCAAAGTAATTGTCTTTGCCATTTATGCTCTTGACCACAATAATTACTCATTGTCCATAGTGGATGCGTCTGTGAAATGCTCTGAGTTAGCTATACGTGGAGTTTTGAGACACAGGAGACAGGTGCATGTGACCGTGGTTATGCAGAGAATCTGTGGTGGAAGTAGATTGCTTGTTTCAGGTTTCCTGAGATTGACTGATCAAGTGTTATCATTTTATATCACTCAGCGCCTTAGCCATTTATTTTGTAATATGTTACACAGAACAGAGTGAATTGCTGTTAGTGGCTTTGGATGAGAAAAACCAAGAGCTCTGTACACTTGTAGAAGACCCACAGAAGACTGTCTGATTTCTATGCTCTTTCTCTTTTTTTGCTGATCATATCAGAGCCTCTTTTCAAATGTGTATACTTAATAAAGAGGCAGATTATCCAAATGGGAACACAGTGTATATGTGCCCAGAAGAATATGTGCAGGAAATAGTATTAAAACCTGTTTTTTTAATGACTGTGTTACAACATCAGTTTCATTATGGGCTAAATAAGTAACAAATGTCAAGATTTTAGGCAATATTAAGGTAAACATGACTGATTCTGTTACTTAAGATAATTGAACTGTCTCCAAGTAATACGTAACAAGAGGAAGGGAAAGTTTCATTATGGAAATATGTGGATTTAGAAGAAATAAGGTAATGCATCATGTGCTTTTGTACCCAGTCTTAAAAGCTGTATGATGTTTTGACTGAAAAGTTTGTGTTGAAATTGCTGACCCTTCGGTAATTTAAGTGGACGTTCATTGTATATTAAATAGGATGTGTGGATATGTGGAACTTACAGTTCCCACGTAGATTTATAGGGTTCCTGTTGTGTTTGGTCAGTTGAGAAATGTATTCTTTGTATAGTGGAAGCAGATGTAATCATACTCATCTTTTCCTTTGGGCGAGCTGAATGCAAGCCGGTGTCCTGTGCGGTGTAGGCAGAGGAGGTTGTTGCAGAGCAGTCTAAGCAGGTCTAAATTGTGGCTGTTCGTTCTGCATTTCCGCATGCCAGCACTCTGCATGTGAGGTACACCGGTTTAGGAAGCGGATCCAGGAAACAAAAGTGGGAGGAGGGGAAAGTATTAGTGTTTGGGTGTCTCCTGCCTGCGCTGGCCTGCTCCCTGGCCACGTGGGCACCTGTGCAGGCACAAAGGAGGGGTATTGCTGTTTGACTACGAGTGGGCTGGGATCTTGGCAACCCATGTTCCCGTTGTCCTAAGCACCCATCATTAATGTAACACCAGGATCTGTCTACAAAGCGTTGTGCAAGCTTGATGCTGTAATAATGTGATGTTAGAGGTTTTGATTGGTGCAAAGCATGAGCAGAACAAAGCTGTGCAAGTTAGAAATGAGCTAAAATCAAAGCAGAAACTCCCTGGTTCTCTTCTTTTTTAGAACGAAGTGCTTTCTGATTTAATTTTAGGTAAGCTTGGTCTGTGTAACCGTCCTTATTGTCTGAACCATTGAAAAGCAGACACCAGTAGAAATCGTGTGTGGTGAAGGCAATGGCAGAGTTGATTTTGGAAAAGCATTCATGAATTTTAACAATTTGAGGACAGTCAACCTTTGCAATTTGACTTGTTTACTCTGTTCTGAAATGTCTCTGAAGATGTAACATTGTTACTAGCTCTAAGTAAAACCATGTTTAGTGATAGATGATATTATTGAGATCAGTTAGATTCCTTGAGTTTTAATCCTCTGAGATGTGAGCTGACAGTTTATAATTTCTTCAGAGCTCTTGGACAGCTCTACATTGTCTTGATGTGACAAGTGATAATACCAATGCTGAACGTGCTGGAGTAGTGGTTCTCTGCCGTTGAGATGCACAAACATTAAAAAGGAGGTCCTGTGCCGGACCTAAGCTCCTAAGCTAGTAACTGTGCCAGACCTTGCTTTTCTTTTTCTTCTCTTTTCTTATTTTTTCCCAGGTTGGGTTTGTGCCAGCTCTGCTGGTGACAGGGAGAAGGGAGCTGGTGGCAAATAGTGAGAAAGGGCCGAGACAAGAAAGCAATAGAGATGGGAGAACGCACAAGAAGGCAAAGTGAAGAGGAGGACTTGATGGAAGGAGGACTCAACTGAGAAGTTTCCAAATCACTGCTTTACACTTTAGGATACCAGCAATATCATGAGGAAAATTCACAGTTGTCCTATTGTTCCACCAACTTCAAAGACATTCATGTTCTTTAAGTAACCCTTCTTGCAGGCATGGAAGGTGTCTCTGTTTAAGTAGTTGTCTCTTGGGACTATTAGGGAATATGTCATTCCAGTTGAAAGATCACTGACATAGTGAAACCTTTTGAGCATTTGTCCAGTGTATAATATGTATAAAGAGGTGGTTATTTTGGGTAGAAGATTATGGAAACTAAGCTTTCAGTAAAACTCTAGTTATGCTTCTGTTTCAGTTCTTAAATTTTCCTGTATCAAATTTTACAAAAATAAATCTCACTAAATCTTTAGATACTGTAAGCTATAAACTGGTAGCATTTTATTAGGGCAAATCACAAATTTGCAGTTAAAGTGATGTGAATTTTATTGCAGGGGGTGAAAACACTCCTCAACACTACATTGTCGTTTTTGTTAAAGGTGATGGCTTGGGAATTCTGTATTTCTGTTATTCTGTTGTTCTGGGCTGTCTTTGAACTGTGGAATTAAGAGTTGGCTCTACCAGTTTGTAGCTGTGATCTTTCATTTGCCACTATGAAATATCCTTTGTGGCCTTTTAGAGCACACTTCCAGAAGATAACTTCTGTTTTCCATTTATCAAGTTTCTAATATGTACATGAAAAGCCCCATACAAACACTTGAACTGTAGGGAGTGCGAGGGAACGAGCTCACAAGTTGGCTTTCTGTTGAGCAGTGCCTAGCTGCTATAGGAGAGGTGAAATGGAAATTGTCTTCTCTAGTGATTCTTCTTGGGGAAGATTTCCAGAGTAGCTCTGCTCTTGTGAAATGTAGAAATCCTCAGGGTAAAGCTACCACACGGCAGTTTTTAAAGTTGATGTTGTATGTAGTGAAGTAATGCTTCTGAGAAGTAATGTGAGTATGTTTTGCGGGGCTGGTGGCATGGTAGAAATCCTCGTGAGATGAGCTGTGCTGCCTGTGGCTCAGAAGCAAGGCATATCTGGGTGAAAGAATACACGTGTTACTTGACTTCTTGAAAGCAAGGGCTGCAGTCTAAGGGATCTGGAAAGAAGGTATGGTGCTGAATGCAGCTGTCTCAGAGCTGTGCTTCAGCTCGTAATGGAGAACGCTTAGAGAGGAGTTTGTTTTTAGGAATAGAGTAGGTAAAAGTAGGTATCTGTGATTCCGTAATGCTTTTTCATCAAGTTTAAAAGGTTGGGGAAGTTGGGCATTTGGTTGGGGGGAAGCCGCTTTGAAGCACGAGTGTCGTTTCCCAAGTTGAAAGATGGGTAACAAAAAAGGAAGAAAGGTACTACAATGTTAGAAAAGAGGATGGTAACAGCAGTTAGATCCGTCCTGCAGTTCTCCAGAACAATGGGCAAGATTTAAAAAAAAAAAAAAAAAAAAGAGGTGGAGGGCATTTAAAGGGGAATGGTATAATTGCAGCTTTTAATGTGGAAACTTGCTCCCTTTTTTCTTAAAAGTGTGTCTTTACTTCACAGCAAGCAAGGGCAGAGCAGGAAGAGGAATTCATCAGTAATACTCTATTTAAGAAGATTCAAGCTCTGCAGAAAGAAAAAGAAACACTTGCAGTAAACTATGAAAAGGAAGAGGAATTTCTCACTAATGAGCTCTCAAGAAAACTGATGCAGGTAACTGCTGCCTTTACTGATGTTTCTCCCAGGAGCTTCAGGACCAGCTGGTGGTTGAGCTTTCTTGTTAGTGTGACTGCAGTCAGAGGGATGTGGTCAGGTTGTAGCTGTTGTAAAGCTGACGTGATACAAGCAAAGTACAAGTGTAGTGAGTAAGTGTTTTTTAATGTGTTGCTTTGAAGTTTGCATCTGCATACTCTTACTGTTGAGAACCTGAATGTTCGTATAGACGTGCAAAGAAATGAATGTAGCTTAAAATAAATGAACTGCCTTACAGAAGAGAGTTACTGATAAATTAAAAATGTTAGTGAAACAGATGGTTTTTTCTGGAGTATTTGATATTTAACAGGAGTCCTGAAATATTAAACATTATATACAAGAATGTGCAGTGAGGCTTGAAGGAGAGCTTTATCTGTAAGTTTGTTCATAGTTTTAACAGAACAGTTCCTTCTCTTGAATTAAAACACACCAGTTGGGTGCTAAAGGTAGAAAGTTGAAGATGCTGTGACAATGTATGGCAGAGAAACTTCTTTTCGTTACCCAAGTTGTTAATTTTTGGAAAGTGGGTAAGTATTTGTTGGAACTATTGTATATGCTAGCGCTGTTCTGATAGACTTGCCTAGATACCTGCTTTTGGCCTCTGTAGGGGACAGGGTACGTAGTTAGGTGTGACCCACTATGTTTTTTTTCATGCCATTAATTACAAGCTTTGTCATGAAAAACTAGCCAGTTTTAAAGAGCCTAGTTTGTATGTTGTAAGCATTTCTTATGTTCTGCAGCTGGAGACTTAAGGCATGTTCAGTCCTGCAGTTAGGAAATACACTGGAATTGACATTAGAGCTAATCCTGTCTGATGCGTTTGTTACTGAAAACTGGGACTTCTATGACTTTGTGTATTTGGTGCCTATTATCACATGGTAAGTTAAGTATCAAGATAAAATATCCTCAATCTGGTATTACTCCTTCCCCTTGCTATTCTTGAGGACTGACAAGAATGTTTCTGAGTAAGACTTACGTTTGCTTTCAAAGTTGTGCATTTTAATGAAAAGTAGAGAAGCAGATGGCAGTAAAATAGGGGTATCGTCACTATTAGAAAAAGCTTTCCACTGAAGTCTCTTCCAGTAAAGGGAGAAATAGTATGTTGAGCAATGTAGTGTAATTGAAAGGGCCAAGTAGAAATTGGTTACAGAACCAGGTTACCTGGGGCTGTACTATACATTGTGTAGAACAAAGTAAAAGCTTAAATAACACTTTATTTGGCTGAAGGGTTTTGAGCTCTTGTAATGACCCTGCACACAGATTTCTACTGCACAAGTTCTGCAGCAGCTGGATTGCTGTGTCTACTAATTGCTTAAAATATGCTTAGCCTTTTTCCTGTAATTCAACGGAGACTCCTTTAAAGCTGTATCTGTAACAGTTCTTGAATTACTAACATTATGCAAAATAGGCTCACACATTACAAAGAGAAATACAAGCTTCTTGTCAACCTAAAACTACAATTAATTTTTATTTTTGTCTGCTGTGATCTTTCGGAAAGTATCCTTTGACAGTTGCCCCAAATTAAGGAAAGAGGTGACAATCTAGTGTTCTCAATATGGCCAAGGGGTGCCTCGTTGTAATGTATGAGAGAATGCAAGGGCATTATGCTGTTTGTCCGTTGGAAACCCTGAAAGGGTGTAACTTCATTCTCACTAGTGACAGGAAGATTCAGAGAAGCTTGTATATCTGAAACAGAACGCAGGCATAAAACCAAAGTTGTTACTGCTTTTTGTACAGCATCTGGAGAAAATCCTTAGCCTTGGATTCAACATTGTCCCATAAATACTATCCAGCTTTCAGTAGGCAAGCTGCAAGGTTTTGCTGAAAGAAAATAATTACATAGTCATAACTACAATAACGTGGAGGTAAAATTCTGACCATTGCCTGCTTTTATTAAACCGTGTCTCAGCCTACAGCCTTACACTTAGTTTCCTGTGGCCTTCCTGTAAGCCTCCTTCAGAGTTTGATAAACGTGGTCGTGTCAACAAGAAGATTTTAAAAGGTGACAATTCTTAAATGCACCTCTGTTCCAAGTTATTAGTCCTAAAACTGTGTAGTTTCTCTCAGTGTCATCAGGAAGCAGTTTTTGGAAGTAAATGGTGAGTTTGTCCTCAATCTAAATATTAACCCAGCTTGCTTGAAAAAGAGGACAGCTGTCAGCATCGTGTCTATATTGGTAGTGGTTGTGCCTGTGAAGGGTGAGTGGCATGGAATATCTTGCTTACAGGTTCACCTGTTAACTGCAGTGCACAGAGGAGAAGATGATAAGGGATATACCAAAGCTCTAGTGCAAAGCATATTTTAAACTGTGTCAGAAGAATCTGCCTGGTCAGCAGGTTTCATAATCCATACATCTGCATGACTTTTCATACCTTTAGAGTAGCTCAAGACCTGCAGTACAGGTGGAGGACTTGTTTGTTTGTTTTAAAGTAAGCAGTTTAGTACTGAAACTACTATCCTGTGTGCATGCTGAATTCAGATCTCATTTCATGGCTTGATTATGTCTTTGATGTGATAAACTTACTGTGAAATGCAAAAAATGTGTATTAATATATTCTCCTAAACACTAGTAACCTGCTCAGCAGCTTATAAAATGTACAAAGGAAATAGTCCCGTCCCCTAAAGAGCTTGCCAGTAGAATTAGCAAACATTTGAATATTACAGTAAGTTTCCACAAAAATAATTTTCTATCTCTATAGTGATCATGGATTTAGAAGGTGGATACTAGAATATTGGTGAGTTGCAGGTAATTTTCTTAAGTAGCAAAGACCTAAAAATAATATTGACATTGATTTTTGATTTATGAAAGCTTATCTGTTAGTTGGAAGCTTTGATTCTTCAGTTATGAATCCTAGAAATTATACCGATGTAGACTGCCAGGTAAAAAAATCTGAGAAGAGAAACTCCTGACATGACAAATAAACTTGTTTTGTGGAAAAGAGGGCATTATTAGCACACATCACATGGTCAACTTAGTATTTATTACAATATCTTTTTTAGTTCAGGATGCTCTTTCCGTTACACAGGTGTAATGCTAAATTCCTCACTGATGTTTTTCAGACATAGAAAGTTAAGAGAAGTACAATTTACTTCTCTGACTTTCCTGAGATTTCTGAGTGCCAATACTTAAGTTACTTACTAGAATGTAGCAATTTGTCTTTGTTAGAGGATGCAAGATGGATGAGGCAGTTATAAGGCTAATAATAACTGATAAATGCCCACTTCCAGGTTTTTGTATCTTGGCTGCAGAGAGAATTCTAGCTAAGTTAGATGCAGACTTTTGATGATGACTTAACCAGAAGTACAGTAGTCTCCAGTGAAAGTGTCGTCAGTAATTGGTTGTTCCACCGTTCTTGCTATTTGGGGTTAAACGCTTAATCTCTGTGTTTGTTTGCCAGGCAACATTGGTCTGACCTGGAACTACACTTTCAAAATTCATGCTCTCAGACATAGTGCATCAAATGGCTTCCTGTTTTTTGTATGAGTAAGGAGAAAAAAAAAAATCATATGAATCTGTTTTGTCTAAGACTTTGCCTTTTGGAAGAGGGAGGGGTGTACTTCTGGTAAACTGCATATGATTTGTAGTTTCTGAATTTTTCAAGTGTTTACTAGTCTGTGGCTGTGTCAAAAAATTACTGCCGTGTTATTCAGCTGAAAGCCTAGCAGAGGGCCTGTTTTCATAGTGCCTGTGTGTTTTTTGCTTTGTCAAACCTTTGTTTGTGACAATTGGAGGGGCTTACGCATTGCATTGAGTGGCATCTGTAATGAGCTCCCAGAATGTTAAAACGTTTTAAATGTGAAAGCCGTCTGCCAGAGCATGAGCTGCAGTGCTTCTCCCTAACAGCCGAACAACAATTTCCCAGTTCAGCATGATGTGCACTACTATTATAAAACACAGAGTAGCATCAGGTTTTCAATATTGTAAGAAATTAACTTTGAGACATGCTACTATATGCCAGACTGATTCTAAACATACACAGTAGCACATAAAAGAAGGTGTTTTCACTGGAATAATACTCTCTTCCTGTTGCCAGGCTTTCTGGTGCCATATCACTGCTGGATAATACCTATTTATAACTGTGGCATTAGCTTTTACTGCTTCTACAAGCCTAATAAAGAAGTGTACGCTTTCACTGGTTATATTTGCTTTGTTTAGCATAATTTTTAATTTTCTAGGCTTAATGCTGCAGAAGTGAAGGAGCACATGCATCTCAACAGAGGTTTTGGAGTAAACAAAAGCTTTTCACACCTAGATTCCTGATAAAGTTCTTACAAGCCTCATATACATTCACTGTATTTTCCCATGTACTTACTCTGAGCATATTTTTGTCTACCTGACTAAGTCTCTGGAAAGTTTGGAACAATATTTTTATAGAGTCCTCGATCACTAGTCATTATAAAATGGTAGTAAATTTTTTGCAGAGTATCATTAGAAGTGTTTTAATGCAGGATCTGTTCTTGCAGCTGTGGACATGGACTTGTTGAGTTGCTGTTTTGAAATTTAAAGTAGTAAATCTTGAAAATTTATCTTTTGTGAAACAAGGCTGCTCAAAAGAATAGTTAATATTTAATATTGTTTGAACTTGTAAAGTCAGTTATTCTTTAAATTGTGCAACAGTCCTTTTCAAAATCCAATACAGATTTCTTTCAATGCCCTTAAATGTGTGGAAGTGCAAACTGGTCCAAGTATCTGTCTTTGAAAGAAAAATGTTACAACGTACCAAGATAATAGCATAATGTGTAGTCAGACAGATTAAGTAATTGGGGGGCTATACAGAGCTGTTTCTCATGCAAGTCTGATTCTTGACAGTTCTTTCAAAATTATAAGTCTGTAAACATAAGCTATTACCCTTCCTACTCTCCAAAATACGATGCGTCAGCTCAAGGATGCAAATGTGATTCTGCAGAATAAACAGAGTCAGCTCATCTATCATTTATTTGATGAACATCTGGACATAATGAGGAGGCGAACTGCTGATACAAATTTGTTAATAAATAGGACTTTCAGGATGCAGCAAAGTAGGAATTGGACATCTTGAGGGCTGGAGTACTAAAAATAGACTGTTCAGTACAATGTACAAGGTCATAGTCTGGGGGATAAATGAGAGGGCTTTTTTAAGGGGGAACTTCATCCATTAGCTCAGTCATTTCATAAAAACACTTTCTGCTGTCCCAGAATAAGCCAGTGCAGGAAGGAAGTAAGGTGGTCCTACACTGCATCAGGAAACTTACTTCTGTAGAGAGAGAAGGGTGTTACTATTAGCTGTCTCTCTTGCACCAGACCTATCTCTGATCTTACATAGCTGGAAAATTCCCCCAGTATTTCTCATACAGTTTCCGTGTGCAATTCAAGGTCTATAAGACATTGTCAACAAGGTGACACGTTCTAACACATTTTCTTCTCCTCTTTAGCTGGCAGTCGTAGATGTATCTGTAAACAGTTGTTACTATAATTGCATATAATTAAAAACAGTTTGAAAATACTCTCTTACTTTACTAAGTAAAATAAACACTATCCACCGGTGTTTTACTAGTGGATATTTTCTCATTGTTAGCGATTCTGTTTTTCAGTGTTAGGGTTTCAGCATTAACTGATTTTTGTTTGATATAGTGATCAAAGCCAATGAAAGGGAAAAATTATTTTACCCAATTACGAGTGACAGACACCATTGATATGTGTTTGGGTATATTATTGGTATTTTTCTCCCACTTTGAATAATGAAGCTGAAAGGGCAAAGGGGAGTAGCACAATAAAGTAGGTTCATCAGAATGGGCTACAAGGATGGTGAGGGGACTGGAGCATCTGCCCTACGAGGAGAGGTTGAGGGAACTGGGCTTGTTCAGCCTGAAGAAGAGAAGGCTGCGAGGGG
>Ga0181612_139539_pt1 | contig 17038 bp, 11 predicted proteins | sample HoacroProtozoa21_FD_119630 | JGI IMG/M metagenome (GOLD analysis project Ga0181612, IMG submission 119630) | Hoatzin crop microbial communities from Cojedes, Venezuel. Combined Assembly of Gp0051906, Gp0051904, Gp0051908
AAACACAGACTCTTGGATCTGAAAATAAACCAGGGATGACTGGAGCACCCAGGTTCGTGATGAGGCTTCGGAAATTTCTTTGTGTGATTTGTGGATGTAAAATCAAATTATTCAATGTAAACATGACGCACACACACAGAAAAGAAACAAAACTGAAGTGAGTTTAAGCTCTGCCTGGTTTTTGCCCTATCCAAACATGATATGAGAGGCTGCTTCTCCACTCTGACAGCAGAGAAAACAAATGGATGGTCAGAAAGAACAATTTCCAGTGCATTAATGGCAAATTGAAAATAAAGCATCAAAACAGGAGGCTCCATGTCAAGAGCATCAATTCCCTTCACTCCTCATTTGGCTTGGGACAGCCTTTGACGGAAAGCATCGCATCAAAGTGAATGACAAGCAGGGAATGGAAGTGATGCATAACGGTAGAGTGGGGAAAGAGTGCAAATGATGTTGGATCCTCACCACTAACCCCTGTGTCTTGCTGCTGGGATACAGCAGAGATGGATGGGAGAACGCAGGAAGAAGTCATCTACTTGAAGAGGTTGCTTAACAGGACAATTTACAGGCATAATAGTGAAATATAATCAGATTCCCATCAGCTTTTTCTGGACTATAACTCTGGTCTGTGTTTTGGTGTAAACCTGATACCCAGTGATTTACATCTCATTCTCTTGGCTTCATTTTCAGAGGTCACGCTTTCTCCAGCAATGCATTTTAGAGCAGCGACTGAGCTACCTGGGGACTTGGATGCTGTAGTGTTTCACTGAGTTAAACAATGGACATTGCTTTGAGGAGAGTCAGGGAGACTTCAGGGTCTGCAAGACCTTTATTATGCGTTTGGGAGAGGCACAAGACCTGGCAGGGCTTGTATAAGACAAGAAAAGGAGTCCATCTCCAGAACCCAGAGCTGAGTTGGTTTGCCCAGCCATCCACTGGGATTCTGTAGGAAAGCCAAGAATTTAATTCTGAGTTTCAAACCTCAGATGAGTATTTCACAAACAAGCACATTTTTTTTTCTGCTTTTTTTTTTCACTTACAGGTGGCCAAAATGTCACTGACCTAATCTTGACTTCAGACCAATGTAAATCAGCAGCTGTGGCCAGCAGATGAACTCTAGAGCAATGGAAAAGAGCAATATGATGGGTCTTGTCAAATTCTTCATGCATCAAGATGTAAGTCAAGACTGGAGGATAAGGACATTTTAAAGAGCATACTTTCCAGGTGCATTTTTTTTATCAGTCATGACTTACATGACAACACAGGATGGGGTTTTAAAATTATTTTTAATGAGGGTAGATCTAGTTACAGCAGAGTCTAACCTCCTGTTCTAGTTGGTTTCAACCGCCTTGAGCAATTCACTGGTACAAAAGGAAATACTGGAGATCAGGAGATCTGTCGTAGCCCTGTACCTTCCTGTGTTAAATACAGTGGTGAAATCAAGAAGCGTATTCCGAGTACTGAATTTCAGAAATAGAAATTTTCTCAGCTGATCCAGCAGACTCTTTTTCCAAACCAGAGAAAGTCCTATCAAACTATAAACGTAATATCAAAGCAACCATGATGTTTGGTTGATTTTCTCCATGACCTTTCCCATGCTCCCACACCACAGTCAGCATTTGAGCTCTTTTAGCTTAGATAATGCTTGCAGCATGATGGTGTGATGTTGATGTGATATAAGTTTTTTCCTGTTGAGCTCTGGCGGAGTGCTCCATGAGCACGCTTGTGCCAGGAAAGCTCCTCTGTCCTTGAAGCAGTCAGCTGGCTCTGTAAGTATACTGCCAATGAGGACTGGAAAGGCTGCAGTAATTATCTTCCTGATTTGTGGGCATTTCATTTTTCAGATGGGGGTCTTTGCTCCCAACTATGCCACTGACAAAGCTAAGCACCTGCTGCAAGACTTTCTCAGATAAGCCTGTCCTGCATCTCTCAGGGTGTTAAAAATTGCTGCATGTGTGAGTCTTACAATCTCCCAGTACTATACAGGTCCCCAAACCAAAGAAAAAATAGAAAAGTCTCCCCAGACTTAAGGAAAAGCTCTGCCTTAGTCTGCAAGGGACTGAAGGCTCTGCATGATCCGTCTAGGGTACCATACAACAGGTTAAGGGTCAAAAAACCCCACCTTAGCCTTATTTGGAAAATAAGGTGAACAAGGATTTATAGGCTTTTCTAGTTTATTTGTAAATCACGAAATGAGTGGTATCTCCGTTGACGGAGCTGGAGAGCATGAAGTGTCTCAGACGGGATGAGAATTAAGCCCAGAGTTTTGAGGAGTTGCATCCTTGGTGTCAGGCCAAATCCTGTGGCACTGGAGCATGGCCAGGTCTTACTAGGTCAGGGTTACCTGCAGAGGTGACTTTGTGCAGCTGTAGACACCAATACTTTGCTTCTGAGTCTTTTTAGAGAAGCAGTGACTTAGCTGGAGCTTTGCCAGCTGCTGGTGCCAGTGAAATAGAGGTATGGATGGACTTTTCCCTAGAGACTAAGAGAAGGCTGCCTCTTGTGCTAGCTAAATTTCCCTTTCACTCCTTTGGAAAGCTCAGACTGGGTCTTTAGTCCTGCTCTTCAGGACTTGGCAGCAGGGAGTCACCTGCCTCACATTTGAAAGGAAAGGAAAAAATAGTTGTTAGTCATCCTTATCTGTTATTGATGATATTTTATTGTAGAAGACATGATTAGCGCTAGATAAGGCTAAAAAATATTCTAAGCCTGCAAATGGAAAAAAGCAATTGAGAAAATTATGGCAAGAAATAAACTTTTGCCTGGAAAAGTCTCCCTGTTCTGGAAGGTCAATAGATAAGAGATATTGCAGGTAACATGAGAAGATCACTTCTAGCAGTTCTTTTCTGAGCTAAATAAATTTATCTCCTAACAGTGTTTTCACTACAAGCCTCTTCTGTGGCAGCAGGGAACGTAAAGGCAGCCTCTCCAAGATCAGCCCTTGGGACACCTTATTGTCTTAAGGAGGAGTGAGAAGCATAAACTAGTCATCACTCTTGGGATATGCCAGGCTGAGGAGACATACAAATAATCAAAAGGGTAGAAACCTTCAGTAAGAAAAGTTTCCTGGACACGGCTGAAGTCCATTAAAGTCCTGCTGGGGTGAAAACCTTTTCTGCGCTCAGCACAATATGAGGAATGAGAACAAGAAGTGATGTCCAAGCTGGAAGGAAGAGCTGTTTCTCAGCTCCGTTCACTGCAGCCCTATTTGCCTTTGAGCAGACCTCACTTCTGCTGTGTCTCCACCTTCCCAAAGCTGTTATCAACTCCATCCCACAACTGGACAGAAGCCCTCGGTCTTCTGGGAAAGATATTTTCTTTCTCTTAGAAGAACCACAGCATGGCCAGCTTCAAGTGCTAAGTACCTAAAGCAAATGATTGCATTAAAAGCCGTCCTGGGGCTCGCCTCACAGCTCGGTACTGTTGTCTTCAGCTGAGGTGGCCAGACTGTCAGAGGTGCTGGGTGTATGCACCAGGGAGTCTTATTCATTGAAAGCCGTTGGGTCCCAAGTACCTGTCTCGCTGTACAAAGATTTCATTGCAATTATTTTAATTGGCTGCCTTGGAGGCAAATTATTTCACAGGCTGATTAAATTTATGAATAATAATTATTTCATTAAGGTATGCTGTACAATTAAGTACCTATCTTATTATATATCTTTTTCCTTTTAATCATGTCACTTAGTGTAGTATCTACAGAAATACCCACTACACTTCTGTTTAGGAATGTTCAGAGCCAAGCTGAAAAATAAAGCTAGAGAATACTGTAATCTGCCTGTTCCTAGAATTAAACTTATTAATTTGCAGTACTAATTACACGTACAGGTGTTGTGCAACCCAGGTTCCATTGGGCATGCTGCCTTAGGAACTGAAGTATTACAGTTCTTTCTTGGTTTATATCTTTGTCTTCCTAAGGAAGATGCACATTAAGAGGACTTTAAAATGTACACTTCAGTTTGGACTTACACGGATGGAGTATCTCTGTTCTAACAGTAATTCAAAATAACACCAGATATTTTCACACAGGTGTTGGAGTTTTTTTTAAGAAGGTGTAGAAGAGAAGAGAGCTAATGTATCTCCTCTTGGTGGGCAAGTGCTCTTGCATCCCTGCCTCGGGTGATTTGCAGGTAAGGAAGCTGCTGGGTTATAACCATCACCTCTCCAGAAATCAGCTGCTGCTTGGCTTCGGTGATGCCTCCTCTATCAGTGCCTTGTGCTGCAGAACTAGTGCATTTGCCTCAGTCCACTGAAAGTCACCTCAGTTCTCTGCTGCACTTTGCTGGCAAAGAGATTCACTGGGGACCAGGCTGTGCTCCTATTGCTTCTGGTCCGTGGCATCTTCCCATTGAGGGCAGCCTCATGGGTCAGCCACAGAGACGAATCCTGAAGCACTGAGAACTCAGCACTGAAAAATGAAGGTTTGCATCCCTGCTCTCTACCCGGTTGTGCGGTGTTGGTGTGCTTCAGAGACAGAAAGCATGATGGGCACCTCAGAAAAGTGCCATTTCATGATGACCAAGTGTGCATCTTTCCTCAGCAGGTCTGGGAGAGAGTCTCCTCCCTCACACGGTGGCCGTTGCTTCTTCTGCCAGAGACGGAGCATATTCATTCCTCTTTTAATGTGCAGTACCACTCTGAGCTACTTAATGCCTTTTCACCAGAAACAAAGCCCAGGGAGAGCAAAGTACAGAGAGATACTGAGATACACGTAAAGGTAGACTATGGCTGGTTAGCAAGTTCTGCAGAGGTGAGAAAAGCTCTGCTGGCACGAACAGATCACTTCAGCAAGTCCCTGGGAAAAACATGAGTTCAGCTCCTTCTCCACTGTTTAAAAAAAAAAAAAAAAAAGAGTGAAAGTAAGCATACTGTAAAAGTTAAAGTTGTTTGTGGGACAGCTAGCTGAAAGAGCAGGAGCATTTGTGATTTGCAGGATAGTATAAAGATATCCACATTTTTAGCCTGTTTTAACCAAAATACCGACACAGGAAGGAGTGCATTTTGCCCCACAATAACACATCTTTGTTTCTTAAATGGTATTGCTTATGAATCTTCACTTTCAGTCTAACATATGTAAGGATATCAGATATTGCCTTATTTGTGACTGTGCAGATTATAACCTTAAGAGTTTGCACTCCCTTTATGTAGTGCTCAGCTAGAGACGAGATTTCTTGAGTTTTCCAGCAAAATTGTTAGTTCTTAAAAAGCACTTTTCCTTAGATAAGTTAAATATGTTTTTAGTTAAAATAAGATTGGAGAACTTTGAGGAACTTCTCAGGTGACCTGTGTCTTACAATGGTCCTACACATTTGAACAAGCTGCATTTTCTTTTCCTGACATGCACCTGGACATACTTCAGACTTATGTAATCCCTTTCTGGATGCTGACAAGGCAGTGATGCAGCAGGGGTGAGCACCCTGCAGTGCAGCAGCACAGGGTGTTATCTGTGCTGCCTCGAGCAAAGAGGTTCCTCTGACAGCATTTCTGTCTTTCTTCTTCCAAGGAACTGGTGCTGGTTGTGGCCCAGACTGAGAATAACGGAGCCACAACGGGGGCATGTGCGGCCATGGGAGTTTGCAGCAGTGAACAAAAGTGGGTGGTTTCTCTGATCAAAGTATGTTTCTCTGGCAAGGACTGGCCCAACTAACACGGTGCAGCAAGTGTTAACAGCTCTTCCTCTCAAGGCATCCTTAAGGTGAATATAAAGGGCACAAAACATCTTGTAGACAGTGGAAGTAGCTGGGGTTTCCCCATGCTGCAGAGCTTCACCACCGTCAAACCTCTGCTTAGGAGACGTGACATGTGCTGGCTCTCGAGGCAAGCACAAAGACCTGATCTTAGCCAGGGATCAGCTCGGGAGCCAGCAGCTCGTTATCCCCACGCTGCATCTGTCCCAGTCAGCCCTGCCTGCTGGCTCCTGGCAGCCCAAGGGCTCTGTGGGGCCGCTCCTCCTCGCGCAGTGGCAGCTCTGTTAATGCCCCTCTGGAACCTGCTCCAGCTGTGCCAGGAGAGAAGCAAATCTTTCTGCTGGCCAGGCTGCCTCTGCCCTCAGGGTCTGTGCTGGCTTGGGAGGGGCAGGGTCTATAAATGGCCCAAAGCCTGGACTTCTGGGGGAAAACCAGTTTTCTGATTTGATTCATGTGATTGGAGCTAAAAGAGGGGTGCTCTGAACATGGTGGGTGCTGTTCGGGCAGTCCCTAAATTTGTTGCTGACCCAGATATTACTTCCCCTGGCTGAAGGCAGCAGCTGAAGCAAGGCAGGGCCAGTAACACACGCTGTCCCCGTGCCAGCTGCTGGAGAGGCAACAGCATCGTCTCTGGACTCCCTGGCAGAAAACACCTTTACATGAAAAGATCTGCCACAGCCTCCCTAACTATGGCACAAGGAGGGGGAAAAAAAGATATTAACGGGTGAGATCCGAGTGTGGTGTTTTCTGTGTACAAATCGCTTTATCCTAAGTTGTTCCAGTAAAATAAATGGAGCAGGTCAGAGAGTGAGCAGCTTCTCAATGCACAGACATGGCTGGAACTTGCTTTTTGGGTTTATTTTAGAAATGAACTCTGAAAAAGAAAAATGGAGTCAAGTGAAGTGGGAATAATAGCAGGAGACTTGGGAAAAGGACCTTTATTGAGTTATTCTGTTCTCACTTGGATAGTCTTGCTAATATTAATGAAAGACAGTTGTAACTTGGCTGTTACTTTGTATGACTAAGAGCAGTGTTTTATTGTATAAAATCTGAAACATTAAAACAAGCCACTAGTGAACAGTTTATCCAAAATTAAGGAAAAAAAAAAAAGAAAAAGATAAATGAAATAGGAACATGAAATATGTCTTCCAGCAAGTTCTGAAACAGGTCTTGTGGGGCACAGTGCAGATATTTCAAATATGTCAAGGGTAGGCTGATATTTCTTTAAGTCAAAATTAAAAAGAAATGGGAATCATGGGAATCAAGCTGCAACACTCTCCTCTTCATCACCCTGGTGTACAGCAGAAGGCTGAGGCTTATTTACGGGAAGCTTGAACTGAAATTAGTAACCTGTGTGTACATTATTGATGCTTCACCTCTCCCGCAGGAGTGAGAATGCTGAATTTCTCAACAACACCCACTGCTCCGTGCGTTACTGAACTGCAAGTTGAGGCACCTAAACCAGATTTCCTCCTATAGCATGCTGTTAAACTGATAACTAGTATCAGTAGCAATCCTTGGAAAAAATGTTTATATAGTCCTCTGCCTGTTTTTACCAGACCTAGATTAATATACAGCTCCAACTATTCATCATCGATGGTAAACATCTTGATGTAGAGTCTCGTTTTTGGTGTGTTATGGCAGACCTCATCCATGCAGCCATGCAGAGAACATATTCACTAATCCTGGGCTATTAGTATCCAAATTAGTGTACAGACCTGCAGCCCCAGACGAAACACAGGATAGAAATAAAATCAGTTACAGCTGCATTTAGACATACTGCTTTTTGCCCACTTAGAAGGTGTTTTAATAGGGAGGGTAGTGTATGCTACAGTCCTCACCCAGGACACTCTGGGAAGCGTAAGGGTGGCTCAGAGAGACAGAGCAGGCTGCCAAATGGGATGGAGCACCACAACCAACAGGTTAGGAAGGTCTTCAGATGTTGGCCGCTGAAAAAAGTAAAGCCAAGGGAAGAGTCATTTAAACCCTCCCTTCCTCTGACATCTCTTGCCTACTTGTGGGCTTGGGGCCCCAGCAGAGAGGAGAACTTTGGTCTGAGCTGGTGATGCTGCTCTGATGTACGCAGAGGTGCCTTGTCCTGAGAGTTAATACAATAATTGGGCTAAGAAGCAATTTGGGTAATCTGTTTCATGGAGGGTTTCTTTTCTTTCTTCTGCTTCTTAGGACACGCATATCCTTTTCTAGCAACAGTTTCTTTCTCCCTTAGGCAGAGCACAAGACTAAAATGAACATGATTTTGGCTGAGTAATAGGGATATACTGCTAAGTGCTTTTTCTTGCCTTGTCCTTTTCTCCTCTTCCTCTCTCTTTCTTTCCCTCTGAAGACTTAGGTTACCAATTTTGAAGACAACATGCGGGTCAACTAAAAAGATGGGGATCAGACAGCATCCAAACATCCTTGTTGCTAAGCCCCAGTGATGCACCAGAAATTGTGTGAAAAGAATGAGTTTGCTGCTACAAACACTGCTGAGCTCCTGGCTCTCAGCAGAAACACGTAAATGCCTGATATAGAAGACTGCAAAGCACATACAGTAGCCATGCCTTATTACTTTGTCTAACAAACATTCTTTTTGCCTTCGAACCTCTGAATACAAAGCTGTCATTTATGGATTTGTGGTTTCACTAGGTGGCTCAGCCACAGTGTTCATGGACTTGCTGGAGAAGCCCACTTCAGTACATGGTATCTGCAGTCTCTTGGTCTGGTTTTGTACCTGCACATATCAAAGTAACACCAAGAGAAATGTAACTTTCTTTTTCAAAGTCATGGAAAGTGAATTGACGCAAGTTGCCTTGAGAAGTCTCTCTTATCATATCAGTGGTACTAGTGTCCTGCTTAAAAAGGAATGAAACAGCTTTCCCAAAGCCTTTTCTGTAGTTGCAGAAGAAAAAGTGGATGGTGGAAGGGCTGATGGGAGCATGCATAGATTCCTATGGGAGATCAGCACTCTCTTCTCTGTTCCCCAGCTCTGCCATCTTCTGCTTCTGGCAGATGATCCTGATGTCTCTTTGCCTCCCCTTGTCACCCACCTATTCTTCCTGTCCTCTCAGGCTCTCAGTGGCATCAGACTGGCACTGCTGCAGACAGGGAAGAGCATCAGGCGTTCCAGCTGTGGTGACAGCCTGCAGCATAGAAGGTCTCTGCTCCAGCAGGTGAGATAGGAGCTCAGAAAGATACAGCGCTTACCCTTCCCATGCCTGTAATTTCAGCTTGAACGGAACCAGTGTTGTATCATAGAAGAGATGCCAGCTATAAACAAAATTCTTCTGAGAAGTTAGAAATCAGCTTTCTCCGATCTGGAAATATCATTTCATTCATTATTTTCATTTACTACTAAGGTGTTTTACACTCCAGATCTTTGGTAAATGGATCTAGTCAAGGATGGCTGTGCGGTAACATCTTGGCTAACAATGCCTGGGGGGACTTAACTGAGGGGATATCTGTCCCCAGAGCTGGAGAGATATGTTACCAGCTAGGAGGTTACTTCTTGACTATACTAGGGTCTGAGCATTTGCTGTATCAGCTTGCAGAGGAGACTCGTGCAGAGCTGTGGCAGGAGGTTCACTACAGCTTTTATGCTCAGGCAGCACACTGGCGAGCTCTGCTCAGACAGCAGCATGACTCGAGCACGGACACAAAGGAGCTGCCCTGCACCTTCCCATGGAGAGGATGAGAGAAGAGAGGAGCCAAGTGCCAGAGAATGGACCTGTGCATAACAGTGTGCTTTGTGCAGTCTACAGTCAGGTGAGTCATTGCCCATAACCTTTACCTGAGCCTAAACATTTCCAGCGTGTGCTGGAGCAGAGCAGGAGCTGCTGTTCAAACCCCCAGTCTAAGCGACTGCCAACCATTTGAGAATAGGTGGAGGAATGCAACAGGGAACTGGACAAGCTCTCGCTAACCTGCAGCAGAGTGAGAGGAAGAGGAGTTGTGCTCCCTCCCATAGCAGGGTCCTCCTAGCGCACAGCGGGCCAGAAACAATGAGTGGTGGAACAAGCCAAATGCTGAACACCAGCACCATCTGAGGAGCGGTTGTGGGAGATGACCTGAGCTCTTGGCAAAGCAATCCAACACGGCCAACTTCCAGAAAAGCAGCAGCAATATCCCTTAAGGTAGCGGGCTTTTCAAAATGCCAGTGTTATTTTTCAGGGTGAAACGGATTAATGATATTTAGAATTAGGTCACTGACTGCCTCAGGAACTGTACCTTAACCTTTGATAACCCTCATTCTGGGAAGTAAGTGTCAATTAGGGCTCATTGAAAGGTGGCTGACCTTTTAACCTGCACGGCTGTGTGGGAGATGCTCTTGATCTATGGAGAACCCAGGGAAATGTGCTTTGTTTACCCAGGGAAAAAGACTGCAAGGAAATTAGCCCTTTGGTTTTCTAAGACTTACGTGCTGACATAAGGCTGAATCCAAAGCTGGCCAAGCTCTTCTATGCCACTGGAAAAATCAATAATTGGCATCTCCAACAGCAGATCCCTAGAATCCAGTTAGGATGTGAAACAAAAATTGCCCCTTGAGTTCTCCAGCAGTTTTATGCTTTCATTACATTCATTGTTTCCAGTGGGCATTTAAGCATTTAATTCTGTTACTGCTTTCGGTGGAATCTGGGCATCTGAAGCACCATATAGGATCAAATAAGCAGTTTTGAAGACCTAAATTTAAGGGAGGACAGCTGAACATTTCGCTGAAGACTGCTACAAAACCATGGACTGGAGAGAAATTTTACTGCAGATGTGACTTCAGGCTGAATAAAGAGGAAAGCTTTGAAATGGTCTTGTTAATCCCCAGCTTCCACAAGTAAATCAGGTTCCAGCAGGTAGGGGCTTTGACGGCTGTTTTCAGGAGAGCCTCAACAGAGTGGAATCTACATCTTTGCTGCTCCAGTGTATCATAGGTTGAACTCCCAGTGAAGGTGGATTTGAACTGGGAGCTAAGCAGCTGGATATGTGTCGTACTCTGACATTCCTGTTGTACATAACAACTTCCCAAAGAAGACTGGAGAGACATTTGGGTACAGTGAGGTCTTCAGCTGGCACCATGAGTTGAGACCAAGGAATTGCATTGGACCTCCCAGAGTTCAGGTCTGATGATCTCTGCACTAAGCCTTGCATCAGAGCAGTGCAGCTGGTGGAGGATGATGTCTCCATAGAGCTTTTCTCTGCCTGCAGAGGACCGCAGCAGGGACGCTCTGGCAGACTGCATGAAACCCCTTCAGTTCCTTGGTGGTTCTTATGGCGCACAGAAAACAAGATGTTGGTGTGATTCTCTCTGATGGCCCATGAAGCCGATCCATTCCAATCGTGGGGAAAATTGGAGGTTGATCACCACTTTCCCCTGGAAGAGCTGCTGGCATGGTTGAACACTGAACAGTAAGGCGCTCTGTCCCCTCTGCCAGGAGCGAGACAGTAAGCCCAAGCAAACAGTGAGGAGCAGGGGCTGACTGAAAGCTGGATATGGTCAGCGAACGTCAGACTAGATAAGGAGTGAAAGAAAGCAGTCCTTTTTGATACACAGCTCTTTTGTAACTTCATATAGAGGAAGAGTTAAAAGACCCACAAAGGCTGTCTAAAGCGAAACCTGCAGTTAAGCTGTCTGCAAGGTACACAGAAGTCGAGATTTTGAAAGTAGAGATGCTTTTACATCCTTCCCCAAGGTGTATGAGTGAACAGTGTACTCTGAGCAAGCAGCTGAGGTCTTTCTATTTGGTGATGGGCTCAGACAGGGAGAAGGATGTCAGGATTCGCAGGCAGAGCGGGTCTGTCACACAGTTTACCTTTTCTTTTTGAAGTAACTTGCAGGTCACCTTTGTCTTGTTACTGACAGATAAAAGTAGAAGAGAAGGAATAATCTGAGAAATAGCTGAGAAGTCCCGTTGCTGCAAGAAGAACAGAGATTGTGGTCCACGGAGCTGCTTTCCAGGGTCAGGTTCTCAGCTGGGCTAAGACACCACCACTCCTCCAGCTGTCACAGTTAAGCAAAGGTCTATTTTGTGGTGTAAATCAAAACATTATCAATTATTTTTCAGAAAACTGGGTTTTATCTTTGTTATATTCATGTATATGCCCATACACATTTATTCACTTGTATTTATGCAACTTCTATTAAGTATGTATAGACATTATTGCTTTCAAATAGATAAAATGGTCATAATCCCCAGCTGTAAAAAAAGAACTGCAGTCCTGTGAACTGTCAAGGGGAGAGACCTTTAGACCAGTTCAGAAAATGACCCATTTCATGTCCTTTCATTTTATTTTGTTTCATTTCCTATTAAATCTTAGTTTAAGGAAACCTAAAAGAACAAACAGATTACATTGTAAAGCTGATGCCCTCAGGATTTAAGGTACTCTGTCAAATTGATGGCTGAGATTCACAGCCCATGTTCATTTCCTAGCTAAAAAGCCATTCAATAACTTCTGTATTTCTTGGAGCAAGATACCTTCTTATTTTGGAATTTGTACAGCTTCTCACAAGAGGTCTAGTTTGAGTTTCTTTGCACGTGGCTCATACAGACCTAAAATAACAATTACGAGAGTATTTAGTTCTCTGTTATGTGCATTAGACTGAGGAGCCTGTGCTGTTGTGAACTACAGAATCAAACATGCAGAGACCGACTTAAAATCCCTCCTGGGTGCAACTATCTATTAGTTTTGATATAAGAAATGGCCCCAAACTAGAAGTGATTCCATATTACATGAATGCCCATCTCCCAGTTTTATAGGACTGTAGGGTCAACACTTCCAATATTTTGTAATGTTGTCTTCTAAGCATGAAACTGCCATCACTTCGTGAATACTCACCCCACCACACAGGGAGCTACCCTGACTCTATCAGGAGAGATCACTACGCAGGTGGATTTTTTTTCCCATCCTGCAGTTTCACAGTCTGTAGCAGACTTCCTGCTTGTCACTTCAGCACCCAATCTGGAAAAAACAGAGCTAATCTGCCTTCCCAAAGCCAGCGCAGGCTTGCAAAGAGAAAAGCCCTCCTTGCTCTGAAGGCCTCTCACAGTGGACAGATAAGGGGCAGAAGAAGGGAGAGCCTCAGCCCAAATCCGAGCTGGCAGCAACAGGAATGCTAACGTTGGTTCCCAAGCAGAGTCGTCAGCCATCAGGTCTAGTCGAGTCAATTCCTCTGCCTGCTTCTGGGAAATAATTCTGCAGTACCGTACAGAATAATGCATCTTATTTATATTTTAGTTCTTATAACTCTTAGCAAAAATGGTTATGCGTTACACAAAATTTTTCTACCTGCAGCTTTTGCTTTGTCTTCTGAGACATATCCCTTGTCCATTGCCTAGTTACAGTCAGAAGGAATCCTTAGGGCACACCAAAATGGAAAACATTCCCTCTCTGAGATAATAATAAGGGCTAAAGGCTGTAAGACACTATCTCAGGGCTGACCCATGCGAAACATTTGCTGTAGCTGCAAGGACTGGCGGAAAAAAGCTTCTGAGGCTGGGATAACTCATGCTTGATGTACAGAAACCGAAATTTTATACCACTGGCACGAAGAGATCCTCACGAATTAGGGTTGGCCAAAGTGTTAAAAAAGATGCCCCCAGCTTCCTTTGCAGAGCAGCCCCCAGCAGCGTGGTAACAGGGACCTGGGGAAAAAAAGCCCTCAGTGTTTTTAATTTTTGCTTTTTAGCGATCTCATTTCAACATTCACTTCTTGCTACGTGCAAAGTACAAATTGTAATGTCAGTCTCTTATCCATTAAGGGTTAAATGGTGTAAGAGTTGTTGTGAAAGAATGATACTGGCCATTTCTAATCCAGCACACTTTCCATGTAACAGCTGACCTCCTCACAGACCTGAAGCAAAACTAAGCATGCTCAAATCATTCGAATCCCTTCACCCCACATCTTGGGTACATTCACAGACCCTTAATCCAGACTGAGCTGTGGGTGCTGGCTGATCTAAACCCAGCAGAGACATCCGTGATCGTTCGCCTGCACTGATGGATTCGCCCCTCCATCTCCCTCTGCTCTGCACGCCTGCATGGTATCATCATTTCTCCGCAGGCACCGCATTATTTTTGTGTTGGGTACGTGGCGGTGGAAATTGTGAGGATCCTTTCCACAGTGGGCTCCAAGCCCTTCCTGTTGAGGGACAACTGCAGGCCCTGAGGACCTTCAACTCAACGATCAGGAACACAGCAGCTGCTGCTGTGGCTGACACAGGTCCCACGGGCATCACTGGTGGCACATCTCAGCCAGGGTGGGTGCCAAGGCGGCTGCCATTTCCCACGGCAGGGCATGCAGGTGGATGCCAAAGGCAATGTGGTAGTGAATGAGTGCCAGAACACCACCAGGAGAGAGGTCTGTGCCATCAGGCACATCTGTGGGAGAGCCCTCCTCACCCCAGTACTGTGGCTGTGCCCCCCTCAAAGCCCCTCGTCCTCGTGCTGTGCTGTGGCTCAGGCTCCCCATCCTTCCCCACAGTGACGATCATGACTGGCAGAAAGCTGGCACACAGGCTCTTCATGGGTAAGTAAGGCTCCTGGCTGGACTACCATGATAAGCCCCACCACCATCTTCAGCCACATGCCCACCAGCACCACGGGCCTCACCGATGGTGGGGGCGGCAGCATGAGGGAAGAGGCTCGGGACATGGCAGCTCAGAGCTGCTGGTTTGATGCTTGAGGAAACAATCTGACCTCTGGCAAGTGGTCTGAGCCTTGCAAAATGTGCTTTAACGCCCTCTTTTGCAGTACATGTTGTGTTGTATCTTCTGCTGCAGATGAAGCCATGGTCAGACACAGGAGGGAGAACACGAAGATCTACAGCATGTCCTTCACCCCCTTGTACCACTCTGCCACCCAGAGGAAGTTAAAGTGTGTCACGAAGCTGGTGTGCAATGGCGAGGAGGAGAAGGTGCATGGAGGGGACCAGGGGAATAACTGGGTGCTGCAGGGGGATGGCTTGGCTCACCGTGGTCTGCTCTGACCTGCTCAGACTGGGTCTTGGGCTGGGATCCAGCTCCCTAGCTCCAAGCCTAGTATTTGGCCTGGATTTTGCCAGTGCTGAGTCCCATCCAGCCTTCTCACTTCTTCCTCAGATGCGGTGGAAATGAACACACAAGGGCTGGGCGGCAACGAAATGCTGTGGGACTTTGCCATGGCCTTCAAAATGGGGGCCACCAAGGCCGACTTGAACAGCACTGTTGCCATTCACCCCACTTCTGCCAAAGAGCTGGTGATGCTGCGCTGAGGTGGTGGGTGTGAGCAGCCCACGGAATGGCAGGTGAAGAGGTGGTGGCGTGGTCCCTTGGTGTGGTTTGGGGGAAGGCTGCTGGTGGCAGGGCTCGTCCTCTGCCATCCCAGGCACCAGGGGTGTGTGGGGAGCAGCAGAGCAGGACAGGACGGCTGGGTGCTCGGGGAACTCATGGGTGCTGGAGCATCCTCGGTGGGCTGTGTCCTCTGCTGCGGGCACCCACATTTTCTGGTTGTGCAGCTCCAGGCTTTGCTGTGGTGTCTCAGTCCCGGCAGGCAAGAAAATCCTGCCCAGCCTTCCTAACGCCATCAGGATCAGTGGAGCCAGCCCTGGGATGCTGTTTTTTTTAAGGGGGGGTAGAAGTGCCTGAGGGCTAGGGGGGTGTGTGTGATGGGACACCCCTGCAGGCAGCCAAGTGGCGGGGTGACTTGCGGGTGCCGGAGAGGCTTTGTGGGCACTGAACACCCCGTGTATGATGGCACTTGTGGTGGTGACGGGATTGGGACCAGAATGAGTCCGAGGTCTCCATTTCCTGCCCGGTTGTGTACTGGCTGGAGAAAGGGAGCAAAAGGCTGTGGAGGACATGCACAGGCAGGGGCTGAGTATCTGCAGAAACCTCCTTTTTGGAGGGAATTGGGCAGAAAAGCAGAAGGAAGCTGAGAGCCAGGTGTCTGTGTGAAACCACGTCCCCGGAGGTCCCCGGTGGGGGAACCGAAAGGGCCAGAGGCCAGGACCCAGCGTGCAGAGAAGGCCATTGCTGGAAATCATTCGAGGAGCAGGGGTGAACTCAAGCAATGGAAGGTGGGGAAAAGCTGCAGTTTTGGGCTGTGGGGGTCCCCTGGGTGCTGCTGCCTCTGGCCCCCACGCTGTAGCATCCCGAGGACAGAGCTGGGACAGGCAGCCCCCCAATTCCTGTCCCTGGCAGCTCTTCCCTGAGGGAGAAGCTGTGGAGACTCGTCCCAGCTCCGGGCATGGCTGTCCCTGAGGGGCTCGGGGGGAGCCGGGGCCACCTGCCCCACGGCTGCAGCAGAATGGGTGAGCCGAAGGACACCTCGAGTAGGATGGGTGACGTGAGGATGGACACTGGGGGTGGCCTGGGCACTCCGGCCCTCTCCTGCTCTGACCCTGTGGTGCCTGAGCTCCAGAGCTGCTGGCCTGAGAGCAGCAAGCGGCCGAAACCGGGCCCTCACCCAGGAGAAGCTGGGGAGAGCCGGGCCCCTGCCCAGCACAGACCGGGTGCTCCGAAGGGAAAGTGGCTCCTGGGGCTTGGGGTGCAGAGACCGAGCCGGAGGGGTTTGCAGCTCAAAGCCGGGCTCGCCCGGCTGGGCTGGGGGCTCAGAGGCCGAGCCCCACGTTTCCCGGCCACGACAGCGGATGGGGCCGCTGTGAGCTCCAGACCCCGCTGGGAAACAGCAACCGAGTCGCGTGGGTTTGAGGCTGGGGAACGGGCGCAGCAGGGGGAGGCTGAGCTGCGCGCTGCCACCTCGTGAACACGGAGACCGAGGCCTGCGGGTTGGGGCTCGGAAACGGAGACTCGAAGAAGTCCTGCGTTGTAGGGGGCTTGAACCCAGGCTTGCTTCGCCAGGTGTAGGGCTCAGAAATGGAGATGTCCGTCAGTCCTGCACTGCTGGAACCAGGCTCATCTGGGCAGTTCTAGGCTTTGAAAACGGAGACAAAGAAGTCCTATGGTTCTGGCATTTGAAACCAGGCTCATCTGGCCAATTTTGGAGCTCTGAAGCAGAGACCAAGTCCTGCATTTTGGGTGTTTGAAACCCGGCCCGTTCAGGCAATTTTTGAGCTCAGAAACCAAGTCCTGCATTTTTGGGGCCAGTTGTGAGGGTTGAAAAAGAGAGACCTAGGTCCTGTGAGGGCTTGAAACCACGCTCCCGGGGCCAGTCTGGGGACTCGGCAGCAGAGAGCGATCCCCGCACTCTGGGGCTCCGAACCGGGCCCACGCTGCTGTTCCGGGCTCCTCGGCAGCAGAGCCCGGCCCAGCCCCGGAGCCCCCCGCCTGTTCGGGGCCAAAGGCCCTCGGAGCGCCCAGGGGTCCCCCCCCGGGCGGCGCTGGCGGGTCGGTGTCCCGGCTTGGTGTCCCGGGTCGGGCCCCACCGGACCC
>Ga0181612_153838_pt1 | contig 17038 bp, 9 predicted proteins | sample HoacroProtozoa21_FD_119630 | JGI IMG/M metagenome (GOLD analysis project Ga0181612, IMG submission 119630) | Hoatzin crop microbial communities from Cojedes, Venezuel. Combined Assembly of Gp0051906, Gp0051904, Gp0051908
AGAGAGGTGATCGATGCCCCATCCCTGGAAACATTCAAGGCCAGGTTGGACAGGGCTCTGAGCAACCTGATCCAGTTGGAGATGTCCCTGCTCACTGCAGGGGGGTTGGGCTAGATGGCCTCTAAAGGTCCCTTCCCACCCAAACTACTCTATGATCCTATCATTTGAAGCCTAACAAAATATAATGAAGACTACTGATTGTCCATCAAAAGTAGCTTAAAAATTTCCAGTAATAGATACCCTACGACAGGCCTGCGGCGTAAGAACGGAGCCTTGTGTCACACTGCGTTGAGAGATGCAGTGCTCCAGGGAGGACGGAGGGGAAAATGGTGAAGGTGTGAACAGGAGCTCCAAGAGGTTTCTTCCACTTAGGTGAAAGCTCATGGGAGAAACAAGCTCCAGCTAGGATATCCAGCTAAAGATGATTAGCAGGTCTGAATGTTAGAGAAACCTTTGAAGTTGGTTGACTGCTAGAACCTTTGTATTCACTCTGTTAGTGAGCAGGACAGCTGAAATTTCCACCTTGTTGGTAGTTGTTAAGCAGAAGTTTTCCAGAATCTGACAATTTTTGGTTGCTTTTCTGCAATGAGTGATGAACAATCTCAAAACATGAGAGCTGCTTTTAACATGTTGGTTATTGCAGCTAATGTTTTTTTCTTGTGTCCACTCCCACATCTCAGCCAGCCAACAGAACCTAGGCTGTTTTGAAAAACTTCTATGTGCATTTTTCACTTGTAGTCTCTCAACTTAGACTGCATCATTTTCCTGGCTTTTGTTCCACTGGGAGAACAGAACCAATAATGAGCACTATTGCAGGCAAAGGGAGAAATAATTATGTGAGCTGGGAGTACCATTATGTTCATAAAGCTCCCTATCACTCCTTGTATGTGAAGCCTAACTTCAACGAGAAACTCTAACTTGCTAAAACTCTAAAGATCCTAACAGCTGGATTATTACTATTTTACCTCAAAACAACAAATTGTTTCCTACTTAAGGAACTACGTTACTGCGTTCTGCAACAGCTGTTTTATGACTCGATCATCAGAATCCAGGTTTATGATGTAATGCAATTCAAAATATATATTAGTGGTAATAAACCTGTCTTACAGCAGACAACAGACATTTCCTGACCCTGCCACTAGAACTTCTGCTCACGTCAGTAAAGAATCAAAGTCTGCAGCCGGGAAAGGGGACTGTTATTCTGCGGTCAGCTGTAATTGTCATCCTGATAATACCTTACTAGTGAGACAAGTAATGCTTTTAGTTCCTTCTCATTCCTAAAGGCAATAGTCCACGCAGGGAATCTATTTGTGCAAAGTGCTTGCTGCAATAGCTTAAAATGAAAGTTTACTTGAAAAATAAAGGTTTAGGTCTCAAATCAATAGCCTTACAAGATTTGTGGCATCCAACCTTTGTGTTTATATCCTTCTCATTCTAATAATAAACATTTCTGGAATCTGAAATGAAAGATGAGTGGTAAAGGCAATATTGTTTCATCTTTTAAATCATGGAAGGTCCTGTACAGATTTGTCTCTGTTTTCACTAAACAGTGTTATGCAGGTGAAGTGATTTCGGAGCCTATTTCAGAGGGTGTTTCCAGGCATACAGAACCACCTGCATGTACAGTTTGAGTAGTGTGGGGTTTTACAGAGAAGAATAAAGCTAAAGCAAGTCACATCTCCATCCAGAAGCACAGTGTGTGTTGGTGGGGGACTGTATTACATGGAGAGGAAAAAAAACAGAAAGAAAGGGCTGTCACCACCTTGAAATTTCATGAACACCTTAGCTAAAAGAATCTAAATTAAGTGCAACATGTTGTAAAGTCATTACCTTTACCAATGCTCTGGATTGCCACAGACTTTTGTTTAATAGAAGCATCTGTCTGAAGCATTTGGAACTTCCAATCATATTTCAGTACTTTAAGAATTTCTCAAGGAAAAAACCCAGCAGTTTCAAGAGTCAATTTTAGTTTTTTCCCCCCACAAAAAAAAAAAGATAACAGGTATAATGTCAAACGTCCTCTGTCAGCTTCTCAGAGACTAAAAAGAGGAGACATTCAGAACAGCCGTGGCAAGGCTCCAGCGTGGTAGGAGGAAAGCTTTGTCGCGCCTGCCAAGAACCTCAGCGACGGAGAGCAGAGCACTGAACTTTGCCTTACATAGGGGCTGACAAGCCCAGAGGTCTGCAAGGCTTTCATATTTTCATTTGGCTTTGCTTGCTTACAAAAATGTAAACTCTGTGGGAATCCAGGGGGAGAAAAAAGCTTTCATTGTAAGTTACTAATTCATACTGTGCTAAGCCAGTAGTTAGAGGTCAGCTTTCGCTATGCTACCCAGCTACTACAGATTTTTTAACATACCTTCTCATAAGCACTTTTTTCCCCACCCCTATATTGACTGATAGGGTGGCTTTATTCACGTCTTGACCTAAAGTGCCCTGCTTTGCCAGAAATAGGCAAGAGAAAACCTCACGTGACATGCCTCACATTTGCATTTTCCTGCCAAAGTGTTTAATCCTGCCTGGGAATAGCTGAGGGAACACAGGAGCCCCAAAGCCTTCACCAGCCATTTTCTTAAGTTGCCTTTGCCAAAGGACAACTGATGGACTCCTGGAAGGGTTTTATTTTCCGAATTCTTTGGTTTGTTGCTATTCTGGTGCCTTGGTGTGACGTAACATTCATTCTTACCATTTCATTTTCATACATCTTGTACCCCCGAAAGTACTGATCAGCAGGCTGGGACTACAGCATGAAGGAAGTTTTGTTGCGAGTTTGGTTTAAATCACAGAACATTTTCAACCAAAACAAATAGATTTTCCTCTTCACTTGAGCAAGAAAACCAAGGAAGTTGTTTGGGGTTTGACATTTGAAAACATTTTAATGTTCTACTTTGCAGAGTTACTTTTGTTTAGAGAACGTTGCTTTTTAAGTCATGCTTTGGATAAGGCTCAATATCTTGGCTTTCCAAAACTATGTTTCGGAGTGTGTGTTCTTTTGTTGTTCATTTTTTATTGGTTTTGCCAAGAACATTCGAGTATTCGAGGCCGAGCGAGACCCATGGGTTGTTTTTTGTTTATCCTTCTCAAGGAATCTCTTTTTCCCCAGTTCAGTCACTGAACCAGTAACTAGTTGGAGTGCCTAGATGGACACTTCAGTTCTAGACCATGGACTGAATCTGCAAAGGCATTTAGGTGCCTAACGCCTGCATGAACAATAGGAATCGCTAAACTCCGCTGAGAACCGTGCTGATGATTCTTCACTTTCTCAGTGAGCACTGTGCTATCAGGTCGGATTCTTTCCACCTCTCACTCCCTGCCCCTCCCTGCAAAGGAAATACCACGAAATTTTTCTCCGGAGGAACACATTTGATTTCACGGGTACTGCAAGTTGTCCTTTGCAGTCCCACTGATCTTCACGCCCCACAGAGGACAAACGGGCTGGGCAGTCCCTGGCAGGGTGGGCTTCTGCGGGGGGCTGGAAGGCCCTCTGCCAGGCTCAGGCTCTGCAGATGGCGGTGGCTCCCGGGGCAGCATCTTGCCCACAGAATTTTCCTCTCCATGCCAGGAGTGGGGTGGACCTGTTGAGGGACATCAGGTGTGCTGCATCCTGTTTTCTGCCTGGAAATCACGGGGGAGCAGTGAAAGCTGAGTTTATGGGACAAGTGGGCTACTGTAGAAAGGAGGCTAAAATGCTTTCCCATGCACAGCAGGATTCTTCCCAGGGAAGCCGAAGGAGGAGGTGCTCCTGCACATGCCATCAGCCAGCCACCCAACAAGGAGATGGCAGGGCAGTGGGGAGAGGGGATCTGTGCAAAGCACTCCCATGTGAATAAAGAAAGGGGATTTCTAAACTGCAGAAGTGCACATCACATGAGTTTTGTTTCATTTTTGGTTCTAATCAAGATTTTCATGGCAAAGGCAGCAAGCTGCTAGTGATGCTGTATTTATGCATTTTATGTTATTTATGAACCCTCAACACATGCCAGTCACTCTTGTTTAATCTGCAGTCAGGTGTACGTTACTGTCACACACACATCCTATATTTTAAGACAGTTGAAGCCTACCTTTTTCACCATGCTTACGTTCACACCTACACTGTCAGTTCAATTCCCCAGCCTTACAGCTGGCCTCTGATCATTGCATATTTTTGTTGTCAATGTCAAATGAGTAACTGCAACCAGAACCCCAACCCAAGAAACAAAGGAAAAAAAAACCCAAGTTGCTTCCTCTGTGTTAGTAGCCTTGAGAAGATGACTAACCCTTCTACCTGTGTGCAAAGTGACATTAAAGTAGTATGGTACAATACAAATGAGCTGCCCCTGCCATGACTGTATTTCATAGGTTTCAGGTCTCTTTAGTTCAAACTTGATTTTCTCACAAGAATTACAGTACTTTAAACAGTGCCATATATAGTTATATTTAACAGGAATACCTTTAGTGATCACTGTGTCCATTTGACTGAGTCCTCTCACTATATTCTATAACCCAGTGTGCTACCATACTTATTAATGGGTGATACATTAATAGATTTACCATATAATCACAGATAAAGTAAGAGAGGAAAACTGTTACTAAGAAACACGTGATGGCGAGTCTCAAAATACTCTGGGATAGGTCTGAACTACTTGCTGGCTAGGAAACTGCTGAATCATGCCCTTAGGCTCATACCAAAAATAGCATTTCATTTGGCAAAGCACATACAAGCTATTCATGTTCTCTATTGTTGCAAGCCTGCTGAATAGCTGCTGAGCACAAAGGATGAAGAAGCCTTCTCCCAACTTTTCTGCCTCCTTGAGGGAAAAAAAATTAGTATGTTTTTTCCTACAGTAGTTCACCCTTTCACAACCTTAGCTTCTAACAGAACAAGCAAGCCCCCAAAGCATTTTCAAAGCACTCTGTCAGAGTTTGAGACACCTTAGAAGAAACTTGACTTGCCTTCTTACACACACAGCATTGATGGGTAGCAGATCTGCCTCATCCCTCAGCTGGAGTCCTCTCTGGTGAGACTGTGATGTTCTCAGTATGTGGTCAGTAAGTTATTTCTTAGACCTAAGGGGAGAAAAGAGCCTTTCTTGATCATTTAAAAAGACTGAATTAATATGAGGAAAGTGGCTCACTCTGAGATCCTGGAAAAGGTGACTGCTTAATGCCCTTAACAAGGAGGGAAAGGTTTTAAAAAGTTGAGTTCAAAAGCTCCAGCTGGAGTTAATTACATTCTCTAATAGGCTTTGTAATGACTGTGTTTCCCAGCCTTCGGCATCCCACAGGCGGAAGGAGAGACACGAGTTGCCCTCTGAGTTTGTCTGGGTGCCTCATTACCTCCTCCCTTATTCCTTCTGCCCTGGTGTGATGGAGCCCTAGGCTGAAGTCCCGGGTTTATCAGCAGAAAGGGCGCAGCGCAGGCTGCTGCTACGGACTTGGCAAAGTCCGTCTGAAGTGGCCAGGCACCCCTCTTCCAGCAGCACAAGTTCCATCCTCTTTCCAGCCCCTGTGCCGGGGTGCAGGGCCTCCTGCTTTGGCCCTGGTGCAGCATGGCTGGAGGGACATGGCATGCAGAGCAGCCCCATCGTCAGAGCTGCCGGCAGGCGAGCACGGAGACATTGCAGAGAGAAGCCCAAGAAGGGAAGAAATATTATTGCAGTTTTCTCTGCTCAGTCTGGAAGTGTTATTTCCCAGCCCTCTTCTCATCTTGACCTCTCCGCAGTGGCTCACTGCCATCCATGTAATATCTGACCATTTAAAACATGCTGGGTGTTTTGCAGAAGAACAGAAATTATATTATCCTTTAACCATCTGCCCTGTAACATTTATAGAAGAGCTTGGGTATCACATACTGACACATTCTCATGCACTTTTGATTGCAGGAGGGGTAAGAAAAACGTCGGCGGTGACACAGCCACCTGAAGTTGCAGCTCTTGCATTTTGCCTGTAACTTACATATAATCCTGTAATTTTTCTTGCAAATAAAATCCGTCTTTGAAAAGCAAAATGATCTCTAGGCAGGAAGCGTGGGCAGCCCGGCTCTCCAGGCTCCGTGGAGGGCAGTTTACTCAGCAAGCAGGGGATGGTATTTCCAGAGTTTCCTTTACGGAACTTGAAATTGTGGTGGGTTGGACACAGGAGGTCTGCTCAAAAGCCACGCTGAGTTAATTTGCTGCTGTAGCAAAGCTGCGTGGCACAGGCCATCTGCCGCATCCACACTGCAGAGGGGGTTACAGGTACTTTGTGCTATACATTTCTGCTGTACAGAATGAACCCTCAACACAGGCTAATTACAGCTACCTTTGTGCTACGTATTTCTCACAAGTTCATGAGTAATTCACTGAACTCTTGAGCACAGCTGTAATTAGGTAGCTCCTCTTGGTCTCTGCCCAGTGGGTCACTTTTTCATGATGTCCACAAACACGTTTTGCTTCTTCATCCTACTTTTTTAGATTTCTACAGCAAATGACTGAGACTAGCAGAGTCCAGAAATGGCGGTCCCCTGCATTCATCAAGCCCAAGACACAAACGACCTGTATTAATTAACCTTCAGTCAGTATCGTTAGGCCGGCACAGAACCATCTCACCCCAGATGCCTTCAGAGGCAGGAGTAAGACCTGGAGGCGGTTTACTGTAGCGTAACAAAGCGATGCTTCAGGGTAAGGGAGCAGTGAAAGATGGCAATGTCCACTGAATAAAGTACAGGTCTGAAGGGTGCAGGGATCTAAATAATGACTAGAAGAGAGGTAATTATCTGAAACCAATGAATCTCGGACCGCAGCATCTGTGTGTCCCCTGTCACACGCTGTGGTGGGCTGCCATACCTCCCGCTTCCTTAACATTCTCTACACTTCTACCACCCCAGCCTGAGCTCTCCAGGACGCTCTTCTACAGGCGCTGGACAAATCTTCATTCACAGAAACCGCTTTCTCCCAGGCCTCTCTTGCTATCAGCCATACTTTGCTGTTCTGTGAAACCCAGTCAGAACTGTCTTTTTCATTTTCAACCAACCTTTGTACTTAAGGCTTCCAAAATTGGTTTACTTTCCCCATCCTATTGTTTGGTGATGGTAGCCAAACTTCTGGTATAACTCATTTAGCGTGATGTAAGATAAGAATTGCTGAGTCACCCTCAAGCACATCTAATAATGCCTTGTATCACTTCCTCAGGATGGTCTTGTGAAACTGGTCTTTCCCTTTTTTTTGAAGTGTTATTCGCAGATGTAAGAAAAGTTAGCTGAGTAAAAACGCGTTGTAGGAATTGCAGCCAACACTGGTGAGGTGAGCTATTCCTCCTGATTTTATTGGTTAAGCTTTTACTCCGTAACAGTTTTCACAGGCAGCAACATAAAATGACTAAATTGTTTTTAATGTGTCTAATAAGAAGCAGGATAACATACCGATATTCTGAAGTGTTAATAAGGAGGATTAGAACTGTACTTTTTTGTTAATGATTCCGTCTTTTAATTAAGAGAATTAGCAGAGAATTAGGTCATAGAGAAATCATTCTCTGAATATATATCTTTATTAATTCAGTACAACACTTGCTTGTTGTCCTTTCCAAAGGTGAAGATTCTTGGAATTTATAATAGCAGTGCACGAAGGTCTGCACAGAATGACCTCAAGTAACACTTAAGTATGACCCGAGTAACACTGCACACATGCAGTAAACTACAAAAATGAAAGTTGCTGCTGCCTTGGCCATCTTGTCTGGCACTCGGCTACAAGTAACGCCTGCACTCTGAAGCTTAGTCCATGAAAACCACTGACAAACCTGCTGAAGCACCACTGACTGGGTAGCTCCTCTAGATCCCTCTTTCTGGTGTCAAATTTGTCAGTGAACACAAAATTGTCTTCAGCAAATAGGTGATGCATGGGAAATGCACAGACCCAGAAATCAGCACCTGTCCTGAACGCACCAGTGCAACTTCCATGGTTTGGAGCTCTGTGGATGTGGAGGTACGTGGCGAGGCTTGAGGAGAATGCTCATCTGTGCTTCAATTCCTTTATCACATTTAAGAGGACTTCCAGTTGCTGGACAGTGTTGAGGTTATTAATATGATCTTCTGGCACGTCTGGTTCCACGCTCTGATACTAAGCTAACCCACGTCCTCTGTGGCCAAGCGGGGAATGCCAACTAGACAGGAGATGCAACATGGGAAAGAAGTACAAAATCAGTCTGAAGTTACAGCTTTCTGTTGAACTTCCAGCTATCAGCCTTGGTCTTTTCTGTTTGCTCTGTAAGACAACATTTAAATTTTACCACAGCTAGGCAGATAAAATGAAACTGTGTGTTCCTCTCTAGCCCTGAACTTGAACTGGTAACCTATGTTAATAACCCAAGTAAATAAGTCAAGTTACCACTTTGTCACTGAAAATCTAGTCTAAGTTAGCAAAGAAGAACTAGGTAAGAATTCATTACTTGTGGAGGGAGGACATACCTAAGCACTCATCTTCAGAAAAAAAAATCTCTGTTATTACCTAAGCAGGCTGCTTTTGCTGTGAATCCAAAGATTAGACATCCTCAGGTCTGATTCCTCTATTCACTGAATTCCTCTGTTCAGAAAATCTACTCCTTGTGTCCACAGTCACACAAAATCAAAGAAATAGAGGAAACAAATAGTGGGAGAACAGTTTCCTTTCCCTCTTTTGGCTAAGTGTAAGCCTAATGACAGATTCAGGGGAAGGAATTAAAGGTCATGAGACGTATCTTTTGTAGATACTGTGGATTTTGCAGTGAGGCTAGTGGTATCTGCCAGCTTCAGGCGCTAATTAAAGAAAGCAAGATAGTAGAAAACAAAAGAATCAAAGTATAACTCCACTTCTTTGACAACTGAAAATCCTTGGGAAGTAACGGCTGTAAAAAGGCTGTAAAGTTAAAGGTCCTTGAAGTGTGCACGACAAAAATGGCTGTTGCTTTTTAATAAGATACATAACGACAGAAACATTCTGTCATAAAAATAAGTAAATAAAGGGTTCCCGACATATACGAAGTTCCTTGGTACTTAAGATGGGGAAGAAACTTTTCAAAAGACATTCAGGAGACTTTCTTGTACAAAACCTTTCTCGCGGGAGAAACATTTAATTTTTTTTTTTATACATTCCCTCTATGGGCATACACTACTTCTACCAGTATTCTGCGTGTTTCTCTCCAGGAAGTGGTTGTGTTCCAAACACCCCACGGTGTGCAGGGCTTGCAGCAGAGCCTGCTCCCGATGGCATCCACTCAGTCCACCGATACCTTGAGATGACGCTACTGAAATCCGCAGCGGATTTCTGCAAAGCGGCTCGGTCTGCTCATTCAAAACCTCCTGAAAGAAAATGTTGCATGGATGAAGTCGCCTGTGCTCGGACACGCACCAAGGAAGCTCTGCAGCTCAGACAGGAAGCTCTCAGCTCAAACTGCTTAGCGTTCCTTTGGTTCCTGGCGGTGTCACAGCTTGCTCATTTTGGGCACGGCTGAGCACTGCCATGGTCAGTACAGGATGACATGGAATAGCATATTGCAGCCAAGCAAACGAAAAAAATAAAAATGCTCCTAAAGTTTCAAGTAATTAATTTTTATTCCTCTGAAACATTTGTCAAAACTGTCCCAAAGAATGGATTCCTTATCTTGTTTTGTTATCTTTCGAAGATAAATGGACTGCAGCACACTTCATACTGTAAACACCAACTTTGACTGGCCTTACTCCAGTAGCAGCTGAACAAATATTTCTAACACGGACAACCCCTCCTCCCTCGTTCTCAGCTGGACAGACCACATATTTTTATAACTCCCTGTCAGTTCTTATGGCTAACGTGGTCAGGCAGGGGGAGGAAGCTCCCAGAAATAAAGGAATTGAAACGCTGTATTCACCTTTTCAGCAGTCTTAGAACCAAAATGTGCCTTTCTAGGATCAGCCCCAGAAATCACACATGGTCCAAATCTCCAAGTTCTGCAGCTTTTACTTAAATGGCTACAGACAGCTAAAAGGGCTCAAAGCAGCAGACTGTATAGGACATACAATGCAGGCAGGCTCTGCGCAGGAATATTATGTGTGTGCATTTTGGAAAACAGTTTTGGCAAGTCTGCTTAATGAAAACAGGAATATTTGTACTGTTGTACCAAAATAACTTGAGGGAAAATCTAATATTCCTAAACTGTCATGATAAATAATTCAGAAGACCTTACTTAGTTAAAGAAGATTCTCTGCTGAAATTATACAAACATTAATCAAGAGGCATCAGTTTGAGTCCTTTAGTGAAAGATAAAAATATCTGAAATGGTTCAAATGGTACTAAAAATGTTAATGGAAGGAGTGTGTGTTTTCTTCACTTCAGGTGTCCTACTTAAAAAGGATCCTTAGATGAAAAGGTGCTGAAGCTGTTTTACGTGTACTTTCTAAGCATATAGAGGATTTTCACACTAACCATTTTGTTCTTTCAATCATGTATTTCAGCTCTCTCTCTTCAGCGGTGCCCCTTTGAAGATCTCCTATGCCACTGCTCTACAAAATCTGACTGTGCTAATTGTGGAGTTTTTACAGTACTCAGAAAAAAAGCTTTCGTTCTTACAAAAGATGCCTGAACAATTTAATAATCATGTAGAAAAGCTTGTAAGAGTCAATTCAGAGACTGCTTATAAACTGAAAGCAAACATTAAGACATTAAATGAAGAGAAAATATGTCCAATGGATAGCTTGTCCTTCAGAAATACATCTCTGGAGGGCAATTAACTAGCGGTTAGCTGGTGGGAAAAGTCAGCGTGAACTTGGCTGCTCTCTCAGCAGCGGTTCTAGAGGAAATCCTGAACTGAAAGAACCGCAGAAATACATGACACGCAGTTAGAGAAAAACAGAGCTGGAAAAATGCTACCTGCCCTGGAAGATATTCAGGATTAGAAACTTCACACCTTCCAGGGTTTCAAGCATGCTGTACTCTGACAAGCAAGATCACACATTATTCCTACCCCTTCTACAGAGTCAGGTATCCTTAGCACATCACCTCTCAGTCTCTAACTGCCCCCAATTCTTTCACTCTTGTCTCGTTTCCTAGAGCTCTGATGACAACTGTTGCACTCTTCTGGTTCCTCTCCAGTCAGCACTGCTGTTCAAGACAGACACGAAGGAAAAGTGGGATGCAGAATTCCATTCTTCCCAATGAGAACAGGAGCCTGTACGATTCAATTCATGGATCGTACATACTACAGACCCGTTACCATCTATTTTCTTACACTACTTATGTTGGCCTTTGTTGTGCTATAACCTCACAATTCTTTTCTACAAAAACAAATAGGTGTTCCCTGTGCAGCCTTTGAGCAGTCAGCTGGCCCTGCCAAAATGCAGTGTCTTGCACTTGTCTACATGGGATTTCATCTTATTTTTTTCTGGATCACTTTATCAGTTTATTAAGATGTGCTGTTGGCCATAGACATACAGACGCATCCCACACCCTGTTACAGGGCATAACACGTTTTCACCCATTTTTTCTTAGGACACATGAGTTACATAATCCCACCGTTCTCGGTCACCTCCATCACTTACTGACAAACAGCTTTTGAACCACTTGCTTAATTCCATCTAAATATGATGAAAGAGAAAGGTCTCAAAGACTGACTTGAACAGTTCTGTGAGAATCAGCAGCTGGGTAAAGGAGAAGCCCGCAACAGCTTCCCTTCTCCGAGGGAAAAGCCCTTGGCACGGGCACAAGCCTCCCATGCGCTGTTTGTCCTGCCAGGCAGCTGATGGGTCCGTGAGCACTCGTGGGCCCGATGCACACGCATCGCTCCTGAGATCAGCCAGAGCACGTGCTCTGCTGACAAAGCAGAGGAGAGCACTGCCCAGAGACCCCATGGAAGAGCCAGGATGACACAGGACAGGGGTAGGAGCTACCGCTATTGCATTTGTGGGTGCTCAGGGAGCGAGGACACACAGACAGAAGCAAACCATGCTTCGTTAGGTCTGCTGCTTGAGGGAGAACTTATTTTCAGACTCTGGAATGGTGTCACTGGGATGCAGGTATCCTGTGCATCGCCTTTCCCCTGACTGAAGTGGACAACGGCTTACCACGAACAAAGGGTGGGTGTTTTCTGAGCCAATCCGTACAGCTTTAACAAGTGTTTTGCTGGTTTGGGGGTGGTTTTTTGGTCTTAATGAGTTATGCTTAGATACCTACTGAAGTTCTAACAGCAGCACCTACTGTACATTCTCTTTCCCTTATCTGCCAGAGGAGGAGAATCAGATTTCCTAAACACGTCAAGTAACTTCCCGTGCATTTACAAAGGATTAAGAACTCTTAACTCCGCATATGTGAAAACATATTACTCCATCACCCTGTCCCTAGAACAAGAGTGGAAAGCACATGGTTGCATGCTTCTCTTGTGACCAAATACAATAAAGTTTAACCAGAAAGTAATATTGACCCGCACAAGGACAAGCTGAAGTATTTGAAAAAGCATTATTGAACTGCATGCACTTTGTCCATGCACTTTGCAAGCCTTTAAGCAAACATCAGCTTTTTCTGCCCTTCAGAGTTGCAAAACATAGTCTAACTTCTTCAAAGCAGAAATACAAAATAGTTTCAATTGATGGGACCGAGTTCACTCTATCCTTTTTCCTTTAACAAGACTCAATTTTCAATCCTCATATCATCAGTGTTCAGTTTAAGAAAACTCTTTTGAAAATCAAAGCAAATAAATATTCCAGACAAAAATACTACAATACATTAACACACAATATACATGGCCTTCCCCAGGCAGGGCTATCTCAACTACCTAGTAAGCAAAGTAGTGCAATAAGCAAGTAAAAAGTGATAGGTATCTTCAATCATTCTGCCTTTGGTTGCTGAGCACTAAATTCCACAGGGTCTTAGAAAACTCAGAACTTTCAAAAATGTGAACACCTGAGTAAAGGAAAACAGCAAAACCACTAAATGGTAAATTGTGATGGGCCTCTTCACTCAAAAAAGTGTTCTTTATCCATTAGGTATACTACAGAATACCATTCACAGTTCTTTTTCTTTGTACCTACAGGGGTGGATCAATGTAACTACACTTTCAAGGCAGTATTCTAACATTTTTCTAAGTTTGTAAGTGGCAGTGAAGGAGGTAAACACTCCTAAAAATGAAAATTGGTGATTTGATTTTAACACTGACATTTTGGCAGCTCCTATTAAAGAGGCACATCACTTCCCCTGATGCTACCAATTCTGATATATGCAGAGCCTGTAGTTTTAACTCACCACGTTCTAATTCCAACATGGGAATAACTAATTATTACAACTAATAATTCTAATTCCCATAGTGGAATAACATAGTAATAACATAACTGGGAACAACCCATAGAGGTATTTTCCGAGGAATACCTCTAGTTCAAAGGTGAAATCAGTTCAGGGAAATCCTAGTGAATGACCACAGCATCCTTCCAAACATCGATTCATCAAGAAAAGTATCCTAAATACATGTAACACGAAGCAGTCCTGTATAAAATACTCAAAGTATTTCTCAAGACTAAAACCAGAATATTTAAAGTATCACATTTATTTGTGACCACTCATGCCTAGTGCTCTCACCTATAGGTTGCTGCTACAGAAGGCAGAATTCAATATGGGAAAAAGATGACTGGGAAGGTAAAATCATTTGCTTTTGGTTGCTCAGCAAGCCAATACACAAAACTGCTCTATCACCAATGCCGGTCCTGGGTTGAGGTTTTAAGACCACAGCTTCACTTATCATGTCATAAGTTCCCACTGTGGATGGTAAATAAAAGTCAGTTCGCTAGAGACAGAGCTTTAGGGTCATTGAAAGATTTTTACCACACTTGTTTGCTTCCTCCTCAATGCTGTTTGTTTGTGCTTCATGGCAGTTTCCATTCCATCACTACAGAAAACCTTCATCTACAAGAGCCATGTTAAATGTAGAACACCGAGATGCCCACAAACCAATACAGGACAAATACATTTTTATGCAAATTTATTCATTAGCTTTAACAATAGTAATACACAAATCAATACCATGTCCAGCATAAGGTTGTATAATAAAATATGCTATTCTGGTAAGATTGATTTCTAGTGCGTACATTTTAAGGGCAGTTTTCATCCAAATTGGACACATTTCAAAATAATAAATAAATACAAGGCCAAAACTGCTTATTTAATGAAAGTCCTGCCAAGTAAGACTTCAGGCTCCACCTTGTTTCAAAGCACTGATCAGTACAGGTGTCTGTGTACATTTTAGACTTACACACACATGGGTTGTGCTCAAGCAGCATAGTTTTTGACATCTACTCGGACCAATACAAGCTAGATTTCCAATTTAGACCTCCTTATTCCTCTTCAAGCTAGCATCCACCTTTCTTCTCTCCCTTTTAGGATTGTCTTGCCTTCCAGCTGTCTATCTGCACATATGAATCCTAGCAACATTATGTGTACAAAATATAAAGGTCCAGCCCCCTTCCCAACATTACTTTTTTGGCTTGAGATCCAGACTGCACTATCTAGTGGAACTATTTCTGAAACAAATTGCTACTCAACTCAAATAAGACTACATTGCACTTGGAAAAAAAGACTCTGGGAACAGATGGAAACATTGGATTTGTTACATCTATTGGGAACATCTATTTGTTGTTTTTGGAGCCCTCCAGACTTCAGGAACACATCCTCTCTGGGATGTCTGGTGCTCGATGCCACAGCATTAGGCTTTCGGCACCCTGGGTTCTGTAGGCTACAGACAGCCCACAAGAAACTGCATCTTCAGCTTTGTTTTTCTGATGGCCAGCGAGTCCAATATATACAGTGGCATTCAAATGTTCCTCAAAGTGCAGCACAGAGGCATTCACTGACATTTGGGCTACCTTTACTTATATTCAGCAATATTAACATCTGGTCCAAATTTAGCTTAGATACACATGAAAAAACATATTTGGCAAATCAGAGGTACTTTGTTTACTAGCGTACTTATCACATAGGCTATCCTTTGGGCATATTTAGTCTACAGATCTAGATAAGCTTGGTTTTTTGTCTTCTGACTTTTAAATTCTGCTGATGGCAAAATTCCCTTTTCTGTAAGAAGTTACACTCAGGATTGAGTCACAAATTGTAAATCTACTCTAACTTATGTATTTTATTGTATCAAAACAAGACTCAAAAGCTTGGTCAAAGTATAAACACTTATAAACCTAGTGAAAACATCCCTGAGAAACTTTCAGTATAATAGCAGTAATGATTAGTTTTGGTCCCATTAGAGGAGAGAAATTGTTACATCCAGTGATTGAATACTGAGGGCTACCAGTACATTGGTTGTACATTGACCCCATTCATTCACTTTCACTCCTCTTATAAAATACTGTAGCTGAGACTAAAGCCACTAGAGGTTTTTGACATTCTACTTAGTTGATATACAATATAATCATTACAAAATTTAAGATGAATGGCCTAGATTCAGCCCCGGTGTAATGCCTTTCATGTCAATGGAGTTCACACACTCACATTTCAGGGTTGAAGTCTGGCAATGTAGATGACTGTGTGAAAGACATTACCTAAAATAAAAAAACCTTAAAAGTTAGCAGAAACTTTTCACAAGTTGCTGATGTATGTTTTTGCATACTACTTACTTTGCAAACAAACATTTTACAAAGATTTAAGTTTAGAAGTCATACTGTCATGCCATAGGACCACTTGGAATATTACTGGGTTCAAACTCTACTGAGAAAGCAAAGTGCATAGAGTAGTTTCCACAAAAGTGCACACACGGTTAGTGACTATGGAAGTACTGTGTCAGGACACATGCAGGGTAAAAAAAAAAAACAAACAAAAACAAACAAAAGCAAGAACTTTGAAAATCAGAGGGATATATCATTTTTCATTGCTCTGAAGTTGCTTTAGAGGGCCACACAGTCCAACATCTCATTATTCTAGAGGTATTTTAGAACAAGCAAGTCAAAAATTCACACACATGTGAAACAGGTAAATGCAAGTAATCCACTTTTGTACTTCTTTTGCCTAGAATACTAAATTTTCCAATACATGAGGCTTTAGTAGGGTTTCTGAAAACAGCATTTGAAAATAAACTAAAGCTGCTTGTACTCTGAGGCAAAAACTAAGTTAGCCCCAGACTTTATCTTTCTGTACCAGTACTCCTGACCTTAGCACTTTCTGCTACATCAAACCTGAGAAGAACTGCCATTTGCAACTAAAAAAGCCATGCTTTATAATGTTACGTCAATAGCTTCTGCTAAGCTGAGACTATGGTTACTTTATGAAGTGCAACAGAAGTGTAATACAATATCTTGTACCTAGAACTCATCTAAATTGTAATGAAACATGCAAAAAAACTACAAAGGTGTTTCTGTAAAGTTAAACCAAAACAGATAAATCACTAAAAAGTTGTTTTCCGAAGACATTGGAACTTAGGAGTCTGCTTCAGGAATCCAAGAAGGATGCTTCTACTAATTTGAAAAGATCGGGGAGCAGAACTGTACACGGTAAGGGGAGGAAAAAAAAAAAACCACACAAAATCAAATACTGTGTATTAAGTTATCCTGAAGCAACCAAAAAAACCCCTCTTATTTTGCTCAATGAGCACAAGAATGGTTCAGAATTCATGAACTTGAGTATGTATAACCACTAAACAGTATCACTCTGGGGGTCAGCAACAGAACTGCAATGTTATTTTTGTGACCAAACACTAGGTGTATGACTTGTGGGGGTCCTTTGAAACACCAGCTGCTAAGATCCAACTAGGCTGTCCTCTGCCAAACATGAAACATTTCTACAGGGTCACTGTAAGATGAATTTTAGCTGTCTTGAGACAGCTTCCACAGACAGTTATGCATTCAACTCTAGAGAAACACCGTAGATAGGGTCACAAAAGGCAGTATATGTGTTTAGCCATGATATTTGTGTAGCAAGTTAGTAAGAAAAGTGGATCCTTTCAGACAGTAGATGTATTACCAGGTGGTGAACCATCAGAGACTGCTTTGGGATCAGGAGTGCAACAAACAAAAAGTTGTTTTCCCAAGCTTTTTTGGGCAAATCTGAAGTACATTATGTGGCCCATTGCAACAAAAGACACAGAAATAAGCACC
>Ga0181612_147554_pt1 | contig 17037 bp, 12 predicted proteins | sample HoacroProtozoa21_FD_119630 | JGI IMG/M metagenome (GOLD analysis project Ga0181612, IMG submission 119630) | Hoatzin crop microbial communities from Cojedes, Venezuel. Combined Assembly of Gp0051906, Gp0051904, Gp0051908
AAAGAGTGGTCAGACCTTGGAACAAGCTGCCCAGGGAGGTGGTGGAGTCCCCACCCCTGGAGGTGTTTAAAATACGTGTATATGCGGCACGTTGGGATATGGTTTAGCAGGCATGGTGGTGCCGGGCTGACGGTTGGACTTGATGATCTTAGAGGTCTTCTCCAACCTGAATGATTCTATGATTCTATGATTCTACACTCTTTTGCCTCTTAAAAATAGAAAACTAATTGAAAAATCCTGGAAAGACTGGAAAACAAGATACACCAGTTCTGTCTTATCTTGTGTTGATATTGATGTCTTTAGCAGTCGCATTATTAGTTTGCTATTAATTAGGTATATTTAATATTCCAGATATTATAATAAAAAATACGTACCTTCAGGCTTTATTCATAGCTGAGAAAATGAACCAACAATACGATGAATGTAATCTGTTGTTCTAGCACTAGGAAGGTCTGTAAGCATTTGTGTTTGACTAGCACTCCATGTTAATGCAAATTTATAACCACTGAGTTTGAGATTAACCATCACTGCTTTTGTGAAGCCCATTACAAATGCTGACCACTAATCTGAATATATAATAGCATATTAATGTTAATATAGGCCTGATCTGCAATTGGTGGAATGACCTCTCCTGAAATTGTGAAGATATAGGTGATATCTGGGGTGCAACATCTGAGCACTTTTGGGTGCATTCTTGAGGAGATCACCTTATTTTTAATTCCTGGTCTCAAAAATGTTATGCATTTCCAAAGTGGTACACAAAGGTCTAATTTTTTCAAAGCATACAGACTGATTATTCAAATTTGGTATAATGGCATTTCATTGCAGGCCCCAATGATCTTTCATCTCATTAAAAAGCTGTTGAAAAATAATTTATGATTAAGTTGTTAACAGATGATAAAAAATTCATCTGAGATAATGGCACAATCAGATTATATTTTATTGCTCAATGTTTATTGGTCTTGATAAAGGGACAGTGGATTAATTATACATCTCTTTTAGCATCTCAGTAACACGAAGAAATATCACTACTGGGAAAGGAATTACTTCATTCAAAGAAGAGTCTTTTCTCTTTTAATTACATAATTTTGGGTAATAAAAGAAATAACCATGACTATTCTGTGTCTCATATAACTCATTTTGAAACTGTATCCAATCTGGCTTTGGAAGAATGACTCAGTGAACAAGTATTTAAAGGTGAAAATAAAGTCTTACTGTTCTATTCCTTCTTCACGTACTCAGGAATCAGAAAAGCAGTAGGAATTTTTTTGTCGAGTCACCGACAGTTTTGGGTTCAATCAGTTTTCAGATGTAAATAAGATGACTCTACTGAAGTGCTTCATTTCACTCTGCAAGGATTCTCTTTTCCTTTTTTCCTTCTGTTCCTTCTTTCCTCTTAACACGATAAAACATAAAGATCAAGAAAATATTAGTGCTGATGGAAGATGTCAGACTGACAGCCTTAGAAAACGAAGGCCTTAATCATCCCCAGAAGATGGACAGCACGGACAACACAAGTGTGAGTTCCCTTTCGCTGAACCTTTTATTTTATTCCCTGTTCTGGACCAAGCATTTCTAGGGATTAGAAAACAGTTTAATCTCAGTGGCTCCGAGGTCTGGAGACTTGCTGCTGAAACTGCTGATAAGGGAGCCAATTAGTGACAGTTGTGAGGGCTTTATTTTTTTAAGCGATACAGATATCTGTGCACTAGACACTAGCCTGAGAACATCATCCCACCCACTGTCAAACAGCTGCCATGTCAGTGACAAGTCACCGCTGGACACAGCTGTGTTATGTTGTGCTGGTGACCTTCAGGTGAAAGGTACTGTACTCACTCACCTCACAATGGAGCCACATTGTCTCCATGGTCTGATTTTTCCCCTCCATTTTTGAACTGCAGATTCCTTTATTTCAATCAGCCTGAGAGCTATGGTCACTTGAGATGTACCTCAGATTTCTGAGAATCAGAAAAAGAGGTTAGAGTTTGCCACAATGCTAATGTGCTAGACTATATATTGAGGTTAACTGGTGTAATTATTTCTGCAACTGTTTGAGCAGAGTTCCAGCAATGGTCTTTTGAGTATTTCTATATATATATTGTCAGAGTACTGACCAAATTGCTGTTTGTAGCAGAGCAGGGGATAGCTCCCACCATGCATGCACACAAGGTGAAATGGCAGCACTGACACTGTGGAGAGGCTGGAGGTAGAGGCAGTGCTTGCATTCATGAATGAGCTATGTATATTTTTTTCTCATAGGATGCAGCATTTGCAGGCTGTGAGACTGCTTTCAGTTTCCAGATCTCTTATGAAACATAGACGGGAAAAAGTGCCCTGAAGCAAGGGACTGTGACTGAGTGGAAGTAGCCTAGCTACTGAAGACTAGTGTAACACATTTGCTTTGCTGTTTTTTCACTACCAAAGAAAAAAGTGGAATATATATATCCCATGACAGTTTTTTTGTTTGATTGGTTTGGCTTTTTTTTTAAATCATGGAATGCATCAGGATCTGTGAGCTCCACTAAGAAATTATTTCAGTCATCATGCTTGAATTTTTCTTCCTACTTGTCTTTCTGTTACAGGTCATTAAAACGTGTGTGGGTAGTAGAGACCAGAGGTCACTTTTGTGCTGGAGGGCCTAAACCAGCTTTCATACTGGTTACTGGATGCTATTTGATATTTCATGCTGAGGAGAAATGATAGAGAGGAAGAAGAGGAAGAAGAACATAACAAGACTTTGGTGCACTGTCCATGTTACCCTTCTTAAAATAAGCAATATCAAATTATAAAGGCCAAATCATGTGGCATAGAGTCCATAGCTGAGAACAGATGGGGAAAACATGAATTGAATTACCTGCAAACTTGTTGATAAGCAATTGATAATGTGGAAAAGCAAAAATAAATATTAAAAACAAGCAGCAAAAAATATTGTGTGCTGCTGTGCTAGGGGAAGAAGCTCTTGATTCTGTAGAAAAGGTTTACAGGATAATCTGGCTGAGTAACGAATTATGAAAGCATACTCTGGAGAAGGAAAATGTAAATATCCTTTCTTTTATGTTGGAAGTGTATTATTGCAAATACTTCTCAGTTAAATTAGTAAATCAGTTAAAATGGATCTATTGTGTTGGTTTTTAGGACATTTTGAAAATGATGAGTGACTTAAAACATTAAAAAAATGACAAATTTCTGCTTTCATGACTGTTCTAACCTTCTTTGTTTCAACCAGAAAATGACAAGGATTTGTGCTTAGGTCACATTATTTTATTTTTCTGTTCTGTATTAAATCTCTTACTTCTCTCTTTCTCTCCCCATCTCTTATTGATGCATCACTGAAAGAGGTGGTGGAAAGACACTTTCTTTGTTCAGGAGTATATTAGCCTGGGAGCACAATTTTGAGGAAACACCAGGAGGAGTCATGTGGAGAACAGCATAGATTTTATCCATCAGTGTCAAGCAATAATGAATACCACCATACAGAAACTTGCCCAAAATGCTAGTCATAGAAAAAGTCTGACAGATTAAGACGAAAGTTTCTTGCTCCTGGATTTTTTGTTGTTGTTTATGATGATGTTTTTGGTTTGGTTTTGTTTGCATTTGTTGGTTTTTTTTTGTAACCAAGAGAACTTAGTTGCTTCTCCATTGCTGTTTTTAAGGGTTTACTGTGGCTCTTTGGGAATTATTTGTTATCAAGTTTCCTATGGTATATTTGTTTTTCACCATTATTGTGCTTCATTTGTAACTGTAAATGCAAGTCAGCATGAGAAATCCAAGAAGAAACATATTGTCTTTAATGCCAAATTTTAGAAAGGGATAATTGAGTGAGATTTGTCAAAGGAAATATCTGAGCTGTACCTGGGCAGTAAAATGAGGTATGTCTCTAAGGAGTCTATACATAGGATGTTTTCTTATTGCCATGTCAAGAAGTGTACATGCATAGGGGCTGATGGTGTCATACATTGGAAAATATGTGTTGGGGACAGCGGTTAATTTACTCAGCAGACAGAAAGAAGAACTGAAAGCAAGGAGAGATATCTATTTGACAATAGTGTTTCTGAATCCTAAAATACATTAAGTAGAGTAAATACACAAAATGCGAAGCTTATGATTGCAAAATAATCCAGTTTTTGAAGGTTCATGTGATTTTACAGGATTAGTGAGTTTTATTCTCTGATTTGTATGAGAAAACATGTGTATATCATTTAGTAGCAGGTCAGCAGATGAACTTGGAAATATCTTACACAGATTAGATGGAATATTTAATTCTATCTAACTAACAGCAACAGACAAGTAACTGGGATGAAAAAGATGTTCTTCGAAGACATCTAATTCATATACTCAGAAATTTCAGTTTACATCCTTCTTTGCCTCCTTTACTGTGTTTGTTTTGGATTTTTTTCTTTTTCTCTTTAGTAGCAGTAGAAAATGTAGCTGATGTGGCACTACATTTAATTCACCATGGAAATATTCAGAGCATGACTGAGAAGAAGTTCGAAAATATTGTCTTCCATGGTGAAGAATTGTCAAAGAGACTTTGACATAAAAACATGATCTACTTTACTAAAATTTTCAACTTCATCTAGATGAGTTTTTGGTAACAGATGAAGGAAACCAAGACGAGAAGCTATAAAGTGGTCTCATGTGCTTGAAACAGCTTTCTGTTTTCTGCAATTAACAGAAAAACTTTCTTCAGCTTCTCCACCTATGTTCACTGAAAGACTGATCATGTCAGGAAATGGCACTCAGGTAGATGTCAGGGTCCAGCGATAAGACCCTGGTATGAACTGGACAGGTGTAGAATTCAGCTCGCTTGTCTCATTTGGAACAAGTGCTCTAATTGTAAAGACGCTAGTTTTAATAAAGTTATGTATTTTCATGTCAAACTCTCTTTGAAATATCTTACATATATTTCCATGTGAAATGTAGACATTCCTGAAATTGTGACAATTTTCAAGGAACAGGCAAAGGATTTCTTGCTCCATTGGATTTTTCATGATAAGCTAGGCTCAGTGTAGCCAAAAAGCCATGTTCTGAAAATCAAGACTAGAAAAATACATTGGCTGGATGTTAAACATTTAGTATGTCTAGTCAGCTAAAAAAAAAATCTTTGAACAGTAGTCCTCTAGTCAAACATTTAAATAATTTTAAAGCTGCTCTTTCATTTCCCATGTGTAATGACTGATCTTTGGTCTTATTGAAAAGTGATTATTACATTTTTGAGACATGTGAAATTTTCTTATTTTGAGTTTTTAAAATACTTTAATATTCAAGCTTTTTTTACACTTGAGAGAGTTTCTATAATTCATGTGTAACTGTTATGTTTTATGTGTTCAGAAGTTCCATATAACATTGCTGTGAGCGTTCTTGGACACAGTGAAGTTAAAAAAGACAGTATTTTAAATAGAACTTTCTAAAACATAATGATGCTGTTTCACAGTGTCTGTCAGTTTTCAGATTTTTTTTTCATACCATACTGGAAGTGACCAGACAACCCTCTGAATTTGAAGAAATCTTCATTGGAAAAAACAATGCTGCATCTCTGAAAAGTTTTTGAACACCTATGAAATAAATCTTAACTGGATAGTTTCTAATACATAGTAGTCTTAAAGTTTGAATTACATTTCTGTCAGTCACCTGCAGTGCCTTGAACCATTAATCTCCCAATTCTAATTACAGGCCCTTGACTGTAGCTGTTGGGGTTTTTGGTTTTTTTTTTGTTGTTGTTTTTTGTGCAATTTATACTGCCTTGTCTCCTGTCAGAGAAGTCCCCGTGTTTGTGAAAATGTAGACTTTTTGACCTATGCCAATCAGCTAATTTTTTTCTAAGTGGAATTTCCATGTGTGCCGTAGTAGGCTTGTGAGTCTCACAGGACTTTAATGGCAAAGTGTCAATTAAACTGGCTTTTGCCAGCATTACATCTCAAATAAAAAGTGGGAGAAAAATGAATAAAGAGTTTGGATCATGGTTTATGAGAATATCCTCTGCATTAGGAAATACTTCCACAGAAAACAGTGAACTCATTAAGCTTTGAGTAGTGAAACATGGTGTTTCCCTTTCAGGAACTGCTAAGTTAACGCAGCGTCCAAGGAAGGAATGGTAACACTCAGTGGTGAACTTCCTATATTCCTCACATAATAAGGACAAGGGGAATGCATATTGCTGCTAACGGGAGAGCAAAAAATGAGGAAAGCTTGCATTTTGTGCAGAAAGCAGAAATATTTTACAATGTGTTGGAGGGAGGAAAACAGTGTAGACTTGCAAGGTTGATTTTTCTTTTTTTGTCAGCATGTATGTAGTAGGACACAGGTTCTCAGAAGATTGTCTATGTTAATATAGGCAGGTATTACTGTTACTATAGTAATAGGATGAATATTGCTTGGAGTGGTAAACTGCTTCATGATTAGAAAGACACTGTTTATAATCATGGTTAGCTGGATGAACATGTATTCTTCTTGATAGTCTTCAAGAAGGCAACTGGTTGAGTTTAAAGAGGTTTCAGAGTGTGAATGGATAATTAAGAAAATTTGCCATCTGCCAAGCAGGAAAAAGAACAATCAACATAGGATCGTACACTCCAGTGGGACAGCATCATAATAGCTGGCAGCGATTATACCTGTTGTTCCAGTGATTATTATTACGTTAGGCTCAAGACTGAAATGTTTCCTTTTCTTGTGTAGAGAGGAATGGGGTTTCTGAGTACAGCAGTCTCACAGTACTTATGGACAGCTGCCAATCATTTATCATACACAAGAAAAAGGATATTACTGAGAAGAACAAACACAATTTTGTTTGTTTCTGTTGGAGAAGCTGGTCTATATCTCTACCTTTATTTGGTCATTTTATTTATGTAAAGATACTCCCAGGCAATTTTAAAAGCAGTCATAACTGGTAGTATATTTCAAATTGAGGTCAGCTTGATTAATATTCAACACTGATAGATTTGTAGTTTGACTCAGAACCATGTACAATATCCAAATCGTGAAATAAGTGAGCACTTAAGCAATTGAGACTTTTACACTAGATATAAGCCAGACTCTACTGTGCATCATTAGCAGAGTCAGTTTTTTCTATGTCACAATTGAAGTTTTAGATTTATTGAAGGTGGGAACTCAGAAAGAGACTGCACATTGCAAACTCTTACATGTTGAAACAAAGAGAAAGGTTCAGAGAAATTTACTGAATTTAGTGCTTCTGAGAGATGGGTGGCTTTACAAATGAAACAAAATCTGTGACCTCATTGCACAAGAAAATCACAGCAGCCATTGCTGAAAATAAACACAATGAATCATCATCTCTATCTCTCCAGATGAGAGACATGGGACAAGCTGAAGGTACACGTGAATGTGGGTAGAAGGACAACAACTGCTGCTTATTCCTCTTGCACACTCCCCCAGGTTGGAAGGTACCTCTCTTGGATGTAGCAGGAGGGAAGAAAGCAGACACTCTGCACTAATTTTGGTGCTGTGTTTAAATTGCCTCATGGTACACCATGAAAGTTATTAACTATCTAGACACACTGTAGTATAGTAGATTATGTGGAAGGCAATGTAGTACATCATGATATATAATTAATCTGTTGTACCAGGTTAAAAAATTTAAAATAGAAATAAACTTTTACCTTCACTGAATAATTAATCTTTGGAAAATAATTCAGCAGACTATCCATAATTGTACCACCTGGATGTCTCTAATGCAATAATTAATGACTGTGGCTTTTGACCATCTGTTTTATAAGTATTCTGACTGGCTACCCAAACTAAAGGTGGGTCATGGAAAATAACTCTTTGTCAGGCCAACTTTCTTCCTATACACCTTAAGAAAAACATTGTATGTGAAAGCTTAGCACCCTGGTGTTTTGTAGGTGTACAGCTAGTGGAACAGTACTGTCTAAATGCTTACCAAGGCATCTACCATATAAATATGAAATACTGATAAAGATTACAAAAGAACTGTTAAAGTTAAATCTACATTTCATACTTTGTTGTCATGGCTTTCATATTCTGTTCCAAATCTTGGTTGATAGAAGCTGCCTTTACTGGTCTTCAATAAGGGTAATTTAAGGTTTGTCATACAAAAGGACATGGACCATCTTCTACACTGCAGAAAAATAAAAATCTTTCTCCTTTCAAATAGTAGATAATCTCTTTGCTAACTTGGAATTGGAGGGTACAGTTAGGCTCCCCCTTTCTCAGGTGTAGAATGTGTAAGTGTGTGTTCATTTGCAGGGTTGAGGAAGGAGGATGTCCATTTACTTTTTAACCTGGAAAATGTCTATTGAATATTACTTGTGGCAGCTGGTTTCAGTCATTTAGGACTATCAAATATTTGATTTGCGAAGATGTTTTTAGGATTCATATGCTTCTAGTCTCTTAAAAAGGATAGAAGTTTAAGGGGAGGAGAAAGGAATAAGAACAATTGGGAGCCAAGGGAGAACAGCCTGTTTTGACCTGCTGTTTAAACCCACTGAGCTTCCTTCTCTACAGATCATTTTTATTAGCAAATTGTTTTCTTTCTTATGTGATAATTGAACCAGGTACTATTCAGAAGATGTATCCAATGCAAACTTCTAAGCACTGACTGCTAACTTTGGTGAGTCCTATAAAGTGATCTCACATCGCTAAAATAACTGTGTTACTATATTAGGATCAGGTACTACTCTCTCACACACATTTATTAGGTTCAAGTTATTTCTAATTTAGCGGTGTAAAAATATATGTCCATAAACTTAGTTTACTGTTTTTTCCCTTTCACATTTCTTACATTGTATTTCAATATACTTATTCTTTTTTGTCCCCTCTGCTGACGCTAAGTAACGTATATATTTTTTGGCACAGAATGGGTTTAGTGTTGTTGGTCATCCAGGTGATTTGATCACTTATAACTGAACAGCTGTTTAGAAAACTTTTCAAAAAGAAAAAGTAAAGATTCTACATTAGATTAGATATAATATCTTTTCTTTTTTTAAGTTTTATAGTCAGTTTTGTGGCACTGATCATGCTAGTCTCTTTTTCCCTTTCTAATTTAATGTACGACTTTGTTCTTTTTCTGCTTTACATTTATTTCTGTACAACACACAAATCAGTGCAGATTTAGTTTCTTTTTTATTGGTTTATATCTCTTGTGCTTCAATGCTTATGAATAACTCTTCTAGCCTGCTTTAACAGTTCTGCAATGCAAAAGTGTAGTCCTGCTCCTCTGTAACAAGTTTCAGATATCTCTCCCTCAGTCATCATGGAGGTGGGGGGGAAATCTGTGGAAGGGGTTGTAACAGAAGACAAACACTTTCTCGCTACTTTCAGTAGTAGGTAAACAGTCTATTAATTTATATTAACTGCCAAGTGAATGAGAAGACACTGAAAATTTGTGAGGTTCATCTTGCAGAGCATCTGCTGAGATGGGCTGGGTTTAGGTGAATATAGGACAGGAAGTGTACACCTGCCCTCAGGTCTGGGGCACCACTACATCTCCCTTCATGAAGCAACCTCATACAGTGGTCTTCCAGTCACTACAACTTTGCTGGCCTCTGCTGCTAGCAGTTACATCCAGGCAGATATTTGGCAACAGACACAAGAAGTACTTCATAGTAGTTATGATTGCCTCTAATTTTTGTCATTTTTTAGTCCTCCTGTCTATATTGTCGATACCAGCTTTAGGCAATTGCAGTTCCTGGGCACTTGACATCTCATTTTTGTACTATTCTTTTAGCTTGAATGCTTTTGATTGGATATCTTTTCTAGTTAAGAAGACAGAACTTCATTAGGAAAACAATGAGCCAAACAAGATCGTAAGAAATATATGTTAGTGTAGTAAATCACTATCAATATCTTTCAGTAATTCACAAAGACCTATGTTTTCTTTTTCTTTTACAACATTCAGTTTATCCACACATATTTAATACTATGTTTGTATATTTAATTCCTTTGCCAAATTATTTCTCCAAGGGATTTCTAATCTTTCACTTGTTTCTGATCAAATCATTATTAAGTGGTCACCGCCTCAACATTCAGCTATTGATAGGGCATAAATCACTACTTGCGCTTCTACTCTCTATGAATTGGGCATTGTTCTTAGAGCAGCAAAATAATACTTGTACATCTAAATTTAAACCTTATTTCCAGAACTGAGGTGTTTTGTGCAGGAAATTAGTGTAAGAAAAGTCATTGTGAGCTCTTATGGAAGAGGAAGGTGATTTTATTATACAAAATCTTTAGGAAAGTTTATTTTATCCACTTATATTCCCACCTCCACAAGCCTTAAGACATGTAAATCCTGCTGCTGTAGACAGGATCACTTGTGCGCAACACATGACAAGCGATGTCAGCTGTCAAGCCCTTATTACACCTCCTGTTTTCCCTTGATTAGTGATGAAAAAATGATTTTTGTACAGATGTTATATAATGTCTAAGACAAAGCTTTTACTACAGTGTGATCCTTTTGTCTCAGAGTATTTTCTTCTCATCTTCCACAGATTTTTATATTTGTGCTGCCTACCATAGCTAGGGTAGGTAAGGACAATGTGCACACAGAGAACAGCTCTCTCAGGGCTTGTCTCAGGGCTCTCAGCAGCCACCAAACTGATGTACATATATGTAAAAACTTTGTTTAATCATTTGTTAATGCTCCAGCCCACTGACGTAGGTCTTAATTTCAGTTTTTCTGGTTCCTGCTCCAGTCTCAGCTGTTTAACTCTCTTCCAGTCTGGTTTGATAACTTGTAAAGATTTGCTATCACAGATCTGCATTCAGGTAGTGCTCTTGTCCAGCCACCTTAGAGCAGATCTTCAAACCCTGTACCATCTAGACCCTAGCCTGAGTTCTGACTGGGTTCTTATCCTTTCTCATCATGCCCTAGCTTTCTCTGGTTTCTATTTTCAGCTCACATTGACTTAATTCTAGGTTTCAGGCTGAATCCTACTAAGTCCTGAGGGTTGCTTCCACTTCAGTTATAAGATAGGTTGCTATGCTCTGGTCCTTCTTGCTAGGACTGTTTGATTCCAATAAGGAAATTAACTGACTTTTCTCAGATGATTTGAATGGAGGGAGTGAATACGCTTTAGAAAAAGCAAAAATGTAAGTAGAATTTGAAGTTCAACTAAAGTAATTATATAGAGTTATAATCTTGGCAGGTTTCATTTCACTTCCTGTTATTACTAGTGGTTTTAATTCTTCTTGATGCAGGAGGTGGAATTCTTACCAGGAAATTGCTGGTTATATTTATTCCTTATTACATTACTCAAAAAACTGTCTCGAATTTAGCCTTTTAAAACCTCTATGAAGTAGCATGAATGCTATTATCTTCACCTAACAGATAAGGAATTGAGACACAGAAATCAACTTACGAATTTGTGAGGATATTAGGAATAGAAGTGATACCATATTAGACACAACAAGACCCTGTCATGAGAAGTTCGTTCCTCTTTGGAAATTAGATCAGAGTAATTGGGGCCTGCAGTCTTTCCTGTTTCTAAATATTGGTGATGTAGTAAAGTTTCCTTTGAGTATACTCCTATTCTTCAGTCTTCCCACTTATCGATTTTGCCTGAAACACAGTCAGAGTGGGTCAGGTGAACTTTTACTGGGGAAGAGTGACTCCTCTAATATTGTCTCTTTATTGTTCTGTTTCTATAACAAATCATTTGTTTCTTGCGACAACAATAAAAAGCTGATCTGTAGAGACAAATGAGAAACCTAATTGTGATTAACTGCATGGCTAGTGGGATGGGTATACCAGAAAAATAAGAAAGAAACAGAAGCAAAGTAAAGGGCAATACATAAATAAAGAAACAAAACACTAGCAACTAAGAATTACTGAAGAAGTAGACAAAGCTCAAATTTTCTGCCTCTAGGAAGAAATGTGATAGCTCCATGGGATGAGTGAGCATGTAATTTGTAGAATTCTCAGTTATTACAGTGATATAAAATTGTAAACCAAAGAAAATACTTTCTATGTAGCCTCATTTTTTATGCAGCTCAGAAATCCTCCTGAACCTAATTTGACTTTTTCTCTCCTTATTTTGAAAGCATCCTTTTCCTAATGTAGACTGTTCTTTGACACATGGAGAAGCTCTAGTCTAAGTGTCTAGACATAATTCAGTTTTGCCTTGGCTTATGCTTATCTTAACAATATCACAGCTGACAGTTTTCCTTTCTATGATTTATACCTGTGTTTTAGGCTTTTTATTGCACCATGGTGTGGGGCTGGTGACAGAGACAGGCTAAATGAGTTTCACACAGCTTCTATATCTGGAAGTCTATTCTGTTTTCCATTCAAAAAATGTTGCCAAGGCCCAGACTTCCTTATTTCTTTTTGTAGATAACAGAATGAAGAAGTCCAGCATCAGAACTATATTTCCTTCTCCCCCAGTCTATCAGTCTCTTCTCCCACCTTTTGTTAGACTCCTAATGTTAGAAGAAAATAAAACTGAATGCTTATTTTACCATATTCAATTCACCTATTATATTTTTCCATTTGGTATGTGCATGTATAATTTGCTTGCAGGAAAAATACTTAAATTGCCTTTTAAAATAAATAATAATAATTTAAAAATAATGTGAGACTAGAAAGCCTCTACATTTTGTGTTTTAGTAGACCACCATGCTGAAGGAGAATATGTATGATGGTAGGCGGGTGCTGGGACATTTGTGTCTTAACCCTGCATGACCACCTGCCACAGATGTGTGAGGAAACTTGGTCTGCTTTCAGGTCTGTAGAATAATTTGTAACTGGGTTCCCTAGTTTTCTCATGAAACTGCTGTGATACTCTGGGATCTCCACTAACGCAGGTCACATCGCTAATCTTACTTTATGCTTAAAGTCAGCTTTAATTTTCACAAAGATCTTATTTAGAATAGAAAAGAATATAGAATAGAATGTTTCAGTTGGAAGGGACCTACAATGAACATCTAGTCCAATTGCCTGACCAGTTCAGGAATGAAATTAAGTACTTACTCAGCATTCATCCCTGAGGCAAAATCAAAACTGATGGTGCTTTAGCCCACTGTTGTACCTTGGTTTGAAACCTAAAGATCATTTCATCTGTGGTTGAAATTGTCTGGTGCTTATGTTGCTCCAAGGAGTACTTCACAGTCTCACCCTTGCTTCATACCTGTACCATAACTGGATCCCAGGATAAGGGGGGGAAAAGGTAGCATCCACTCTCGTAAGGGCTAGCCTTATCTGGAGTAGATTGACCTTAACCATGCTACACAGTGATTGATCTTTGGTCTTCTCTGAGACTCCCACACTGAGCGACCAGAAGCAAACAGGGAATTTGTTTGGCAGACTAGGCATATCCTGAACATTTATGTTTAGACTAACCTGTACAAAATCATAATCAAGTAGTATGACACAGCCATTGTTTAAAGAAATGAGGTGAGGCCATTTTACACCAGGTAAAAGTATGGTCAAGTGTGCCAGATCATCCCAATGAGACTGTGACTGCATCATACTGTGCACAGTATGATCACTTTTCTTGTATTTTATATTGCAAGGGACTTTCACTTTGAGGGTATAGTTAATGTAAATCTATTAATTTTAGTACTTAATCTGGTCAGAGCCAATACATTTTGTAGACAGTCTGTGTTAGAGCTTAATTCTTGTAATTATTTAGAGTGGTATAACTCATCACAGACAGCGTGTGCAAGTCATGTAGTTAATCTGGTTACAGCTCTGAGTGCAGTTTATACAAATCACACATCACAACATTTTAATTACTTTGTCACTCTGCATTACATAGTTTATGAAAATCTCAAGATTATTTAACTCTTAGTTAATAATGGTAAAAACCTGTGCCATTTTTGCCTGGACACAAGAAACCCACTCTTACCTAATGGTTTAGGAAAGGTACTAATTTTCTTTTTTTTCTTTTTTTTTTTTTTTTGCATGGGAAAGTTAAATAGGACATTATCTTTAGAAGCTAATGCTCTCAAACTGTGAATACAGATTTCACAGCTGCAAGGACCAAGGGTCCATGTATCTAAAAATAATTTTGGAAATGTATTCTGGTAAAGTGATGCTGATAGAAGCTTTTTTGATGTTCTACAGTAAAGACCAAAATCTGGAGGCTGAATTTTAATGTCATGATCTAATCCACATGATAATGCTGTGAAGTACACACAGGTCTCAATGTCTGGAAGTTTTATGAAGGATTTTGGAATTCTGTTGTTTGTATGTGCAGGACTGACTAATGTGCATGGATAGCAAACAGCAACATGCTGTAAAATGTTCTTTAGTTTCAGGGTTGCTTGCAAAATCATAGTGCAATTCCGATTGCTCAGACGTCAATACACCAGTCGTGGCAATCAGTTTTTACACAATGCAAAGTGAAACAAAAGTGGTTCTAGTATGTAGTTCTTTTAAAGTTTTTGGTTTAGGGAAGTAAATTTGCATAAAATGGTACCAGAGAAGGTGCTTACAAGGTAAGAAGATAATAAGTTTTGAGTGACCTTGATAGAACAAAATTCCTAAACTTCTACACTAACTAGTGCCTATTTGGAACTGTACTGTATACATCAAATAAATAATATTATTCAGCTTAGTGAAACACAGATAGGTTTTCCTTTCTATTGAAACTGTTCTGAATGCTGATTGTGTCTTTTAATGGCTGACTGACACTTCTATGAGATGTGCAGGAGGATCTGATCATACATGTCTTCATAAAACGAGAAACAAACCAACAGCTTTTTGTATCTTACATTTGTCTGTAGAAAATTATAGCTTTTTATAAGGGTATTCAATAAATTATCATCTATACCCAAGTGTGACTCTGCTTGTCTGGAGCATGCAGTAGTGAAGTTCACCTCTGGAAACCAGCTCTGGATACACAGTGCAGCAGGCTGATGGTAGCTGAGGCCTGTAAGCAAAGCAATTACGTCAACAAAACCCTGCCTCTTCTTAGAGAAAGTAAATCTTCCTCATTGTGTTTTTGTGTTTCATGACTACTATAACAACAAGAAGAGCTTCTGTGTTGGTTTTCCATGGTATAAGTTCATTCCTAAGCCTAGTTTATAACAACATACCAAGGAGTCTGTGACCTGGACATCAGTGTGCGCTTTGAAATGTTACCCTACGCAGTATGTGTAGAACCTTCTCTGCCACGTTTGTCCCAAATAATCCAGCAGGTATCTGAAGCAGCTCAGTAAACAGCCCTCACTAAACACCTCAGTGTTTTCACATCATATTAGACTTTGTATATTTCTTAGAAGTAAAAAAAGGGAAATTTCAGCAAAATGCAGGCAATTTTTAATTTTGCAAAAGGTACTGTAAACATAAACTCCTGTTTTCAATTAATATTTCAGTAGAAAATCTGTGAATAGTTCTTGTTTTATTGTTCTTTTTCTGTAACTATCTCTGAATCTTCACCATAAGGCAGACAAAAACATATAGAGCTTCCTTCTAGAGCTTTAAGTAGTACTCTCAAGAGAAAGCAAAGAGCTGTTTGAACAGGCTAAGGGGTTATAGCTCTCCTCATATGTCCCTGGCTTCAGTTTCATGGAAAAAAAGACTACTGGACAATTGGATCTATCCTTAAACACTTCAACTGGAACACGCCATGTGTCTGGAGAAGTAAGAAGGGATTGTAGCTAGTAAGGCAAGTGGAGACCCAAGGGGCGGAAGACAATAAGGTCTGCTGGTGTTACTGCAAATTTCTGTTTTTACAATTGCACACACAGCATCATGTATGGACCCTTTTCCAAACTGAGTGGTCAATACATGAGCACAGTGGCTGTCATTCCGTTTGGCAGGGTTTTATCACGTGTTTCACTGGTTAGTTTTTCAGGCACGAAGGTAACAGTGTTCCCTTGTTAAAACAAAATGCTGCTCCTCAAAAGAAAAACAGTGCTACTTCGCAACCTGGCTGACACTTTACCTTTGTCTACACTGGCTATTTTAAATACTCCTAGATTCAAATACTGAACAGTGACTAAGGAAGAAAAGCTAAATTTAGGATATGCAAAACATCACAGAAAACTTGAGCCTGTAATGTTCATCTACTATATCAGCGAGAAATACAATATTTTTAGATTTTTTTTGAAATCCTATGACATCTGTTACTATTATGCATAATAAAAGATCTGAGACATTTGTGCTATTTGTACCTGAGATTCATGTTTCTATGAGTAAGGAGACCAATTCTGTAAGAATTGCTTAGCGTTCTATTCATGTTCGGATCCTTTGTTTGTGTGACTTTTGGAACGGTCATATTCTTGTCTGAAGGATGCTTTGTGGAATCACACAATTCGCTTATACAGTGGAGCACTTGCTGAACAAAAGCTCATCCATCAGATGATGTTTTTTATGAAATATTGCAAATATGACTGTATCGCTTGAACCTCAAAACGCAGACAAAAATAATACTGTTTTGACACTGTATGAACACATAAAAAACATTCTTTTTCCTCCCATAAATCTTACAAATACAACATAACATGTAGCCAGAAAGGATTTGAACAAGAGGAGTGAAAGGAGATAGTGAGAACGTATTGATCAGCATGAGTGATCTCAGCACATCAAAAGCTCTGTTAGCTTTTTCTCAACTGTCATAGGAAAGCAGTCTAGCAAAAGGAGGTACAAAAAATTATGGTGAGTCACTCAGTGGATGTTTATATGGAGTTTCTCTTAAACCACAGGGACATTACGACAAAGAATGCAGGGATTTGCAATAAGTGGTCAGTCGGGCCAATGTAATGGGCTGATTTAAAAAAGAAAAAAGGACTCATTGTAGAGAATGAGTGGTGAGTAGGGAGTAGAGACACCTCATGTCTGAGAGAGTCTTTGTCCCCAAAGTGGTATCACTGGCAAATATAGCCATTAGCTAGAGCTGCAGCACCCACACCTACTGCAGAAAGAGGAGGTACACATCTGTAACCTGCGTGGCACAGCAGGTGGGAGGTGTGCACAAAGCCCTGTGAGTAAGTGTGTGTGCGTGTGCGCCTGTGTATGTGGCTAGACCTTTTTGGGATTAGTCATGCAAGGATGCTAATAAACATCTACAAACTTCAGATATTTAAAGATGCTATGCAAGTGCCTTCTTATTGTAG
>Ga0181612_175103_pt1 | contig 17037 bp, 10 predicted proteins | sample HoacroProtozoa21_FD_119630 | JGI IMG/M metagenome (GOLD analysis project Ga0181612, IMG submission 119630) | Hoatzin crop microbial communities from Cojedes, Venezuel. Combined Assembly of Gp0051906, Gp0051904, Gp0051908
CTTCTTCCCTCTGAAGGGTGACGGAGCACTGGAACAGGCTGCCCAGGGAGGTTGTGGAATCTCCTTCTCTGGAGATATTGAAGACCTACCTGGACAAGGTCTTGTGCAGCCTTCTGTGGGTGACCCTGCTTTGGCAGGAGGGTTGGACTAGATGACCCACAGAGGTCCCTTCCAACCCTGAACATCCTGTGATTCTGTGGAAAAAAACAAACAGTTCACTATTTCCTCTGAATCAGTGATGTCACTGCAAAAGCTGGACTGTCACAGAGAGAAACCCAAGCCCACTTGCTCTCAAACTGCCCTGGATTTACTTGCAGTGGGATGAATGGCAAATAAAGGAAACTATTGGCCAGGCCAACACACTATACAAATACATTTTATTTAGAGATACCCATAGTAATATGCACAAATACTTCTTGTTCACCAATTTTCAGATCACACAACCTCAAGTAGTGGAAAAAACAAACTGCAGTTAATTACAATTACCTATATAACAAGGCAGTAGTAAAAGATCCTTTTGTCAGACTACAGCATGGTTAATGATACTCAGGTGAGAATGTACAGATCTAAGTATTTAAAAAGTGCATGGGTCAGTGCCACATACACTAACATGCTTTTTTAAAGGGCAACATCTTTCTGGCATGTGAACACAGTAACCCGGTTAATGCAAGATGGAAAATTAGGCTCTTAATTTAATCTGGAAATATATCTATTAACAATTTTCCTCCAAACAGCAATTTAAGAGTTATTTGTGACTGATACATGGAAAACAATCTGTAAAAACCACTGTTACATTGTCCATGTAGTCAAGCAACACAGATGACCTAGAACAATCAGTTCCAGCCTATGCCTTTATAGCTCTACCACAGTCTTCTTCAGAAGAGTCCAGAGTACTTGACTGCATTTAGCAAGCTGGCAGAAGAGCTGTAACCTGAGATCCAAGCTCTCGCATCCACACCGAGTTCTTCCATATGAGAAAATTCAGTCCTCAGATTTCAAATACCCCATGTTCCACCTGCAAGCACATCAACCGGATCACATATTGCTGGGTTACTTCTAAATTCCCATCTAAATGGAGGGAAAGGTAGGAAGTGGTGCTGATCTGAGAGAGTAGCTGCACTGGTTTAAAGTTGTACTTAAAACACGTGGAACCTGGACTCTCATCTCCAGTGTCTCTCTCAAACCAAGGAAGTTCATCAGGTTCCACTGCTCAATGCAATCCCCGTTTTGCTTTTAACTAGGGATAGTGCTGTGTGGTGCTTGGGAAAGACCAGCAAGGACTGTTGTGTGCATGATTACACATAAAAGCAAGAAACACATTACATCAGTCTTCAGTTAAACTTCTTCCATTGCAAACAGAGAGAGACAGAGACTGACTTTTGCATTATAGTTGAGAGGCACATTTTGCATTGATGAATAGAAAACCTTAGTTTGCATTGCAACTTTCTGTGGATTTGAACACAGACAAACCTGTTAAAAGTAATTTTTAAAAAAGAAACCAAAAAATCTCAGTTACTGTTCTTTAAAATTCTTGAACTGCTCCCCCACCTATTCTACCCAGAGATACCTTTTCACTTGTGTGTATGCTGCTGCTTTCCCTCCCTAAAGCTTGTGTAAAACATCCTTGTTTCTGTGCACCTTGGAAGCAGACAAATAATTCTTATGCGTCACAGGGTAGGCCCCTGTACCACATTCAGGAGAGCTGAGTCAGTAGGATTTTGTACATATGCAGTGAACCCCAGAATAAACAAGAAAAATAAAAAGCCACTGAACTGAAGCAGGCGGTAGTACAAGAATCAGCTCCTTCAAAGAGCAGGGGTGAGTTTGGACCAAGGGGGATACCAGTCCAGGGAGACATCCAGGGCTGAGTCTAACAAACATGGAGACTTCGAGCAAGGCCCCGATTCAGCAAGCTACTGCCTGAGCCAGTAAATGGCAGCAGGGCTTAAAGAGGTGCCCCGGGGCTTTGCTGAACTGGTACCTGAACTAGTAAGCTGTGAGAGGACAGGGAACTTGCTCGAGTCCTGAGGGGCAGAGAGTGGCAAGATAGGAACAAGGCCAGGATAAGAGGCTGAGAATGGAGACACAGCATTTTGAACAAGAGTGATAGAGCCCGTTAGAAGTTACTTATCCAGGCCTTTCTGTAATAGTCCCACAGTCACACCTGCACTGTGAGAGAAGCCCAGCACAGCCAACGGAAGCTGTAAATCCCAGCTGGCCTGTTACACCCTGCACGTACAGCTTGTGCTGATTCAAGAACCAACCAGGCGGAGGGAGATGCAGACCAGGCCGTTTCACTCCATCACCCTGTCAGGAAGCACGTGGAGGTGGCTGGTGGCAGGTGTAAAGCACACAAGTTGTAGTCGATCACAAAAAAAAGAGACAACTGCATTGCTAACCTTGAGTGATGACACGGAGAGTGACTGACCACTGAGGAAAGTGGATCTTCCCCACGCCATCTTCACATCTCTTCTGAAGAGGGATGGCCAGCAGTTTCACAAGCTCTGAGGGCAACTGATCTGCAGTCGCATAAGCGTAAGGCATGATGGAGCAAACCCTCTAGACTTTTATTGCTAAAACACTCCATTACCAGGTCATCTCCGAGCACAGCCAGCCTTTGGCATTACTGCTGGCCAAAGCTCATTATAGTAACTTTTGCCTTTTGAGCATAGAGTTTAGCTCATAGCCTTACGACAGCACTTTTTTCATAATGCACCAAATATCCAAAAGATGAAAAAAATGTGTGGAGAAAGCCTTTAAATAGGATCAAGTCAGCAGAAAGTCAGTGATGCACCCTCCTGGTTTTGCCCTCAATTAAATCTTTAGTTATGACATTGAATAGCAGCCAAAGGTGCCAGTTCTCTGGTTGACTAAAGCCCCACTGATCAGTTTAACGAAAACACACTGGGTGCAGACGCAGGGCACCTCCACTTCCTCATCTGCTGTACGGATGTGAGAGAATTTCAGCTTCTTTAGACCACGCAGTGGAGTCCCCACTTCTGAGGCAGCCAGCCAGCCACGGAAGTTTACGGTATAAGCACAGAGAGATCTTTCTACAGTGGGCTACAGGTTTTCTTTTTATTATGACTCTGTATTTTTCAGACTAGGCAAGCAGCTTTCAACTGATTGTTAAAGGTGGACTAAGAAGAAATGGGAGAAAAGGAAGGTGCTAATGATTACAAAGCAAAGTTAAACCAATCTGTTCTACCCTGAAAAGTGACTGTGATAAAAACACGACCTTACTGAATTTCAAGAATCTCGGAAGTTAGCAAGAACTAAAAAGAGAAGTCCAGATTAAGTCTGCAGCAGGGTACAGAGAGTACAGATACACTTAGCACAGGAAATACACATACAGTAGAGCTCCTTGACCATGTATTAATGTCAATAAACTGATAACTAATCATGCTGATTCAAAAACAAGGGTAGCCTCATAGACCAACAGAACGCAGTGCTGTACTTCAGTTAATTACGGATATGCATTCCCACCGAAGGCCACAGCAAGTCAAGAAGTGTTCCCGTTTCCATGCTCTTACGATCAAATTAACCTTACAGCTGGGAAGGGACATCTTGTATCACTCACACCGTCCTCTGCTATCTGCATAAGAGACAGAAACTCAGCCCAAATTCCAGATGTCAGTTTCAGTTTAAGAACAAAAGATATCCCTTCCCAGAAAACACAGTCAAATGTGTAATGTCTTCATACTAGGGGGGAAGGAAGAGGAAAAAAAAAAAAAAAAAAAAAAAAAAAAAAACACTTTTCGGAGAGGAGAAAAAATTTGCAAGGTAACTTGGAACATGGAGCCCCCGGTGCAGACAGGCTGGTTGCACATACTATCGGCAGTTTCACCACTGTTCCATTTGCAAGCTGCATCAATAATTTTGAACAGTTTTACCCTACAGTTAAAAAATGTGTACTGTAACATTTGAAGAGAGCCTGTTACTACTTCACTTGACAGCTTCTGTGATAGTTCAGGATCCAGTGCTGTTTCTGACACAGGTCATGACAGAAACAGCAAGCTGAGAATGACTCTGTTAAATGTGTGGAATGGCAAGAGTTGTTAACGAACATCAGACCCTGGATTCAGAACTGAAGCCAGCAAGTATCAGCAAGTCCTGATTTTTTCCCCCCTCAAGGCTTTGAATCTTATTAAATATATCTGGAAAAAACCCACATTAAAACCAGTTCACTGTAGGACATCTTACCCTCAGGCAATAAGTTGTGATCCCCGCACATTTTAAAACACCTTGTGTAGTTTGTGCATCATATACAAGTACATCGTAGGCAATGGGGAAGATCCAGCATTTGTGTACAACATACAAGCAAGCACCGATAGATGTCACAGGTAAGACTGATCCCAAGACAAACCAGTGCATTGATTTGTGTCTACACCACATCCTAAGACAAATGGAACAAGTCACGAGTAACAGTACAAACCTGTTGCAACTTCAACATGTACATCTTAGAAAAAGACAATGCATGTACCCAGCCCTAAGACAGTGATGAGTTTGTGAGATAACTTTACAAAGATCAAGGTACCAGAAGAGCAAGGCACAATAACCTCTGGTTGGTCCGTTTCGGTATTATTTGGATGACACATAGTGATTTATATACCCTGAGACTGTGAGAGGCCTTGAAAAGGAAAGGAGACCAGGTGACTGAGCAAATAAAAAGTACAAGTTCAATGATATTTTAAGATTCAGCACCTGAATTTTCCCTTTTAATAAGGGAATCTAGAAAAGCAGTTCCTAAGAAAACAACATATTGACTCCTAGATTTTTGTTCTGAGGTCAAAGAATCAACATCTAGGACTACAGAGACATTGCACTATGCTGCAAGTATTTTTACACACTCTCAGGTTCAGTCCAATGACCAGAATTTGTATACAATCAACTGTTGTACTTGGTGGTTTTCTGGGTACAGAAACGGTCAGGCAACCCACATCTTCTCAACTCTGCCAACCGTGGCACCCTGATTTAGATCTGTGTGCAGTTTGTTAGACCATACCGGTCCCAGCAGGATACTAGGGGGAAAGGCTGTTAGAAAATGGCACTCAGTTTTTAGCTGGGAAGATTCCTTTCTGTCAAGCGCATTCTTTTATTTAGCCAATACCACATGGTTTTGATAAAGAAACCCAGCATGACAGGCAAAAAGATACTTCCTAATTTAAATCCTTGAAAATTAACATGAAGAGACAATAATTACAGGGCTATCTACTTGATCTCTCTGAAAATGTTTCTGGTTAAGCCCTTTCACAAGTATCCCCTGAGAAACGAGTAAGTATCCCCTCTGTTTTTAAATGCCTCGGGAGTCCTGAGAGCAATACCAAACACTGCTGGGCTTTCACCTTCTCTCCTGTGCCCCCTTGCCCACCCTCAGCACACACCAAAGTGCCCGCTTGCAGAGGCAACAGACAGAATACGCAGGAGATCCCTTCAGACACGATGTGGCTCTATTCTCCTTTCCACCCTCCCTTGTCTGCAACGTGGACAAATTCTTGGTATCCGTGCTTCAGAGACTTTCAGATAAGTTACTGAAGGCACTGCAAGACTCAGAAATGCATTTTAAGTCGAGGTCACACCATGGGCTCTGGCAGTGTGGTGGCCAGCAGTGCACAGAGGGATTTTCACCTGCCTTGAAGCTAGAGAGCGTGTGCCTGGCTAGCACAGGAGTCCAGGGGTCATCACGGCTGGCCAGGGCATCAGCTCCGCCTGCATCCCACAGCTCTGCAACAGGCTTCCTAAGAATGAGCTGTACCTAAGAATGATCTGTTCAGTAATTTAGTCATGGCAGCAATTGCAACAGAAGCTAATTAAGAACCTCTCAGACACTTGGAAAAGTGGGTTTATGGAAAATAAGGCTATCAGACCACCACAAACAGCTCTCAGAGCTCCCACCTGGCTGCTGAAAGATGCTGCTGCTTTGCAGAGATGCAGCAACCAACAGCCCATCTGTTCTTGGTTTCTTGCAAACAAATAAAACAGGTGAACTGCACGAAGGGTCTAGGCAAGCCTGCTTTATTTCACATCTGCACCATGTGAGGGACACTAGGTCACAAGGTCGGTAAGTGCCTCTCAGCTGACCGGCAGAAATTAAGACACCAAACCACCACGCCACATAGCTGGATCATAACTTTAATTTGTCAATTCTGCAGCTGCACACTATATACAAAGCAAGTGCTTAGGTGAAGGAAAAGGATGAAATTCTGAGAAGAGTAACAGATACATAAGTATCTTAATCCTTAAGATATGAAAAGCTGCCAAAAACTTGAAATGGAGGCAGCAAATATATCCCCATAATGAAGTTCAGGAGTCCCCTTCATTAAGAGAGTCACAAGATTCACTCCCAACATGAATGCAACCTTTGTGGACAGACTAAGTCCAGTAAGATCACAGGGCACTCTTGCAATGAATCTTAAATATGGATCTGTGTGGAAAATGAACAACAGCAACTAGGAACAAACACCTACTAACTATTCTTTGGTACTTTACTCACCTTGGACTAACACCAGCAGCACTGATGAGGGAACCAAACAAATGGACTCACTTCTTCACTGCAATCCCAGAAAGCACCCGAGGAGAGCACTAGCAATTCTCCCTGACTGACCTACCTGTACCAGGGAGAAAGCTAGAGGAATTACTAGGAATTGCATGTTTGGTGAAGAGGGTGAGCACCACCCTCATTGCTATGTGCAAGCCAACACTGCAAAGTAGCTTCTGCTTCCTCGGGTATGTCCACCACAAAACACACAATTGTTACCGAGGGGTTGCTACCCAGTACTTACAAGCTGGGTACTACCAAACCCATAATTAAGTCACTAGTTTGATTACCTGTGATTATGAATACTGAAAATGTAGTACCTAAAGATCCCCAAATTAACATGGTAGTCTACTGAAAAGAGCTGAGCGGTAAAATTAACTGCTTCCTACACTCACCAGCAGCACAAAAGTTCTCACGTGACTGAAAAGTCAATAGCAGGAAGAAAAGTCTGAAGGTCTGTTACGATAAAGTTTTTCAAGCGCCTAATGTAAGACAAACCAGACTCCGTTCCCTCCCAGGAACGGACCACTACTGTGTAATCCCACCAGTCAAACACGTACAAAGGCAATTGCCCAGTTCTGCAATGTGAGACAGCCTCAAAGGTCTACCCAGTTTAAAATGAAGCAAATTGAAGGTCTCAGGCATGGCTTGACAAAATGCCAGCAAGCTCATTTCTGCTTGACAGAGTTCACCTCTGCAAGTACGATATTGCTACAGTAAAGACTGGGATGATTTGGGGTGGAGGAGGCAATCCCAAGCCGGCCATTCAGGAGGGCAGGAAAGAGCAAGGGAGGGAAATCATTAAGAAACATCAGAAAAGGTAAGATGGCATGAAAATGTGCATGCCACTGGTTCTCGGCAGAGCACAGTGAGCTGTTCAAGAAGCTACAGTGAAGCGCACCAGACTGAACCCCATCCATTGCAGAGGTGTATCTGCTGTTTGAACAACGGGGTGCACCCAGCTCACCTCCACACGGAGCCCAGAGATTCCCTGCTGTACAGCCACTCCTGCAGTTTGACAGGAATCCCCTGCATCTCTCACCATCATCCTGGATTTCAATTCTGATGTCTAACCCAACAGGGCAACAAGATAAAATCAAGTAAGAAAACCTGGCTTTTCCTCCTTTTTGTCTGATCACTTATCTTTGGACTGCTGGCAGATCATCACCTTTCTTTGCCTCAATTTCTAACACTGACTGGACCAAAAGTGACATACGACCAACTGCAAAATACTCTGTAACTTAACATCTGTATCACTACAAGCATTTAAAACCACTGACACAGGCTAGAAATTAAGTTCTCTGGAAGAACTTGGTTGTGTGCTTGCAGCACTATCTAGTTCATTTTCATTTTTGGGGCGGGATTTTCATACAGCAATAGGGATGGCTCCCTCCCCATGGGAAGCTGTCTTTGAAGAAAGCACCCTGAAAGCAGAGTACACAGAAGCATGTGAAACTTGAGGAATTTTACATCACTGTCCAGATTCTGTAAGAATTGTCCAAAGCTTCCCACGCAGAAAAGAAGTGAGGGAAAGGGCATTCACACTACCAGCCTTTAGGACCACACACTGAGGCACTCGTCTCCACTCTCCATGAGAGCCAGCAGAGAGGGACACTTCCCAGGGGGTGCCTCTTCTGTAACCTAGAGGCTCTGCTGACTCTACAGCCTCTGTGTTTGGAGGCTGAAGCTCAGTCCATGCAAACAACCTTCTGCCCCCTCACCCAGACCTGGAATATGCTTCAATTATGAGATCAACATCAGGGCTAGGATTTCCACACCAGGAGTTACCCTTTGGCACTGGTGACACCAAGTGCCTAACTAGTAACTGTTGTTTCAGCAGAACTGGAGTACAGTCAAGTAGACTCAAGTGTCTAGCTTCTTTAAAAAAAAGCCAACACCTCAAACCAATCCCAAATAAAAAAAACTAAGCAAACATGTTCCCTGTGACAGAGTGATCTTACACGGTAGCTGGAGGAGTAATCCTAGAAATACAGGTCGTGCCATACTTCACCAAGATTTCTTTATCCCTGTATACCTCCATTATTTAAAACTCCTAAAATAACCAAAGCAGTATGTTGTCATCACAGAACAACACAGGCACCATTAAAACATCTTTAAAAAACAATGAGCAACTCTAAATAAAACTTGAGAGCTCCTTCGCTACCCCACGGTATGTAACTTGCCCCTTTTCAGAGAAAAGCCTAAATAGCCACACACGCAGCGCTGTAAACTGATTCAGTTTAAGCAGCCAACCCATGAGGGAAGTAGAATTACAAAATGCCAGAAGATCTGTTTGCGCAGCACCCGTGTCAGCACTCGGTGTGAGTAAATTATAGTTCTGAGGCAGGTGCACATCTGGGAGAGCTCTTCTCTTGTCAAGATTTCCACCCACATGGGAAGGAACTGCATTCCTTGCACAACTTCCATCCAAGTCTCCACTACCAACTGGAAATTAAGCCTGAGGCTCACTGCTTGGCGTTATTGATGAAGATACTGAGTAGAAAGATGAGAGGGACCGCAAGGACACAGGCAGACTAGCTTTAGGCAGTCTGTCAGGAACTGTGTAAGGGACCAGAGCTGCTCTGCAATGGCGGCTGTGATCTCCAGCAGAGACAGAACAGAGCATGTCCCAGCCTTGTCTTTCTTCTCAGCTTCACCCAACTGCCTGTCTGGCAGCAAAGCAGTGAGGTACAGGCACGCTCTGCACCACCGGTGACAGGGGCAGGGGAAAGGCTTCCATCCCAGCAGAGGACAGAGGCGTCAGTAAGAAGCTGAGAGTTTGGTGCCTGCCAAAAGGCTAGGAGGAGCACCCCGGAGTCCTGCATTTTAGCTGTGTATTAGGTAAGACCATCACCCTGGAATGCACGCGCTCCATGGCTGGGCCTGGAGGGCACTGGACCTATTTTCCCCAGCAAGTCCCACACGGACTTTGACGAGTCTGAATGCAGAAGGCAGCAGGAGATTTGGGGAAGGACTGAGCCTCTCCTATAGCAAGCAGGATGACAGCAGACGCTAGTGCAATGTGAGCTAACAGCAAGCTACTTTGCTACGTGCAAAGATTTGAGCTTGCATTATTTAAGTCTGAGATGCATTCTTTAGCCTTGGAGATAAAAACACAATTTATTCCATTGGCTTATTACAGAAGATGGTCCACCAGAACAGCTAAAATGAGAAAAGTTTCCACAACCTGGTTCAAAAAGGGTCCTGGATTTTAGGCAGTTTGTGCAGAACCCATGAGCTACTGCAGCAGCATACTCAGGAACCTTGGCTCATCTGGAAAATCTAGTTTATGTTGAATGACAACGACACTCATGTCCATAGCCCCCTTTCAGCAGCTCTGCAGACCCTCAATGCTGGGTCACCCTGCAACAGCCATGCTGCAGAACAGCCTACACAAACTCCAGCTGGGCAAGCTGATATCTGGGACAGGCAGAGAAGAAACAGAAGATTAATTTTTGCTCCTGGCACTGCTGAAAACTACAATTCAAATACAAATGAACTTTTGAGAACTCCTGCACTTCTGCAGTTTGGGCTCTGATGGGCAATACCCCTGGGGAATCCGTCCCTGGGCTTCATTGAGTACAGCTTAAAATTACTGTATTTCTCTACGTATAAACAGTGTCATTACACTTGCACTTTTAAAAAATAAGATCAACCCAGGCCAGGGCCAGGCTCTGCAGATAAAGTAGTAGCTTATCTCTTATAAATATTCTTAATATTTTTTTAATTACAAGTAGTCCTCACTCCAGGTAATGTAACTGACACAAAGTACCTGCACACACGCAGCCCCTAGACTTTCACAGAAAGCCCAGGAGCAACCACTCTATAAGAAAGGAATCCTACCTCACAGCAAGTAGAGGAGGGGGCACATGGCCAAGATAGCCTCAATGTGGGGGAAGAGTCATTTGGAGTAAGTACAATAAAAAGAGATTTCAAAACCCCTTCATATAAAGGATCAAGGAGGTTAAAGCAAAATACTGGTTCAAAAAGATGTACAAAACTGTTGGAGACCAACAGAAAACTCTGCCAAAAAATAACAAGCATTTAAATCAGAAATCAATGGCATCACAGAATTTTGTTGTTAAAAAAAGGAAAAGAAAAGTGGAAATCTGTGTAAAGATCAGCATTTATAAAGAGTTATCATTAGCTCCAGAGACCAGCGTAATTCCCATGAAGTCCTGATGGAAGTGGGCCTCCTGCCACAAAGAGTTTCGTTCCAGACGAGTCATAGCAGTGGGTGTAAACAGCATTTGGGAAGAAATTTATGTCAGAAAAATAATTCCTCCAGGTTTCGTCATGATTCTGTTAAAGGAAAGGTTAGATTGTTATTGTTGCCAAACAAACCCAAAACCTTGTTGCACAAAAGTGGAAGGTAGCTTCCAGAGCCTAAAAGGGGATCTTTTCTGTTGATACTCCCTGAAGCTTCAGAGAGATCAACTTGAAGATACCAGAGTCGTCCTGAAGCTTCTTCAGAGGACATCTGGGTCTCCTACAGCCTCAAGCTACTCACCAGCCAGCCTTTCCCAGTAGTCAACTTCAAAATTTCACTTCCTCCTAATTTCTGCTTCTGTCCGTAGCAGGCACGTGGGGGCTTTTCATCCAGAAACCTCTGGGCTCTGATATCATAAAACAATAAGGAACCTTGCCCTGTTCCCACTGTGATGATGTGCTCGTAGAAGCTCACCGATCGAATACCTGTCAAACAGAGAAGGGGCATACAATGCAGTAAGGAAGATGGATGCTTTGGCTCTGCAGTGCTGCTGCTTGATGGCTAATATTTTCTTTCAGAGGAACCACCTCTAGCAGTATTCTCCACAACACAAATTTCCCCACTGCTATGGAGCTGTGCAGATAAATGCCATTGACGCTGTTGAAACAGCAGCTTCAATTACATGTACTACTTCCCTTCTCCTCTGAGGCCACCAGCTACACTGACAGTGCAAGTAAGAAGAGTCATCCTCAGCAGGCCCAGCTCCGCCAGATAAGCAAAGATCATAAGCTATTTAGGATCAAGAGCAGCTTTTTTCTGTCTACCACGAGCCTCCACATGAACACACTGTGAGTGCACAGCAGCAGACAGAGGAAAGAACACGACATTGGTTTCCTCCATGAGCTCACACCCTATCTAGGTACCTGCCAAGCTGTGATAAGTGACCACGTGAGAAAAATTAGTTCCAGCTGCCACCAAGTGCATTTTGCTGATCAACAGGCTAGCTGTAAGCAACTATAACCATAATAATCACTAGTCACTTTGCTGCTGAGCACGCCCGCTCTTTGTAGCTGGCACTTTTAGCACTCCACCCAGGAATGAAAACAGACTAGGAATGCTACCACCTAAGCAACACCATGTCACGCCAGCACATGGGAAGCTGCAGCAAGTTTCCAGTCCAAACAAGACATTCTAGCAAAATTCAGTTATGCCATTAGATTGAGTAAAAGGAGTACATTTTGTTTTCATAAAATTGAAATCTGAAGCCTCAGCTAAACAAGGATCCCTTGGAAACAGTCTTGGGGAGATTCTGTATGTAGGAATGTGCAAAATGCCCTGTCATCTCGTCTCTATTTACTGTGCATAAGGTTTGTTCTGTGTAAACACTCTATCCCAAAACAACTCTTCTACACAAATTAAACCCCAGCACACCCATGCTTTTTCTTCCTGCATAACATGACGCCAGGTTATAAACTCTAGGGCTTTTTCAGCCCTCTTGAAAGTACCACTGAATTACAGCCCAAACGCGCATTCCAACAGGAGGGGAAAAGCAGCGAGTTATGCCAGCTACATCCACGTGCCGACTGCTGTCACCATACCAAGTGCAACTGAACGTCACACAGCTTGGGACACATTGGAATACACCCCGCAGGACACGTGGCAGCGGACATCCGAGAGATGTGAGTGCAGCCAGGGAGTTTCCCCTTCCCTTCTGTACAGAGTCCAAACTAGAAACACATCCTCATCCTTCCGCCTCCGCAGCCTGATGTCACATCCACAGCCACCAGCCTCTGTGACACACACTTGGAACAGGCAAGGCCACACTGTCATGCTCCAGATTCGAGGTGAAGCCTTGGCTGCAGGCCTAGCAGGTGAGAAACCAGCGTGCAAGTCTCACACCTGCTGAATCAGATTTACTAGATTCATATAAGAATCTGCACTCTAAGTTCGAGAAGTACAAATGCATCTGAGCAAGCTGGAGACACCTCGTCCCCACCACTACAATGCCCTGGCTCTGGCAAATATAGGCAGAAAGCTTTAAGCCCTCTGCAACTGGCAAGAGCAGTCACTTGGAAGAGAGAAGAAAGGCACAAGAGGGGACCTCCTCTTTTTTATCCGAAAGTGCTCCTGACAAGCAACCCAGCAGAACACTTAATAGAAACAGGTGATGGAGTATGAAAACAGATGGCATATACTTCTCAGTGCAATTTATTAATAAAAAGCTATAAAATGCAGAATGACTGTGGATCTTTCTCTGAAGAAAGGATTCCTTCTCTCAGCTGAAGGAATCTGTGATGTACCCACTACGAAGAGGATGTTTAGAACAGGCTTTCAAGAACAGCACTTCAAATTGGCTCCTCAGGGGCTGAAGTACCTCAGATTAATCATTCCCATCAAACTAAAAGCACAGTCTGTGCCTAGAACTGATCACAGTGAGCTCTCCTACATGACGTGGACTATTTGGGTCAAATTGAGTCTTACTCCCAAGAGGCAGGGAGGCTATACATATCCCAGAAGGACATGAAGACGCAGCAGCACGCCCTACACAAGGAGCAGACGCAGCCTGTGCTGCGCAAGCTCTGTCCACTACATTTATATCCAGAAGGCCGCAATGTCAAGTCAAGGGCACACAACAGAGCACTGCATGCCAGCCAAGCAGAAAGCAGTTGCTCGCGCAGATCAAGAACTAGAGCCCAGGGCCTGCACATCCCTGTACAGCTGCTAAGAAAAGCTTACAAGATGCACTAAAAAAGCATCAGCTACCTTCTCATGTAGAGCAGACAAGGTTACACTGGGTAAAAAACAGCCTCAGTTCCAGGCTTACTGAGTGACAACCTTTCTCTGACCTGGTTTTGTACACAACACTAGTGATATGAAGTTAATGCGGACTTACCACGTTTCGCAGCTGCACATGGAAGCTGAAACTACATTCAGGTAACTTAAACCTCAAGCACTTAAAACTCAACCCAGATTTTAGTCTGCAAATCAATAAAGAGCCAACTTTCTAGAGGTGCTTCACTGCTCCGAGTCCCAGGGAGATCAACAGAAAGTTGAAACACTCCGTGTCTTGGGAATGAGTATTACTTCACTGCCTCCACCACCAGGCCAAAAAAAGGAGATTTGTCTACTACGCAAAACAGAGATCAGCATTGAGCAAAGGCTTTCTCCAGACGTGAACTAGTGCCCCAGAGACACTACCTACACAAAGATCATTCCCTGGGCAGGGATGATCACATACTCAAGGCAGCCACCACTGGGCACCGCACTCCAGTGTCTTGGTATTTCTTCACATTGATACTGAAGGGTGACAGCGTGAGGACCTCCACCAAGCCTGCACTGACAGCGGGTCAGGACAAGGGCTGTTGCTGGTAAGACGTTCTGGTGACAAAATGAACTGGTGAAGCACCTTTTCACATATTATAGAAACTTCTCCCATATCTGAAAGAAGCAGACCCTGACATCTATCTAGACAGCACTGTCCAAACTCCAGTAACCACATAAATAAAACTCTCCTGATCACTGTCTGCATGTATGCTCTTTTGATAACTTGTCCAATGAAGAGATGGATGCCTACAGCCAAGCTAAACAAGGACTGTGATTTACTAGTCTGAAATCAATATGGTTTAAAATGGGCACCATAGCACAGTGCGCTCTCATGCTTGAAAATAAAGGGTATGGGAAGAAGCTTATGAGACCACGCACCCAGCAAACACTCATGCTTGGCCCTGGTGTAAGGTTCAATTTGACACACTGTGTCCACATCAGAAAACAGCACTCAAATCTGCTAACATTTTTTTTTTTTTTTTTTTTTTTAAGAGTTAGCTTTTGTGTATTTAAAGCAAATACATACACATTGAAAATTAAGTCTCACTCCTGGCTTTAAAATTACAAAGCAAGTATCCACTTACGGCACAGATGCCCAATATGAGAGCGCAGAACAGACAACATGCTTTTTTTCTGTTCCCAGAGAGAAATGCAAGAACAGACAGTATTAACAGCTGTACGAAGACTGGATTTGCTTTGAGATTAAATAAAACAGAATAAGACACAGTAAAAAATAAGCAGAAAACCAATCACACTTTAAAAGTTCAATAATATTTGGAACGTGTACAATTTACTTGATCATAACAGCACTAATGTTGTCTGTCATTACATTTCAGAGTTTCTTTCAAGTTTTGTTTGTTGGTTGCTCAAGGAATACTGTCACAAAAGCAAAACCTACGTATACTATTAATGATTTAGTCTCACACAAAAAACCTTTCCTATTTATTAAAAGCTTATCTTACTGCAGTCTTAATAGCTACTTCTGCAAGGAAACCATTTGAAGCATCGTTTGACAAGTTTCTTACCACTGCCTCGTTCTTTGGAACAGACGGATTTAACATTGTGAGAAGGCTGCCTCGGATCCAGAAAGGAGACATGTGCCTGTGATCCCACTGCATACACTGACCACTCCTGACCATACGCCAAACACACGTTCTCCCTGCAGTATGGCAACTTTGTGGAAAGTAACTGGAAACAGAAGAAAGAAAGATCAACCCGTTATGAGAAAAGATGTTAACAGAACAATTCTGTAAGCTATGTTCAAGGAAGCTGCGGTGAAAAAAACCAAAACAGTTAAAAAAATTAAGTGCAACTTCCTTTATGAACACTGCTAATCAAATATCCATCATACTCTATGCAACTGTTCACCTCAGCTCACCCAGAACTGGCAGAAAGTTAAGAGCACTTCCAACCCTCCAAAATAACAGGAGTGAGGAGTTTCTCTCCTAAAGTTCTATTTTTTAGGACATTTCATTTTTCATAGAGTTTTTAAGTGCTTTACAAACACTGCTTCTCTTTCTCCAAGCATTTAAAGGAGATGAATAGTGAACAGCCTTAACTGCTAGGCAATTTTTGAAATTTAACACCAAAGAGAAAAGCACCTTTGATAGCGTGTGCTCTGCTTTCCAAAGATGAAAATATCCATCTAGGGACACAGCTCCCAGCTCCTACAAAAAAAAAAAAAAAAAACAACAAAAAAACAAACCAAAAAACACTAAGAGAGTTAGTTTCTGCATTATAGATGTTCTTACAAACTCTCACACTCTATTAGGCAGGCTGCATACTCTGGATTGAACTCATCCATAATCCTGTGTGTGCTTATCAAGATAAAGTTTCATTTTATACTGATCTTGATAGAACACAATACAGCACAAAGGTGCCAGGTAGGATAAGAATTAATAAAATAGTAAATAACAAAAAATAACTTTCAAAAGTCTAGATCTTGTTAGACAATCAAATAATGAATCACTAGTCAGCACAAGCTAGAGTGGAGAATTCTCCTCAGCAGCTCTCACACCGATTCTGACCCTGAAGCAAACATTTCTTTCCGGGCACTGCTCTACTGAAAATGCTGTATGAAGTCTCAATGACTGATGAGCAATTAACAGCTACATCGAAAAACAAAGCCCACAGGAGCCCCGTACTTCTGAGAGCACACCCACCTTCACTTCAGGACCTTCTCTGAGGGCAGAAAGAAAAGCAGTGCAGGATGAACTGCTACTCCCACTTGCCCCAGTACAATTCACCTCTAGTAATAACAAGAGATCAGCATGGGGGAGGTTAACATTTACTGTTTGTCAAACGCCAACAAAATAACACCACAGCAAGCACTGGTGCCTGCCCTGTGTGTCAGTCACCTCACTTGCTGAGCAATCCAGTAACGATTCAGCCATCAAAACAAGAACTGCCTGAACATTAGCTAGTCTTCATGAAAGCGGAAGGAAAGCAGCATGAGCACTCGGGAGTGGGATTCAAGCTGCAAGCGATGCTTTGGTGCTTTATCTGCTTCTTGTAAACATCCCCTGACTCCCTCACCTTAGGGTGCCAATCTAAAATCAATCCCATGGGAAAACTGTTCCTTCTGAAAACATACGGTTTGTTTTTCCTACTGGACATCTCCATTCACTTGGAGAAGCACACATAGCAGATAAAGACAACCGTCTCATAGAAGGAAGCAAAAGGATCAGGGAAAAAAAAATGTGGTTGCTCTTCCGGCATTTTTGATTATTTTTTTCTTTTGCTAACAAATACGGACAGTTTTAGCACTTCTCAACTATCTTTTTTATCTTACTGACCTTATTCTTGTTGTTGAAAGCCAGTGCTCGGACTTTGCAGTTATCAGGATTGGTGTTTTCCTTGGGGATATCCTTCAGAGCCCTGTGTGTTATGTGGGCATAGACAGGAACTTGAGAGAGATTATGCCTGGCATCGCTTTTGGACAACACATCCTCTGTGACTTCCCAGA
>Ga0181612_154665_pt1 | contig 17035 bp, 7 predicted proteins | sample HoacroProtozoa21_FD_119630 | JGI IMG/M metagenome (GOLD analysis project Ga0181612, IMG submission 119630) | Hoatzin crop microbial communities from Cojedes, Venezuel. Combined Assembly of Gp0051906, Gp0051904, Gp0051908
GTATTTAACCTGAAATGACAGGGTGTTTGGCACACACGTTTGGAGGAGAGATCCCCCGCGTGCCCGGCGCCACGATAAAGAATACCTGCTTAATAGCCCTCTGACTATTGAGTCTTCAACTCCAGCTTTTCACAGCATCAATACAATAGCACACACATTTTAAAACCTTTTTAAAGATGTAAGTAAATTAGCTTGTGTGCCAGACTGAAATGGTTAACAGGTAACCATAATGCTACATTGTCTATTTTGCATTTGCGGACTCATTATGTAGGAGATTTTCCAAATCACCAACTGGTACATGTAGGCAGTCCCCGTTTCATTATTATGGACAAACATAGAAGTATTGCAGCAGTGTGCAATCATTGATTTGTTTCCAGCTCATCCTCATCTATCTCTGGCCTCAATTTTTCTCTTTGCTGTGGCTAGATCCTATTCACCTGTTGAAATCTCTGACTGTTGGTGTGTTAGTGTCCACATGAATTAAAAAATGAAGTGCCTTCCATCAAGTTCACTTGTGTCTTACTGGCATTAGCTTTTAAGACTTTTTTTTCATATAGAATTTGACTTTAGTTCCTTACTTGGATGAACTGCTCTTGAAGGCCCACCAATACTGATGGAACAGGTTCATTGCCTCTTATGCCTGAATGGCAGCGTATCTATTAAAACACCTTAGTATAACATTTGCTCTTTTTACAACTGTGTTGTTAACTGCTGTTGTGTTTGTTGTCCTCTGTAGCACAAGTCTTTACTGCTGCCTAGGCAGTTTCCTCCATTTTAGAGCATTTGATTATTTCTTTCCAAGTTTAATACTTTGCACTTGTCTTTATTAAATTTAATCTTGTTGATTTTGGGCTATTTCTCCAATTTGTCAAGATAATTTTGAATTTCACTGCTGTCCTGTAAAGTGCTTGTAACTGCTTCCAGCATGGTGTCACCTACAAGCTTTATAAGTGTCTTCTCCATTCCATTATCTTAGCAGTCATTAATGAAAATATTAAATAGATCTGGACTCAGGATAGACCTCTCTGAGACCTCACTTTTATACTTCATCTCAGTTTTGACTGCAATGTATTTATCCACCCTTTGAGTAGGATATTTTGATCCCTAATAAGAGAAAATGAGCAGTAAATATGAACTTAAAGATTACGTAGCTATTAAGAGATTCACAAATTCTAGCACAGAATAGTAGTATGTGGGAGAGAAATAAAATGTTCGCCATTTATTGCTACAGATATATCTTTTACATGATTTAATAACATTTATTCTCCAAAGATACATGAAAAGATTTATTATTGCCGTATTCTTGGTTAGAAACATATATTAGGTTTTCAAAGTTCAGAGAACTTCTTGCTGTCTGTGGGGACATGGACCATATAAATTGACTTAACTATCACCTCTATTAAAATACATATTGTAATATCTATAATATATTTTAGTATATGGACAGTACAATGCATCTATACAGATATGTGGATATATATGTATAGTACATATAGAATATATAAAAATAAAGTTGAAGACTTACATAATATGTCTTGAAATAAAAAAGATTTCTACCTAGGGAACAGAAATCACTTGTTAGGAGGAAATGTGAATAATCGCTGCTCGCAGACTCCAAGATCTCTTGACAGGGTAATGGATGTAAAGATTTTAAACATCTTTTTTGATAACTATGAGGGCAGAATCATTCTAATATCCAGTTTATGTATTAGTTTACGAATAGCATTAGTTTCATCTTTTTGGTGATTTTTATCCATACTTTAAAAGCACAATAATATTTCCAATACTGCTGTGTTGTAGATAAGTATATATTATTATTTCTCAGATGGAGAAATAAAGAAAAGAGTTTAAGTTGTTTACTAGAACCCTAAAACCATAACTTTGCTTTGTTTTTTTTCCTGTTGGGTTTTGATATCTTGGTGCTATCTAGGCAAATTCCAATCTGTCAATGATAACAACATTCAGCTTTTTGTCATGATTACAAAAGTAGGAGCACAGGGTCTATGCCCCATTAAAATAACTTTGCTGATTACCTCTATGTTATGACACAGGATCCTTCTCCACTTGAAAGCAGTGGCAAAAACATCTTGTAAAATGGAACAAATAAGACCTACAACAAAATTATTTTAACTGTAAAATTGGTGTATACAACTTTATATGAAAAATAACAGGCTTGTTCTATGCTGTCACCTGCTCAATACTTTATTTGCAGTATTCCCTTAAAATTTTTCTTACTTCAGCAAAGCTAGTCTTTGCTTTCTGCTGCTATATAAATTATATGAGTAACAACATTTTGTTATTTAAAATGTCCTGTCTCACATTCCTGTAATCCATCATTGCATTTAAAGCTCTCTCAGGTTAGATGGCATAAACTTAATCACTTGAATGACGTAGATATGCTTCGTTTTTTGAAGAATAGCCCTCTATGAAACAACTCATCCACCCTTTAAACCTAAAGCAAAAAAGAATCCTGTAGCCAAATTATATTGTGCAATGTCATCATATCAACCATTTGTGATATGTAGGATTGATGTTGATACAAAGCATTTCTGTTAAGTTCATGTCCAGACAAATATCTTGAGCTTATAGGTTAAGGTTCTGCCCATTTCACACCTGGCTTAATAATGACAAAGCTACAAAAAAATGTGAAGAGCTCTATAGTTATGTGAATTCTATCATTTAGGCGTTCTGTGTATCAAGGCTTATCAAGACTTTTGTTTCCTTTCAGATTGTGATCTTTTTGTGTTCTGTTATTGTAGTAGCTCTATATGGAGTAGTATTTCTCGACAGTAGTATTCCTCTAAATTATCTTTTGCATTCTGTTCAGTAGAAGGATTAAATACTTGTCTGACTATTAACAGTTGTATCTGCTGCATCAAAACCAACACAAAACACCCTCTTTAATCGTGTAAGCCTCCTAGAGAATTACCAGTCCTTCTACCAGCCATGTAATTTAGCTATCAATGTTTGTGTTTGTCCTAAAGAAAATGGACTTGGTTGTCAGTTTCGATGCTGAGTAACTTTTTGGTTTTCTGTTATTTGGTGTGCTGGAATTACACTGGTCTCAGTTCTGCTATTCTATCTGAAGCTGAGTATTAGTGTAGTGTCGCTAATAATGTCTGTCACCCAGCAAGAAGCTATGTTTCTGCACTGGGGACATCTATCATCATGGCCATCGTTGTTGGAGTTTTCTCCTCTGGCTCATGAATTATGATTTTAATTTCCTTAAATTGTGCTGAAAGCTGCATACTTGTGGTAATTTCTTTTGAATCCATTGTTTGAAACTGCATCCCTTGCGTTGGATACCTTTTATATAATGTTGTGATAATCATCCAACTTCTTGAAACAAAGTCTCTAGAACATATGTGGAGGATAAGATCCAAGATGTCTCTGCTGCAGTTCAAGACAGCATCTAATAAATCTCTGTGTTGTAGATGACTGAATACTTTAGGATGCCCATCAACAGACTGCGTTTTCTTAAAGAAAGTCGTCAACACTATCAGCTAAAAACTGCACTTAATATAGTTTTACCACTTTGAAAATTATAATAAATGATCATTTTTTGCATTTCTGTATTAATAAAAGTTTTATTTTAAATGGAAAATTTAAAAAAAACTAATAAATTAATACCTATATCTAGATTTCCTAGTTTTTTATCAAAGAACATGCAATCATGATATATGTGGTTTAATATAGTGATAGATAACACATCTGTTACTCTTTTGTTAGAAAACATTCCAGACTAAATTATTAAGTCTTAAATAGATATTTCAAAGTGTATTGTTTTCTAAATATACAGACAGGCCCTCACTGGTAGGATTTAATCTAGAGGCCAATGACATCAAGAGAAAAACTGATTCGAATTAAGCTCATCACTCCAAATAATTGGTCCTGGCCATAGGTTCAAAGACATAGGGGCAACTCTTATCTAAGTATTGGCCTAATACTGTCATATTAATTAAATATTTGTGTGAAAGTAGTTAAATAATGACTGAAGTCACTTATATCCCTTTTAAAATGGTTCATAATATTAGTTTAAATCTCTCTAAAACTTAAGTTGAAAGTTTATGCTAGTATAATGAATACAATTACTAAAACTGCTTATGCTATTTTTTTTTTTGCAGTACTGAAAAGCTATTTGAATGTAACAGAAAGGGTCTAGATAAAAACTTAAAAATTTAAAGTTAAGGTTTATATTAATGTCTTTATTCTGGAATAAAAGGAGCACATGTGTTACACAGCTTTACTTATGGTCCATTCCATTAAATTCTGTAGAAACAATTGCAGGAAAGTCTCTGGAAAATGCTGATATTTATGAAGATTTATCAATTTCATCAATATTTCCAGGTCAAGGAGAAAATTGGAAATCTATTATGAAATAGTATTTTGACAATATTCTGCTTTATTAACAGTTTCAGGCCTGCTTTTTTCCAGACCTTTCTTCCAATGAGGAGTCAGGAAAGAATCTCACTGTAGAGGAATTAGTGGGAACCAACTGTTTTGGTTGTGCATAATCCAGAACAGAAATTGAATTTTTACTAATTTTGCTGTCTGTCATGACATGAAGTCTTTACCATTTTAAGATAAAATTGCACCTGGGTAACAATTAGAAGTTATTTAGACTTTCACAGCTTGATCCTATGCTTCCTTGAAAACAAATCTGCTGACAATAATGATATAGGAAAAGAAATTTTTACTTTCATAAATGACCAAGAAGCCATTGCTACATGTAAACTTGTGTTTCTTAAATGCAAGCCACTGCTTTTATATTTCCAATTTCATATGGAACATCTGTACATGGAAAAAGTGCGATTTTCAAAAGCTCATAGAGCTGTTTGGAATGTGTGACAGATTGCGGTTTGATACCCTTGAAAACCGGGGACCATCAATCAACCAGGGCAGAATTAGGCCTTTTATCAAAACATTCAGAAAAATTGTGCTTATTACACTGGTTCTTCCCTGCCCTTGAGTATGGAGTAGTAGAGCAATACCTCATGCAGAGGAAATCTACATGTACATTTTCTGTTATTAAATGCATTGTCAGTGATACCTTAACATAATAGCTCATGAAATGTACTGGCCACAGATGTAATTATAGAAATGACAGGGAAAGGGAAGAATGTAGAAAATGGAGATAGCTACCCAAAATTCTCTGAATATGAATCCTAATAGATAAATTGACTTTTTGGTAGAAAAAGTACAAAAGTTCAACTTGGAACAATATGAAATTATTTTGTTCTTCTGAGTTCAGCTCATACATTATTAAAATTTCACAAGAACTATCACCTGCACGAAATTTCAGCCAAACAGTGAAAAATTTGGCATAGTAGCTCATCTTCTGTTGCATTTAAAGGTAGAAATTTCATTAAGTTTTAGTGGATTGCTGTTTAGAACCTTTGGCTCTGTCAAATGCAAACATGTTCCTAATTCATCTTCAGACTTCATCCACAGCCTAAACAATTCTGAAGGCATATAGTTATGTTTGCACCCCAAGACTCCTGATAGTGTTTGTTTGTATACCTCAATTAGGTGGTAGTAAAGTACATGGAATTTTTATACTTTTTCTAGGTGGTGTAATTCCCCCATTCTTTTAAATGAACATAGAATTAAGGTAGATGCTTTCTTAAAGTTCATAAGAATTAGCAGGCCATGGTGCTCTGTGGAAAACCTGAGATGGAGTAACACATGTAATAGCTATTTCACTGACACAGCCTTTGTCTGTTGCCTTAGGAGATGTAGCTCATCTATGTTATCCATTTACCCCTTCTCTAAGGCATAGTATGTCCTAGAAAGAATAAATTGCACAGTTTTCAAAATACTATATACTGTATGAAATATAAATATGTAGAACTGGCTTAATTACTGAAAGCTGTTTAACCTTTCAGGCTATCAAAATGCCCTTTGTAGAATATGGTGAGTTTGGATGCTTTTGTAAAACAGTAAATACAAAATCATATCTTACGATATTATCCAGGGCCAACATTAGGACTTGCTCTCTTCAAAAGCAGTGGCAATGTTCTCATTAATTGTAACGTTGAATTATTAGGGCATAACATATGAGACTCATAATTAACTTCCATATGCCATCTACATCTTCCCCACCACCCTTAATTTTTATCAACATGGGAGATGGCATTAATTTGTATGAAGTAACAGCTGAAGCTTTGAAATTCTGGTGTCTTTTGTAGGTTCATGTCACAACCTGAGTGTTATTTAAAAATCTACTTTTTTCATATTTAATTTTTTTCATATTTAATACTGGACAATACTCTAGATGCCTCTTTAAAAGACCTAATGTTCCATTTGGCACTGAAATCCACTTACCTTAACTGACTTCAACCTGATTCTCAGAGTCACAATAGTAATATTCATTTTAATGTCCCAATAGGCTCTTTGTATTCATCAAATATTTGATTTACATTTCTAATAAGGCTTATGGAATGCAGAAACATGAAACCCATACTCTGCCATGATTCTAACTACTGCCTCTTTCATTAACACTGTGAATTATTTCTCCAAAATAATTAAAACCTGTAATTGAATATACTAGAATAATTTTGGAAAATTAGTTTATTTATTCCAGTGCTTCTGTTTGGAAAGATCACATAATTTATAATAACAGAATAGGCAAATGTGAATTTATTTTCCCAGAGTTTTTTTGTTTATAGTTACCTTTTAAGAAAACATATATACTTGAAATGCATATGCTTGTTGAGCAACACATTTACAAAGTAGATGTTTTGTACTCCAGAATTCTACTGGGAAAAAAAAATGCTCAGAATTACTTCAACAATTAATGTGTTCTTCCCTTGAGGAATGTGTTTTTTCTATATGTGTACTGTAATATAGAAAGTATTCTTTACCTGAGCTGTTCTATATTTAGCCAGAGTAAAACTGAGTAAGCAAATGAAGCATGTATACTATATGAAATTTACTTATACACAAGAAATCACCACACTGTCTATACAAAAACAAAAGTGCAACTGAAATAACCAGGAAATTCATAGAAAGGGTTAAAAATTCCTGGCATATCCACAGGTTTGGAAGCGTACTGCTGCTGTGTAGGCAACTGCAAAGTCTTGCTAGGGTTCACCAATGGCTTCCTGTGTAAGAAACTAAGGAGGTTTGTGATTCATCAGAGACATGACCAAAAGGTCTGAAAACTGGGCATAAACTTCTGAACAGCATTTTGCAGCTGCCACTACAACATATTGAGTTATGGGACCGAATGCCTTCTTGACCGCTATAAACATAGGCAGGAAGTGTATTGGAGAGAGCAGAAAAACTAGGCTGAGAGAAAACCTGAACTGGAAAATTGGTAGGAAAGAGAACTGGAGTGAAGGAACAGGATGGCAGATCAGTACAATAATAAAGAGATAGATATCTCAGTAACTTGAAAACATTGAACTCGAATTGAGCGTCTCCATCTGCCCCAGGGATTCCAGGCAGTTCTCTGGCATGGTGCGAAATGGTACCCACTGGGGACCTGCTCCCAGCAATGATTATATCTAAATTATTTGAGTTATTGGACTGATGTGGCATGGGTAAGCACAGGGCATGCACAGTTATACCAGTGTGTTTCTCACATGTCTAATTCTAGTTATACAGAGGGCTCGCGGGTGAATGGCTTCCAGGCTGTGCCTGGAAACAAATGCCTCATAAGCTACTGATTCCTGTTGTGGTAATCCTGATATGACACATTTCTCTTGTGATACACCCAGCATCTCTCATTCACAACCTGCACTGATTCCTGTATTTTTTTTTTTTTAGTATGGTTTGTAATGTTAGTTTGAACTTGTAAAATTTTAAATGTCTTGAGTGTATGTTACTTCAGAGGTTGCTTTTGCTGCATGATGGAGTATGGGTTATGCCACTGCAGGGCTAGCTCTTGAACAAGGACAATACCACCATGCCAGCATATTGCAAAACCTGGACTAATTAGCCTTGCTGAGAGACATGGCTAATTAGTTCAGACTTAACCTAAATCTCATCATGCTTCTGGGAGCTGAGCTGGTATTGCTGCATGGTAATATGTCAGCCTGCTAACTCATGCAGAGCTCTCTGTGGGATCTCTGAGTGGACTGAGTCATCAGCCCTCAGATGGCTCACTTTCTGGGAGACCTTATGGCATGGAAGCTTTAAAGCTCTCACCAGGTTTAACCTCTAGGAACTGACAAAGGTGTCCAAGATGGCTTCCTTACGCTGAATTTTGTTTCCATACTCAGTCTGCCAACACTTTCTGTTCTTCAGTTCATGTCAGAGGCTTTTTTGCTCTTCCAGACTCCTGATCATTCCATTCTTCTCTTTCTCACTGGCTCCAGCAGGTGGATCTTAAGTGGCAGAGTCCACTTCCCAGTCCTGACAGGGCCATAAGCTGTGTGCAGGGTACAGGGGACACTATTCATTAGTGCACCCAGCTTTCATGTTTTGGCTTGGTCGTTGTGAAACAGCTGAGTTATGAGACAGTCAGCAATGAAGAGGGTCAACTGCTGGATCAGGCACCCACCACAGGTGTCCTTTACAATATCCTTCCTAACCACAGTATCAGGAAAAATGGGATCAGATTTTTTTGTCTAAAGACAATTGTTTTCTGTAGTAGTGATATGAGAGGAAAGGGTTAGAATCCTTGATTCTACTTAATTTCAGTCTCTTTTAAATCACTAGTTGGTATCTTGTCACCTAACCTTGCGCAGTTTCATATTTGACTCCTGCAAGCTGTATGAAAACGTTGCAGACTGCAGCATAGGAAGGGCAAGTAAAAGCCATGTGAGGGGAAGATGAGGTGCATGGTAGGAGAGGAATAATAGGATATTTCACTGTGTTCTTCCCTCCAGGCAAACAATGTTAAGTGGTTGAATTGCTTACTGAATATTACTCTCTTCATCTCATCTTATTCTATACATTTTATGAAACTGAATAATGATTATTAATAATAAGTGAGATTTTAATAGGTCTTATAAAAATACTGTTCCATGTAAAATTACTGATTTAGCCCCGAAAGAGCTATTACAACAGCTGTGTATAATCACTTTTTTTCTGAAAGAAACACTAGAGTTTGGACAGCTGGGGCTGCGTGTGTGCACTGGGGGCAGAAAATAGCTTTTATTGTTGCCCTATTATTTCAAGAAAGGACATTACTGAGTAACCTAAGAATTCTTGGAGCTGTTTAACACTTCCCCTGTTCATGCCAGAGAATCGCACTTTTACTGCTAATGAGCAGAATGCAGCTTTATGAATTTGTCTGAATATTTTGCCTGATATGACTTCCTTTGCTACTAAACTCATTGGCAGAACCTCTCTCCTTTTGGTTTTAATGAGGAAGGATTGGACCTTTAATAAGCATCACAGTCACGTAACTTTGGGGTTTGTTTTTTTAGCATAGTACTTTTTAAGTCTTTTTAGTTACTGCCTGCAGTGTATACAGCTGTGAACTTGGATAATAAATAAGGATTATTTCTATGAAGAAACCTTTGGCAGCAAATTTTGCTTTGCTGAGGTAAGCTGTTAGTCATCTGCCTCCAAAGGGTAATCAGCTAGATTTTAAATATTGCTGTGTCTTTCTACTTTTACTGTATTTCTGATTAGTCAATAAATACATGTTCAGTCTATTTCCAAAGCTCAGCAATCAGTATAGATCCAAGATGCATTGCTGAAAAGAAACGAACCAACAACAGCTAATTGTAAAGCTTTTGGTAGTTCTAAGAAAAGGTTGGGCTTACCTGGAAATTAGTGGAAGGTGGCAAAGCTTCATTATAAAAACATCACAACCAAAAAATTGTGTTGACAGCTGGTAAAGTACATTTTCAAGACTGAATAAACTTATTCACTGATTGTAAAAGTGAAGCCAGAGAAACTGCACTCCCTTATACTAAGGGTGAGTTTGAGCTTGGGTACCCTGCAGGCAAACAAAATTCAGATTCAAAAGCCTAAATTTAGACTTTTAAATCCATATTTAGGAACCTGCTTTAAGTAGTAGTACCGAGCCAAAGAGAGTGTCTTGTGTAATAAAATGAATATAGAGATAAGAGAGAAATGGTAGTATTCTATTCTTGCTTGTTATGAAATAATTCTGAGCCAAAAGTCCTTACCATCCTAACTCTTCCTCCTGAATCCCCAAACAAAAAGTGCTGAAAAAGTCTAAGAAAAAGTTACAACAAAATGTACTGTGTAAATGGAATTATTTCGCATATTGAGTAAATAAAAATGGCAAGGGCCTGACATGGTTAAAAACCAACAGATATATCCTGGCTTATAGGTAGAGAGTTAGGAAATTAGCTGTTTGTGTCATTACTTACCCAGCCAAAAAAAGAGAGAGTTATTTATTACATTACAGGTAAACTGGGCACGTGCTATATTCAGTTATTGGATATACTGCAATAATACACCAGGTAAAACATAATGGTTTAGCCATATCTAAAGCAGCTTTTCTAATAAATAAGGAACATGGTGTATCATCAGGTATTTTTCTGCACCTTTGCTACTTTTTTCCATGATATGGATGCAGAGAAGGACACGTGCGCTATACGGATGACTTTTAGTTCATATCCAGTTTGACTAAACGTCTACTTGGTATTTTAACTTATAAAGCCTTTAGCTGATTGCAAAAGATTGGGATGCATAGTATTGCTTCACCTTAATAAAGCAGTGCTTGCTTACAAAGACTTAATTCATTGCCATAATCAAGGCCGTATCTGTTATAATGTAGTAAAATCTTTCTCTTTTCCACCCAGTTCAGTAAGAGGAATTTTAATTTTTAAAAAAATTTAAATAGGTAAAATAAAAATTGCCATTGCACAAAATAGTCAGATTTGATTATGCAGTTATAACAGATATGAAACTGGGAGCACTTTGAGGCCCGTGGGTAAAATTGTCAAGAGACACTGCTTAAATATTCCACTTCCAAGATGTCAGTCAAGTTTGTAATATAGGTATGGATGCTTGCAGATCTTCTGCTATTGATTTTCCACCTGTATCTTCAACAGTTGCATCAGCATGTATGTCATACGACATACCAACGATAGTTTTGAAGGTTTCAGTTAAATGACAACTTTTATTTTATGCCACTTTTTTGAGACTATGACAGTTTTTAGGAGAAAGCTGTTCTTCAGCTGTTTGGTCTACCTTCAGTCATCGGCTGTATTTCAACAATACATCAAATGAATTGTGCAATCTGAGCGTAGAAGATGTATTTATTAAAAGAGTGTGCACCACATTCTTCATTTTGCATACCCCCATTTGGTCTTAATCTTTGGAATATAGTAGTGCCTTAGAAGACATCGTCGGATAATGGTAGGCCAACCTGTGATTTTGAAAACTTACAATATTACCAAAAAGAAAGTAAAAGAGCCATGCTAAAATTACGAAGCAGTGTAGAGAATGCAGTAGCATAAGTGATTCTGACACACAGCAGTAGTCTGAGGAAAATGGGAGCCCCTACAAAGCTGGAAAATGTATTGCAGCCAGCCAGTGCTTAGCTAGCATGGATGGCAGAAGAATATACAAAAGGATTAGTTTACAGTCAGGTCTGGGAAGCAGGGCACAAAAACAGAACTGCAGAAGCTTGGGAATTACGCCCAGTTTTGCTATAGTCTTACTAGGCAACCTGAAGAGTTGTTTCATATTTTTGTTTCTTCCCAGCACAGAATTTTGACTATTCCTGAGCTGGTATTACGATATGGATGTTGAAGGGAAATCAAGGTTTGGACTGTAAATTCCCCGGGGCAGAGCACCATCCTGTGTGCTTGTGCAGAGCCTGGCATAATAGGGCTTGTGTCTCTGTGGGGGACTGAAGGCATTACTATAATATAAGTATCAGTATTTTAGTCATCTGCCTTATTTCATCTGTTATCTCACAATTGTTTAGAATAATTTGGACATTTTTTTCCTTTGCACATTTAAAATGGTCCCAGGGAGACTTCAGCGGATTGAGGTTCATGGATAATGTGGACCTGATTATTCAAATTCCCTGCACCTGTGGGGGTTTCTTTTGATATTGCATGTTTCAAACTGAATGTTCACTAAATACAATGAATTTAAAATATGGAAAAAATGCATTAAATGAAAACATTAGAACTGCATCGAAGTTTATAATCAGCATGATGTAGGGGATGGAAATGAATGTGGAACCCAGCTGAACAGTGTGTTGGCATAAGAACTCTTGACTTACAGCTGTTCCTTTGTTCTTTTTTGTTAGTTTTACAGCATTTTTTTTTGCTAGAAAACCTTACTTTGCATGAAAGACAAATTCATACTAGAAGATTGTTTAGCTTCATGCATCATAATTTAAACAGAGTGAATTGAATTTGTTAAAGTTGCACAGCATTCTGATGGTGTGGGCAGTTTAGCCTAATAGGTCACCTCTGTCCAAAATTAAAAACTAGTCTTTTGTGAAATGTAAAAATCAACTTAGACAGAAATATTCTTACCGTCCAGTAAGGCTAACGTGTCTTTAATACCAAAATTACTGTGATAAAAGAAGAAGATAAATATCTGTTACAAGAACTATATGTGGAAATTGCCTGGACTTCTCTGGACATTGTGGAAGAATGAAACATATGGGTAAGAGTGGAGGACTCTGTCTGGTAAGCGTTCCTAGTCTACTGCAGGTAGTTTTGAGGTCCTCCTAAGGCATGGTTTCAACTGTTGCTTTTTCCACAGAGTAACTGGTGAGGAAGGGCACCACTCACTTTTCCTGTGAGAACATAGATTAATTCAGGTTGGAAGGAACCTCGGGAGTTCTCTGGTTCCGCCTCCTGCTGAAAGAAGGCTTAACTGTGAGGTCATACGAGGTTGATCAGTGTGTAATCCAGTATGATCTCGAAAACCTGCAGGAATGGAAACTGCACAACCTTCCTGGGCAGGCTGTTCCCCTCCTTAACTGCCCTCAAGGTCAATAAATTTTTCCTTTTATCAAGTCAATATACTTTTTTTTTTTTTTGCCTGGGAGATGATATTTCAAGTTCCAATGCTTTACCTAACCTGAGAAGATTCAAATCTGTGTTTCCAGTCTCTTGGATTAATCTCATAATTGTTGTGATATAGGCTGGTTGGGTGGGTTGAACTGTATTACCTGTTGAAATTGTTCTGCTGGGCATTAAGTACTCCATGAATCACTTGACTAGATACACAGATTTAGGAGCAGCAGGAATCTAATCAGCTAGGGCTAGGAAGAAGAGGCGTTTGGTTTCTGGTGTGTACTTAATAACTGTTATGCATTTCATGTTTCACTGGATTAAGCGCATGAACAGAAACATAACCCAGGTTTCTTGCCACACACAGGAGTATCCTGTTTACTGCATTAAAAAGTCATGTCATGGTGCTGGGGTTTTGTTTCTTCCACAGTTTCATCTAATGAATCTTGAATATTTTTTACTGAGGTTGTCCAGCTTAAACAGGAAAGGTATCGTATTCTGTATAGCCAGGTGGTGAGAGATCTAGTCAAACAGATGGACTTTGAGCCTCCTTCCCCTAAGGTGGTTTAGCCAATCAGTGCTTTAGCATCAGTGCTGTTACAGAACAGAAAGCACTTTCACTGGCCCCTCTCCTGGACATCTTAGTGAAAGTGCTGCATTTGCTACTCAGTTCTCCTTTCTGTAGCTACCTGTCAGCCCATGCTCACAGAACAGCCACTGACTGTCTCCATCATGAGGCAGGTTTATTCCCTGCCAGGTTTGTGAATGTGATTCAGGTTTAGGTATTTAAGTCAGCCTTCATTAGCTTTAATGGCAATGGTGTTAGATGAACAGTGCAAGTGTCTTTTCCACCAAAATCTGCCCCCAGGTTCTCCAGTTTGCAAGGAATTTAGAAAACACAATAACCAAAATATCTCTAGTTTCTCAGATTATTATTATTTCTGTCGGTTCCTTCCTACCCTTTTTTCGATTGCCTGTTCATTTGTTGTAGAAATTGCAGTGTGCAAGGTGCAGAACTGTTGGGTGGAAGTGTTAGTCTCATGGTTCAGGTGACTGAGTGCCACTTCAAAGGACTGGGTTCCTGTCCTACCTTCACCACCATGTTGTAATAGAATCATCAGCAGATTTCTTCAATCAGATTTTTCACAGATTTTCTACAGATATTTTCTGTTACGGACATACTAACAGCTCGTGTCTAAAGTACAAGTTAAATGTGTGCACTGCTATGTAAATTGCAGCTTCTTCCCCCCGCTAGAATACTTAGTTGTATCAAAGCAGGCACCCAAATTAGTGAATATTTAGCAAAGTGGCCTTCATCTCTCTGTGCATCAATTACATGATTTCTTAGAGGTACTGGGAGAATAGATTAATTATAGTGAGAGCTGAGAGCACCACAAAAAATCTGAGAAAACCACAAAAAAGCCTATGAAGAAAATGGTAATTTTGTATTCAGTGCAGGGTTTTGATGATGTATGCTAAATAAGCTCTAGATTCAGACATAGGAGGATGAAGATAAAAAGAAAAACTGAATAGCTCCCAATTCAGTTAGTGTCCATTTTATGCACAGAGTAAGTCCTGTAAGGACTTATTTTTCCCCTGTAAGGGGGGAAAAAATGCAACATTAGTTCTCATATTTTATAACTTATGACTTCTTGAATCTATAAATTTAATATTTGTGTAGCATGAGATCAGAGAAAATGCACAGCAGAAATGGCACAAAAGAGTGTTCTTCCTTGAGGACATCTCACAGATTTCATTTAAGCAAGATATAAGAGTTTGTGCAAATTTTTATGTACAAAGAGCTTTTGTTATTGTTGTTGTTAGTGCCGGAAATGAAGCTGCTTGTTATCAGTAAACTTCTCAGCAGCTGCCTCACCAACAGGCTGCCACGTTTCCTTGTCCAGCTACACGGTGCTGTGTATAGCAAGTACATCCTGGCGATAGTAATTAAACTTGGAAGAGATGTAATATTCCTGAGCTGACGTGATGGGCCTGCCTTTTTGAGAAAAGGAATTGAAGTGTGGGATTCAGATACATGGGGGCTTAATTTTTAAGCTTTATAATTAGAGGTACAGTCTTTACTGCCCTCACCTGTACTCTAACTATTTAAGTCTCCTGTGTAAATCGCAGTCCTCTCTGGAATCAAAAGGCAAAGGAAGCCTCAGTTTTTAATTTCTGCCTGTCAGTCTCTCGAGCAGAATTGATGACCCATTCACAGGGATTACTAAAGCTATACAGGCAGGAACCCATTTGATAGGTAAAGGAAAACTCCCTTTTTGTTTGGTACCTTCGTGGCTGTAATTAACATTTCTGGTTTGTTCTAATTATAGTTTTAGTATCTTAGCCGTTATGCTAATGGTGTTGTTCAGTAGTATGTGAGACTGCATTCATTATCACTGGTGAATTAAACCTTTATTAAACAAAAATTCCCCCAGGCCTCATTCTGAAGTTAAGTAATTATTCATCTGGTTTTATCCTGGCAATTAGCTTATATACTGTAGCACTCATGATGGAGTTTCTATACCTCCCCAGATGAGATTAACCCACGACGGTAAATAAATGCCTTAGAGCTCCCAGCATATTGTTTTAAGCGCATTATTATATAGCAAAGAACAGATTCATCATTCAGTAACACAGCTTTCGAGTTCCTAGCAGACAATACATTCAGAAAGAGATTGTGCTGGAAATCTGGGGCTCTGTGGAGCAACAGTAATAACAAATTAGTTTATGAAACCCTCGAACAGAGCAGTTAATTCTTTCTTCAACTGCAGTGACTTCCTTGGTCAGTATGCTTCATAACTGAGAACTGCACTACATTCAGCCACACTCACATTGTAAATCAAGCCTTCTGAGAGCTTCCAGGCATAAATAAATTTCCTGGATGAAGTAGCTTAGCTCTCAATCATGAGAGGGGAAAAAAATGTCGAGGAAAATCTGATTCATCCACCCCTACATATTAATAGTTTGTGAATGCCTCACAAGCACTATTGAATTCAACAATACTTCCCTGAAGAAAGATGACTTTTTATGTCTATTTTACCACCAGAATATGGAGTAATGGAGAAATTAGGGTTTTACCAACAGTCACGCAAGAGATCATCAGTAGAAGTGGATTCTGACTGTGTGGATTCTGTTTTCCTGTGGCCTAATCAGATGTTTTACTTGTGTTAACAGTTTTCTCTCTCATATCTCTTTTTAGCACACATTCAGTTTAGAAATCTCTTACAAAATGCGAGTCAGAGGACTTGGAAGTTTCTTTTTACTGATCCAATTAATCTTACACGGCTCTATGGGGAGAGGCAACCATTGTCCTGCCTTTAATTACAGCTACAATTCTTAGAAGTATTTTTAAATGGAAACACCTTAACAGCATTAAACAAATCAATCAAGCATCCTTGATTCCATACAAGACTACAGTGATGGCTCATATATAATCATTGCATAAGGTGAAAACTTACGATGTGCTACCACAGCCAAAACATTAGTCAACTACTTGAGAGTTTTACCTCAAGAAGTATTTTAGGATTTGACCCTGAGTTTGGGTAGCTAGTGTATATGAAATGCCGGCAATACCTCTACTGTGTTGTGAACCCCGCAAACTTGCACAGATAGAGAAAATTAGAATACACTGAGTTTTGATAAGCATCATTTAATCCCTTGTATATTCTGGCAATGTCTACCATATACCCACAGGATCTAGGAACCATCTTAAGCATCTCCACTTCCAATTCCAAATGCAAGCTGCATCTCATTAGCCTTGCCTCAATATCAAACATGTGAAGCACGGCAGACATAAAATCAAGCAATGAAAAATAATTTTGAAAACTGCCACATGATTTACCCATTGGGAAATAAAACGGAGAAAAAGAGAAAGGGAAACAGTGCGGTTCCTGTCCTTTAATGCGTGTTATGAAAGAATTTCACTTCAGATTCTTAAAGGTTGTCTGCATCACCTGCACTACTATCAATGGAAGTTGCATACCTAAATATATTTGAGTTTCTGAGCTGCAACTCCATGCAGCTGAAGGTAGGATGAGAATTGGAATAGAATTCAACGTTATTAGTAACTATTTTTAAATTATATATTATATGTGGAGTTATAGATCACATAATACAACACAATA
>Ga0181612_119518_pt1 | contig 17033 bp, 8 predicted proteins | sample HoacroProtozoa21_FD_119630 | JGI IMG/M metagenome (GOLD analysis project Ga0181612, IMG submission 119630) | Hoatzin crop microbial communities from Cojedes, Venezuel. Combined Assembly of Gp0051906, Gp0051904, Gp0051908
GAGTGATAGAGCAGTTTTGGTGGGCACCTGGCATTTACCCAGGCCAAACGAAAACAGAAGCCCAGCATTCACCTGAACTTCTCCATAGCACAAACCATCATCCAGTTACTTGAGTGAATTTCCCCAGGCATTTATGTCTGTAAGACTCCCACTCAAATCTTTGCGTGCTGAGCTAGTCTGAAAAATGAGAGGGCATGAGCAGTGTGACTGCAGACTCTTTTCAGTGGTGCCCAGACTCTTTTCAGTGGTGCCCAGTGACAGGACAAGGGGCAATGGGCACAAACTGAAGCACAGGAAGTTCCGTCTGAACATGAGGAAGAAGAGGGTGATGGAACACTGAAACAGGCTGCCCAGGGAGGTTGTGAAGTCTCCTTCTCTGGAGATATTCAAGACCCACCTGGACAAGGTCCTGTGCAGCCTGCTGTAGGTGACCCTGCTTCGGCAGGGGGGTTGGACTAGATGACCACAGAGGGCCCTTCCAACCCCTACTATTCTGTGATTCTGTGATTCTGTGATTTCTCTAACAAGGTAAAGTAGAGGCTAAATACAGGTAAACGTTTGCCATCTTTGGAACTAAAACACTGAGCATGATTTGCTTTGGACATTGAATTTATTTGGTTCTCATACAACCTCAGTCATATGAAAACTGTACATCAGAGGCATTTCCTACCTGAAAGATAAACTTAGTATTATTTTAAGCACCAGAAATATGTTTGGTAATAAACAGAGTAAATGAAGGCAGGAAATATACACATAACGTTAAGCCAACTGTCTGTTGGAGACTCTATTTTCTTAACCTCCATGTTAGGGAGTCTGAGTTCTTAACGGTAACATGAATGTTCAGTGCTTTGCAGGTCTGAGCCCCAGGACAGGATCAGCCAGCATCAGCTGGACAGTCACAAGCCTAAACCACCGAGGAAAGATATGTGTATGATATTTCTGGAACGGATAGCAAGAATTCTATCTGGTAATATTCCTTATAGCTGTGCTGCCTGAACTTCTACTCCTTCATAAAGAGCATGAGCTGTATCTGCTCATCAGTTCTCAGTTATAGAGACTAAAATTAACCAAAACCCTTCTTTGCTGATGTGAACCAAATAACTGAAAATTCAGGGAATGACTGAGGCCCCACCCTGGAAATCCCATTTCTTCAAGTAATACCACTTGTGACATGCTGAGGATAGCAGACAGATGCTAATATGGAGATAGGCAACAAGTCAGCCTATGCTGAGCAACTTCATATGAAATTAGCACAAAACCAAGAAAGTTGCCAAGAAAATTCTTCTGACCACAGCAGAACACACGCATTGCCAAAAAACATACAGGAGGATTGATCACAATGCTTTGTCAGGGGAACACCACGGAGCAAGTTTATCACTCAAAGCTCTTTCAGCTTTCAGACAGAAAACACAGTATATTAAGTCATTATTACGGTGGGTGTTGTTCTTCTCTTGCCCCCCTTTTAGGGCTCCTTTGCCCTCTAGTCTAGGCATCATGCAGATGGGCACCAGGTCCAAGTAAGAGCCTGTCACATGACAGAGCTGCTCTGCTGGGTTCTGAGCTACCTCTTCCCTGGGAACTGTTGCAAAAAAATACTCGTTGCTCTACAAGAGGATAGCGGAGTAACACAAGAAAGGCCCCAACAGTTGTCCTACTGTGCCCATTAGAAGGGGAAAAGCTATGCATCTCTTTCACGCTGAACCTCAGTTTATCACGGCTTCAGTCCCCTCATGGTTTTTCCACCTCCTCCTCCTCCTCTCCTCGTCAGGAAGAGGATAGAAAGCATGAAAAGAATGACAGTAAGTCACAAAATCAACTAGAGTCCCTTCCAGTGAATGAGATGGAAGAGGAGGAAGGGAAAGGCAGCCTGGGGGTGGAAGGAGTAGTCCAAAAGCTTGTTTGCAGGGAAGAAAAGGCACAGCAAACACAGAGTCAGAGCACAGACATCACTGACTGTCAAATGCTTCTTGGGGTGCTGCCTCATAAGTAAAGCAGCACTGGTGTTCATCACCTTGGAGCAAGATGGCCAGGTGTGTGCTGTAGTTTGCTTTGGGGATCAACATGCCTTTGTGTGTGTGCTTCTCCGCATTAGTTGACTTATACTAGCTCTTCCGAGAGACCCCGTGGAGACATGGGGAAAGAGAGGCAAAGAAAGGCCAAGCAACCGAAGCTAGTGATTGTGCATCTCAAGCTCTGCTTCTCAATTCATTTACAAGGAAAACAAAATAGACAATTGGGTAGGACAAACATTGCTGAATCTCTGCTCCTAAATGAAACCAACTCCCATTATTTCTGCACCTGCCTTGTAATTGTGACAAGCAGGGTAAATGCAAATGCACTCCAGTTAATTTTAGTTTTCTCAAACCACATAAAATTGAACCAAAATTTGGATTTGGAATATTATCCATGTTGAAACAGAACTTTATAACACCTAAGACAGCCATAAAACTGTTGCTGCATAGCAAAACAATGAAAAGACAGCCCAGTGAGTGTTAATGTGACAACTTTACAGTACATTACACCTCTTAGCTATTTTTATAGATTTATAAGAACTGAATTTCCCAGTTGTTCTACCTATCTGCAGGCACCGCTACCATGGATATAAGTCATTCACCCACTCACTGTATGCAAAATGTTAGATACTGAGTGCCCAGGACCAGACCGATTACTCACAAAACCAAAAGGACTATGAACAGCTACCCTGGGGAAACACTCAGGTTCAAAGCTATCGTTTTCTTCCCTTAAAAATACGCTTCTTTTCAGAAATGCAGAAGCTCTGACAAACCACAGAAACAGAAAGAGTGAAGCAGCCAGTATTTCAGTTTGATAATATATCCTAGTACAACAACTCAATACCAAAAAGGATGGACATTAGAGCCTGGATAAACAGTTTCAGAATGCCACAATTAGTGAAAGGTGCCTGTAATGAGCTTTGTATTTGTACAGTGAGAAAAACCATTATTCAGTATCCTCAATAGTATATGCTAGATCTCATGGATTAGAAGCTTTTGTTAAGCCTTTGTAACATGCTTCTCCCCAGCTCCGTTTCTATCTGTCATTAGTTCTGGTTTCCATGGGAGCTCTCCAGGAACTAGCCTTACAAAAGTCACTTGAATTACTGAAGAACAGGGAATAAAATATCTGCAGGGATTCCACAGCTTTGCCCAGAGGTTTCAACCATTGTATACATTATTTTCAGATGATGCCCACTTTCCAGGCATTTGGTCCACACGGGGCTATGCTGTTGATCTATTGTGTCTTTCAAGAGCCAGTTTCTTGGTCCGTTGGGTTTTTGATTACCTGATAGGAACTTCTATGTATTACTTAGCAGTGAAGCAGAAAATGCCTCATGATTTAATGAGTCTACAAGCAAAAATAATTTTAAAATACATGCTATCCTCAGAGATCAAGTGGACTTGACACAATTTTAGATCCTGTATGGTTTATTAAGCAGAGAATAATACATGTCACAAAAGACGTTCAATAAACCAGAAGAATGCTATTTAAATGATTTGTGGATGGTCAGTCAGGGAACATTTAACCCATTTCCGATGATGGAGAATTATTTAATACATGTCCATAAGCAGACAGAAGTAGATATATAAAAAGACTACCGGGAAGTCATTCATCACAAGTCCTCAACACTAGACAGTTGTCAGGTGCCCTGTGAACTGCAAGGTTGGTGGCGGCAGAATTTTAGATGATCAGAAGCCCACATCATAAAATAACATCTTTTTGAGTAGTCCCTCAATAAGAATCTTCAAAAAAAAGCTACAGCAAATCTATAATGAAGACTTTAGCACCCTCTCCCCACAGAGTAACTAGGAAGCCGGCTTCTGACTCACCTGCTCCATCAGACTACAGCCTCAGAAGCACCTGCTCTTCTAAAAGCTAAAAGAAATTCAGATGACCTAGAAAAGTGTGTGACAGGAATGGCAGAAAGCAGTATGCCCTGCAATAGAGGGACATCTTGAATATCAGACTATTCCTAGAGCACAGGCTAAGGCTTGTGCTACTATCTGAGAAAGCAGAGACACATGAAAAGAAAGAAAAAAAGGATTTGGAAACTGAAGCCAGCTCTGCACAGAGGAATTATTTTATTCTGGTATGACGCCAGCCTCCAGTGGAGCACTGATCCAGGACTCAGTTTCTGTATATTCAGCTACTTTTTAGGGTAAGAGAAAACGGCATGGATGATGTGCTGGTTTTTGACCAAGGAGTCCTGATACCAGTGTGGTCAACAAGTATAATCTAAAACTGAAGATGAAAAGGAATTTCCCAAGCTCCAGTCAAGATGCAAACACTTTAATTTACAAAGCTGCAGGAAGAAAAGGGCTCGTCCCATTTCCCAACCTACAGAGCCTAAATACTTAACAAAAACATGGTCTTGCAGATTGTTCCCATTTAAATAGGAATAATCTACTTTTCTACTTTTTCTAGGAAACATAAACAAGTCTTCTGCCTCCTACTTCCCCCCACCCCATCTCATCTTCTACCTCTTTGTGACTGAGAAAGACTTCTCACTCTTCTGAGGATAAAGCAAACACAACATTGGTGAAGCTGAAAACTATTTCATATTTGCTTGACAAAGGACAGTAGCTACTATCAGGGGTACCTAGAACAATAGAGGCCATGAGCTAGAGTGCTAGGTATGAGACTTCAAGAGAACTCGATCTGACCCCCTGTTCTGTGAGTCATCTTCTGCAAACTTGCCTGGTCAACCTCCCCTGTAACACCACCTACCCCAGAGGGCTCTTGTAGAGCAGCTGTGGTAAAGACTGTGAGGCATGCTGAGGACAAGGGAATGGATGCCAGCTAGGAACTGCTCCTCTCCCTGCGCACTGTGTTCCTTTCCCTTCAAGTTAACAGGAATTGGAACAAAGCCTTTTGTAATGAACATAACAAAAGACGATGAGTTGGCCTCAAAGCAGTAATAAAAAAAAATTTAAGAACTCTTATAATAAAAAACACATTCATATAACTGGGTTTTATTATTTCCCACAGTTTTATTTTAATATATGACTCAGGGTGTAGAGACAAAGGTGTGATTCAGAGCAATAATAGGACTTTAAAAGCTTGTGCCATGGGGGTGGGCTAGGTCCTCTCATTGCCATTTACAGGAAGCCCCTAGTCAAACAAAACTACTACCCAGGTCCACGTATGCTTTGTCCACATAAGGTAAAATGTGCATGAGGCATGGGAGTAACAGATAGGAGATGTGTATAAGACAACAGAAAATACTGTGACTAGGGAACAGCAGAAGTGAAAGCGCTAGCCTTTAGATGCTAAGTATTGGTAGTACTTAACACCAGGTACCAAAAAGAATACCCAGATACACATTGGTTCTTAGTCCTTGCAGAGTATTTAACCATGCCCTTTAGACTTCAGGAGGCTGAGCACCCCATGGTGCCATCAGCAATAAGTGCTGGGTAAGCAAAGAGAAATAGGTACAGCAGGTGTATTCAGCCATGGCAGCATGCAGGTGTCCATCCAGCACACTTGGCTTTGGCCTTCTGCACACACCTGCAATTGCTCCATTGAGAATCACCACCATTTTAGAAAATTATGCTTGTTCCCTTTTCTTCAAGAGGTCATCTCAGGAATTGTCAGTGAAGAGAAGCAGACATTGTGAATCAGAGGAGTATACCAAGCCACACAAAGAAGAGCAACATTCAGCCATCGTCAAGTTAAACAAGATTCTTTGATTTGTCACTGGCTTCCCCAAAGCCCCAAAGATTTGCTTTGAGCTCAGCTTGATTGGCCAATAGCTCAGGTAGAAAAACACCAATTTGTCTGAGCTGTCAGCAGCTCCCTGAGCTATTCCTGAAGCACTACAGGACTAGACTCAACAATTTGAGACTTTTCAGCTGAAAATATTCCATGTGCCACAGACTGAGTGTGGTTCCAGTTCAACACAGCACTTCAGGACATTTCATAAAGAGGACTTGCCAAACAGTTCGCTGTCCTATAGTTCCACATGTGATACAAGGTCTAGAGTATCACTATTTTCAACACTACACACCATGTAGTGCTGGACTTCTGCACCTCAGTGATTTAGAATTGGCTGCAGTTGGACACTTTGCTCTTTTGAGCAAGATTACCAAAGAAAATGAGGGTTTGCAGTCATGCTATAGGTATGCCTGTCTGTTCACATCTTCCAGGTTTGCAAGGAGGATGAAGACGGTCAGGAGGCACACAAGCACATATGCAGAGCATGAAGAAAGGACATTAGGCAGAGTTCTGAAGGGAGGCAGAAAGAAGCCACTGAAGTTAGGGTAAGCTGCAGGACATGAAGGCATCCTACAGCAACATTTCTTGTGTGAACAGACAGAATACCACCGAAAGAGAAACCAGTGAGATTACAAGCAAAGAATGAGCTCTAGATTCTGATCCTCCTCTCTGTTAGACACACAGCTTTTCACTATCTTACAAATTCCCCTTGCATTTCCTTATTGTGATGTGCAGACAGCAAGTGAATACCAACACCTGGCTTAAACTGCATCTTTCCAAGAGGTTGATTTGTTCACATGAAGGATGACTGGCCAAATGCACACACACACAGAATAGCCCAGCTGCTTTCCAACATAATCTCCTTCTCTATTGGCAAGTTGCTCCAGACAGAAGAAACATGCTGCCTTGGAGAATCTTCTGCTTCTACTTGCATTTGTGCAGGCTGCTCCCTGTTTGGATTGAGGGCCCTTTGCACTCTCAGTAACCCTACAGAGAGGTGCAGCCAGAAAATCTCACCGCACCCACCCACCTCCTGAATTTTGTCAGGCAACACCCAAAGAGCCTAACCCCTTTCTAGGGAAAAGGGCGAGTAAGAGAAAAATCTGATGCTATCATCAAAAACGTTTGGGATGATGCACTGCGCAGCAAATCCCCTACCCTTGTGATGATACTGTCAAAGCCTAACATAATGGAAAGGCATTCTGTGCCTCCTCCTCCTGGAAAAGCCCACCAGTGATAATACCAAAGGATAATACAATACATAAGACTACAAGTCTCCAGGCAGATTGCAATGGGAAGGAAACATCTGTTTCAGAGATAGGCAACCAAGTCCAGAGAGGTAAGAAATTTGTCCAAGATCACATTGGGTGCCTGTGTCTGAGCATCATTCACTGTTTCCTGGACTGGGGCACACAGCGGATGGGAGTGGGCTCACCAGCAAGCCTACCTACCCATAGCATCCCTCCTCCCATGCAGCTTTTCTTTAAATACAAATTGCTTTGATTGGGAACCATCCAAGGCTGGCAGGTTATAAATGGCCACGTAGAACTGAAAGAAAGCCACCAATAGTGCTGCAATAGTCTTACAGTCCATATTCTTCAAGCAGTGTGAGGAGATAAAGGTTTGGTGGTGCTGGTCTAGTGCATTCAAGTGGGACAGGTATATACACTATCTACACCTCCCTCTTGCTCTGCCTTGTGTGCGAGCAAAGCTCGAAATCAACCCAGTCCTTTCTGTCTGAGTGCACCTGTACCCTGCAGCAACCAGAAAGGAGGGGTGGGTGGATGACCCGATGTACTTGCGAGAGCCTGTCATCTCTGTCTCAGCAAATTTTGGGGCCTGAGTTTGTCATTAGTGGGGAAGCCAAGCCCAGATTTTAACCTCCTTGCAGCTCTGTTTTCCCTGTTTACCAGAGAAAATTATTCCACAAAAATTATTCCAGCGGGTTCACAGTGTAGTTTCTGTGAACTCTTTTAATAGGTAAGTACTGGAGGGGATGTGTATGAACTCTAAGCACAATGCACTTAAACCAAATATATATTTCTGTCTGTAAGACAGCTCTTCACCTTGCATATAGATAAGCACCCGGATAACAGTATAATCTATTTTATTTGTGGTTCTCTGTGCAAATTCACCAATACATTAAGTGAAGAGCATGATGCATGTTCCAACTTTATTATTCTTCTCAAAAATGATAATATTGTACAGATAAGAAATATTATCATTTCCTTACTACTCCATGATACAATAGATATGCCAGCTTACTAACAGGAAAGGGAAAAAAAAGCTTTTTTGGTATTTCAAAGACTGTTAGACAACATGGTGTGCCAAACTGGCTTCCCCATTCCCTGAAGTACACAACAAAATAAGGTTCTACAATGGAGTCTCCACCCCAGGCCACCTGCAGCACCCCTGCGAAGCACATTGTGTGGCTCCGCTGGACACCTTCAGGCACAGCAATCCCATCTGTGCTGCACAGGCAGGAACACACTTTTGCAGGAAAAGACGCTAGCAGCTGAGACGTGACAGCTTCTTACAGCACCCCTCCACTGGAACAGGCCATAGGAGCACATGTCTCTCCCAGCGGAAGCCAACAGGCTAATGTAAAGCCTCTCACCTAGGGCATACAGTTCGCAGGCCATTTTGAAAGCTGTTCCTTTCTGTTTCTCAGCTGTTAGTTAATACCTTCCAGCTGAGACCCAGTAACTAGCTGTGTAAGCACTTCTAGTCAGTTCTAGGGCAAAGTCAAACAAGTCGGCTCAAACCACTGCCAGGTGGCTCAGCCAACTTGTTTTATTTTGTCCTGGAAGGCTTAAAAGTACTCACAGGTCAGAAAGAGTTGAGAGGGAGCTCCAAAATCCTGGATGAGTGGAGCTAACCGGCATCCTAAGCATTAGTCCCTTCAGATGCAAACCCAAGACAGGTTAGGTTAAGCACCACTGATTTTGCCTTGACACAATCAATTATCAGGAAGATAGTATTCAAAAACGCTGGAGGCAGCAGTCTGCTTCATTGTGTCTCAGTGGTAAATCTCTGGACTAGCAGCCTGGAGATTTCCTCTGGCTGCTGACTTACCTGCTAAAAGCAGAGAGCTGCTCTGCGCCAGCAGCTTGAGTGCAGGCCCACAGCACACTGACACAGCCACACCTTGGGCCCCCAGAGAAAGCAGGGTCCAGGCTCTGCTCCCCAAACCACTGCATGAGCCTACAGAGCACTCGGCAAGAGCAAAGCCAGCAGATCCCAAATGTGGCCACATGATGCTATGAAAATGAAGCAGTAAGTATGGTTTCAGGCAACTTAAACACAATCAGAAACAGAATTCCAGAGCTAATGTCATTAGCAGAACTAATGTTACTTGAAGTCTTTAAAACAGACTACGTCTTTTCTATGATTTATGGATCACGGTGACAACGGTTGCCCTGATCCGAGAACAACCTCCATTACTTCATCTAAATTACAACTGGGCCATACTCAGACTGGGAGAACACACAACATAACAATACCTGGTCCTCTGCTCTTCCTACTTTGCTTCTTCGTGCATCAGGCATGGATACACAAATGTGTCGCATGGCCAGCGCTGGAACATGTGCCAGCCACCCTCACAGAGATGGCTCCCTCAATGGCATACTATATAACATTGCGCTTTGCAAATACACACTGAAGGATTATTAGCATTATTTTTTTTATGACAACGTGAACCCAAACCCACTTCAACAAGACTTTTACTACTACAGTAATTTTAATCTTAAACTTAAATGCGAAACTCTGAGAAACAAGTACTTGAGATAATCGGCACAGGAAGCAATCGTAACCACGCTGAGTTCAAAACGCTGAGTTACAGGTCCAGAGTGCCATCTGCTGGGCTTCTCAGAGGGTGACAACAGCTCACAGAACGGAGGGATGATTCGAGTTGTGGCTTTCGTTTCCGATAGGGAACTTGTTTCAGTACATAAAGGGGAAGTGGTAGATATGAACTAATTTCCTTTAAGCTAGAGCTTTTAACTCTGCCCAGCGTGTCATGTTCATAAACAAGATAATACAAAATAAGAACCAAGTGACAATTGTCATGTTGTCTGTGCACCGGTTTAAAAAAAAAGAAAATCGGTATCCCTCAAGGTAATTATTCATAATGCATTGACAAACCAGAAAAGAAATTTCAAGGTGCGTCCCCTAGAATCTATCCAGGGACTGATATTATTCATTTTGAGTGACAAAACTGAGACTAAGAATTCATGGGTGCACCAAGCTGAGAGCAATTGCAAATGAAGAAGTGAGGAATAAAAATCAGGATGATCTCAGCCGGCTGGTGAAATGGTGTAAAGCCAGGATGCTAATATTCAGCTGAACAAGTGGTGCAAGCAGAAAGAAGGGATCTAGCACGCAGACGCAGAACAGGGAAGGACAGGGTAGGTAGCAATGTGGAGAGAAAAGGACGTGTTGGTACTTTTCCTTCTGAAAAGGATGTGAAACAGGTTACGGCGAACCTCAAGCTAAAAACCTAAGTCACCAACACAACAGTGGCACACAAAAAAAAGTCCCAATCTGGGAGAAATGTCAGCTGTAAGAAACGAAGGTGACTATTCCAACCCAGTTAGCAGTTGCCATGCATTAGCTTCAGTACTATGTCCAGCTTAAGACATCATCTTCAGAAATTGAAGCCAGTCCTGCAATAAGAACAGGGTTTATAGAGCGTGTCCTTTGAGGGAAAAGGGAGGGATCAAGAAGTCTTTGCAATCTATAAAAGAGAGGACTAAAAGAAAGACAGTTTCCCAGTGACCACTGAGAAAGAAAAGATAGAATTATGCTAATCACAACAAAATTCAGATTGGTGATTTAAGAGAAGCTTTTTAGTTGTTACAGTGGTGAAATGTTGAAATACTACAGTGTTGTCAAAGATCTTTAAAAAAAACGCATAAAACAAATGCTTGTTCTGAAATTGATCAGCTTTTCAGGTCCCAGTCACCACGGCATTTCAGCGTACTCTGATAACACACCAGTTGTACCACTGCTTAACTGAAACTAGGTTCTTTCAATAACCCTGGCTCTAGAAACCTCATTCATCAACAACCTACAAATAGCTCTTCACATAATCTACTTACATTCATCTACTTATGAGCTGTCATGAAATATTTTTGAAGGGGTGACACAATTTGAGCATACAATGGCTCACTTCATACAGCTGGAATTTTAGAAATTTAGAGTTTTTACACAGATACCTATGTACTGAACAGTTCATACTTGATGAATAATTTACCTAAAAGACAGCAAACATTCTGGTCACCAGAATCTATGGATAAAAGCCTGCTGCTCAAAGGGAGTTGTAAGTGCAGTGAAGTATCTGGCCCTGACTTTTCCCTACATTGTCAAAATACTGCCTTTACAGAGGCTGCGGAGGGAGTTATTAGCACTAAGCAAGCCTCTGCGGTGTACAAGACCCATATTCCTCCTAGAGGAGCTCGAAACACAGTGATACTGCCTGAGGAATCTCCTGAGCTTCCTAAATCATGGGATTAAATTTCCCAGATCTTGCAGATGACCATGAAAGCATGGCATCAGTCAGCCCAAACAGTCACCCTTCCCTACTAAGGCTTTTCCCAATGCTCAACAAATGCAATACATTACAGAATTCAGAAGATATACTTCATTGTCAGAAGTAACTCAGATCAGAGAACTTCACAGAAGGCATGATTCTCACCCTGCTTTTCCAATTATCTCATCCAGGTCCCCATTCAGCAAGCCTGGAACATACTCTTAAAGCCCAACCCACTCAGAAGCCACAAGATCATGTATTTGCTAACTCCAGCTCTTGGTTACATCCCTGACCCTTACTGATGTGAAAGGGAGTCTTCCCAAAAACTTGAAAAAAGAGGAAGAGACAGTCGAACGTTTTGTTATAAACACAGACTTCCCTCTGCCTTACTGCATGCCACAGGACATTTTTGGTTAAAGATGGCTGCTTGATTTCCATGTATCGCCCTGCGTTCCCAGCACCTTCGCTAACCCTTATGGATCCATGAAGAACTCCACTTACCCCTTGGCACACACCATGTTTAAACTGTCCTGGAGACCAGCGCTTTGCTAAGGCAAGTCAGTGGAGGGCATGAAGGATCTTCATACCTGTTGCTAGAGAACAGCTCACACGTTCTGGTTACTCAGCACTTGCGTTACCATGTGGCAAGGTACAAATGTAAAAGGACATTGTTTAGAAATAATATTTGTTGTGAATTAAATTTGTACTAATAAAGGAGGATGACAGAAACATAAGCAACAAATTATTAGGATTACATTTAATCATATGAATTACTTTTACCTGGTTCAGATGCTTAGCTAGTTTGCATGAGCTTATTAGCCTCTTTGATCTATTCCAGAACTGTTCTACACTTGGAGGAATCTCTTTCCTGTTGCCATTATTGCAGAGAAGAGTAGCTACCCCCCAAAAAAGCCACTCTGGACAACTTCCTCCTTTATTGGACTAGAGGAAAAGATTCTGCCTTCCCTTTTAAAATGTTCATCCTCCATTTATTTGTTTAGGTAGTGGAGAGTCACACACTAATGCAGCTTCCTCTACTACAGCTTTCTGAAAACACAGAGGTACAATATCACATTCCTAGAAATACACAGAACACCATTTTTTCCAGCTTTATCATATAGAGACTGAACAAGATAGAGCAAGCTGGTGGAGAATGGGATGCTTTCAACAAATAATTGATCCACCTGCACCTGGCTACATTTAGGGTTGCCTGTTGGGACTCATTCACATTAAAGTAGAAAGGCATCATATGGTTCCCTCCCACTGATGTCACCTCCCAGTACATGGGCCTTCTTCCCGCTTGTATGCTTGCTCTTAATCCTAATGCCCTGTAAGTTTCTGTACTACTTCAGAAAGGTGATGAAGCACAGAATAATGGCAATCCTACTGCAGTCAGCTGTCAGCTGTGGGGCTGACCAAATCCCACTAACATGGCCTTGGCACAGGGCATATCCACAAGGATGGTTCAGACCAGAGTCTCACATTTTTTGTATGGATGTAACAGGCTTTCCACAGACGTTATTCAGCATGACAAACCTTACTCAAGTTTATTGGCAACTAAGAATCACTTTACAATCCCACTACTCCCCAGATTTCCTTTTGCTAAACCAGTCAGCCCATGGCTTTATTTAAAGGTACACTACAAGACAGTTTATCCTTCCAAGTAACTATTTACCAGCTGTTGGTTATGGTGACCCCACTAAATTCAAATTTGAATTATGTTTTAACAACATGGGTATGTTTCAGTTTTGTATGGTTGGTTATCTTTTAAGGCAACAGAAATCTGTTTAGAAGGATACAAAACTGGAGCGAGACTGGAAAGAACATCTGCTATCATGAAGAGTCTTTGTATTTCTTTTAACTTGCGCTCTTCCCATACACTTCACACATTAAAGACCATATTCATTTGAAAACTCAGTCACAGCATCCCTTTGTAAATGGCATATTAAATTCCCTTTGCTATTTCTTCCCGAAATATAAAAACTAAATTGCATTGTTTGCTGCTTTTTTTTTAGACCATAAGTAGCAATGAATGAAATAACTGGTTCCAACAACTTTAATAATTTCTGTACATTTCAGAACATGGAGAAAATGAGGACAAAAATAGCAACAAAAGAGAACACATACAAGCTTCATTGCATCCTCTCTGTGCAGTTGCTATGCAGCAATTGCCTTCCTACAAAGAACTTTGGCTTTTTTGCTTACTAACATTTCATCATTCGAGTAGATACAGTATGTTCAGATCCAAAACAATTTAAAAGAATCTTTGCTCTGAGAGCTGCCTCAGATAACCGCTAATTAGAATGTACATACCCTCTGACTTGCTCATTTTGGAACTATATTAACAACAGGACAGAATACACAACCTAAATAAGCAGCCAACACTACCACAAAAAGAGAAAAGTCCTCTCTTTAGCCTCATGCAAAAAACACAGTGAAGTGGGCAGGCACTCAGACCAAAAAAAAAAAAAAAAGAGCATTTTTTGGCAGTTAAATGTGGACAACTTTTGTCACTGCTGCCTTTTCCAACAGGTTGCTGGCCCACTGCTGTTTTACACTCCTATGTTTTCCTATGGATGCAGGCATATCGAAAGCTCATGTTGTAAACAGCCACCTGCTTGCTCCTTCAGCAACAGTAAACACTTATAATTTCAAAAAGGGAGAGAAGTCATTTGTTATGCACACACTGGGAAAAGAATCAGTAAAACAATGTTCTTTATATGGATTTAGGTAAAGAATTTATCCTCTTTCCAAGGACAAATGAGAAAAATGAAGTACCCTACAGGGGCCCAGGACTACAACCCTACATTAGGTTACCAGCACAGATTTCCTGGCTGCTCTGCCTCGCCCACAACCATTGTCCCATACGCCATGTACTCAGTCCCACATGGCAGGGAGAGACTGCGCTGCTGCTGCACAGCCACCATCCTCCTTGACCCCCAAGCACAGCTGCACCCAACCCTGTCTGCCCACCTTGCATATTACCCACACTGCCTGGTAACTAGACTAAACTTCTTACAAAATTATCGCCTGCACTAGGAAGCACATTCTAGCAGAGACACCACAAACAAGCATCTACCAAGATAGTGCTACGCATCTTGAGAAAAAGACAATCATATACCCTTATCTTCATCTCCCAGGGCGAGGGTACAGGTCCCTTCAAAGGGACACCTGTAAAATCCCTGCTTGGGTGGGCAGCCGAGGGGTTGGGTCTCCCCTGTCGGAGACCTCCACCGCAGCCCAGGGAGCACACGCTGCCTGTTTCTTCGAGGAACAGCCCCGTGCAAAGTTAAGGGCACACACGCTGCCCTCAGGGATGAAACTCACAAAACGGATCTGCTGCTGAAACTGTGAGGTGTAATAGGCAACATCCTGGCCTTGCTGAGCCACAATCAGATGTGCCAGTTCATTAACGTTCCTGCTGCAAAAGGTTTTCTTGGGACAAAGCTGAGATTTCAACCCCATGGTTCTCTTGTGCCAGCTCTGTTCTTTTAGCCTCATTCAAAATGCACCCAATGTGGAACTGGATAGGAAGACAGAACACTCTTAAGGTTCCTCTGCTTTTCTCACTTTTAATGGTTTGTTGGCTACCTCTCCTAAGCAAAGTTTTCTGGTGCTTTTCTGTTAGGTTTTCCGCTTCTTATCACCAGTAAAATTCTTGAAAACATGTAAGTAAAGTCACACAGTTGTGCCTCCTGGCTTTCAGCAAGAAGAAAATTACAGAACAAAGTATTTATATCAGCAGGCAGAGTGCACACGTGTATGAATACTGAGCATTTTCCCTGGCAAAGCCCCCTAAACTGGCCAGAATGTTTAAAAAAGAAAAAAAAAAAGAAGTCCTGCAGCTACTGCACAGTTGAGTTGAAGAGGATTATTAGAGTTAATAGAAATCTAGTATTCATTTGCATCATCCCACAGCCAGCATGCACTGTTCCTCACTAATCAGTATAAGAGAGTTGACTGGGATTTTTATCTTCCACACCATACCACAAGGATTATACACATATTTTGGAGCAAACCAACACTTCTACCGCAGCAAAAGAAACCAAGCGCAGCGTTATCCTTCTAAGTGGTCATTCATTTAACAGATCCTGTGGTTGTTCTGTAAAGGTTAATTGATCCTAAACTTCATTAGGCTCTTAGAACTCAGCAACACAGCTAGCAACACCATTCATTCACATATTTCTTGATTTTTGTACTTTTTGGGTGAAGTTCAATTTATTTTTTCAGCTCTTACAACAGAAATAGACAGTCATAGACAACTTTCATGGAGTTAATCATAATGTCCATATAATACTAGCATGTAGAGACTTTCAGAGGTACTAGAAATAGCTTGAGTTGCTACTAGTAGAAAACGTAGCTCTGAAATAATCATTTAAACCACCCAGAAGAAATACCTAAAACATCAGGTTACTTCTGAACATCTGAAACTTCGTTTCGAGTCTTCACATTTCCCCGTCTTTGAAAGGAAAACAGTAGTACTGTTTGCATAGTTCAGAAAGTAATTCTTCTTGTCAAATGCTTCCTTATAAAAAGCACATAGTAATTCAACAAAAGAACATTTTAGAAGTAGTTAGTGAGGCAGTTCATTTAGAAACAACAATTCCACAGTGATAGATCTATTTAGGAAACAAGTCTCAGCCTCTGAAAATCAATAAGCCTTTCTGTAACAGCAGCAGTATAAAGCAGCTTTATAAAGTAAAATCACTTATGATTATCAGCTTTGTAAGAACAGCCCACCGACTTCCTCAAACGACTAGAGAGTTTGAGGTCATACCTTTCATTCTAAGCTCAAACAAAATCTGACTGACGTCACCACAGAAACTTCCCAACTTCCTTCACTGAGGCAAAGAACCAGACCTTCCTCCTCCCATGGATACTATGTCCAATTTCCACCGCAGCGTTGGTTGCCCCAGTGATGCACACTGTCTTCTTCCCACACCTCCCAGCTACCAGATAACTTCTGAAAATTTTATAATCTATGCACTTTCAGAATAGGTCACCCATGTGGGGATCCTCTCTGCACACAGAGCTGCTCTCAGGAAGGCGTTCACCTCCACTTACAAACAACGAATGAACCAGACATCTCCATCAACAAACCTCTGGCTCGTACAGCTTGAGGGGAGAGCCCAGGTTCCCAAGCTACAATTTAACTTTCTGATTCCATCTGAGCGCAGAGGAGACATTGTCCATTGACACTCTCATAACGGCAGTTTGTTCACAGAGCTAAAGATTTATGAATTACGACGTGACATCATTTACTTACGTCTCCCTTGGTATTCCTCTGTTCTTGATGCCATGAAGTATCCCAACGTTTATGCTCCATCCCCTGTGTGAGGAAAGCAAACGTTTACGATTCCCCGAAGCCTGCCAACAGACCACCCCAGCCGCAGCCTACGGCCGGCCTGCTGCCCAGCCAGGCCCCGCAGATGCCTCAGCCCCGGGCTCCCAGCACCCAGCGCTGCGCAGGGAGCGGGTCCGCGCACAGCCCGGGGCTTCAGCGCCTGAGACCCAGCAGGGAGGAGGACAGCACACACCAGCGGGACAAGTAAAGGCAGAAAGCAAGCAGTCGGCACTTGGGCTGAAAACCTTGTTGGCTTTAACTACGCTCGCTTGGCCACGCGCTGCCAGCACTGGTTACAAGCCATAAAATGCTTTTTCCTATAACTCACTGCACTGCCACTACCAGTAAAGCCCGACGGCAGACGGACTACCGCCGAGAGGGGCTCAGGCGGGGGCAGCGAGGCGGCAGCCAGCCCTATCCAGAGCCAGC
>Ga0181612_159461_pt1 | contig 17030 bp, 3 predicted proteins | sample HoacroProtozoa21_FD_119630 | JGI IMG/M metagenome (GOLD analysis project Ga0181612, IMG submission 119630) | Hoatzin crop microbial communities from Cojedes, Venezuel. Combined Assembly of Gp0051906, Gp0051904, Gp0051908
GATATTTCTAGATTAAGAAAGGGAGCTTTTTTAGTTTACTTCAAAAAAAAAAAAAAAAAAAAGGAAAATTTAGTTTCTTCCCCAAACCCATCTGCCATATAATCACATTCTGTGGTCATCACACACAGATTCTGTAAACTCAAAGTACAGATGGTGGTTTATTACAAAATAACATAGGAGGCTTAGAATAGATGATGCATTTGGTCATTTTTGCACATAAACTTCCTGATTAAGTATGAAAAATGTGAACATTTGTTTATCTTGGAAAAACTGCTATTACTTGTCAAGCATGACCAATTAGGTATTTCTAAACTGTTATCCCTGTAATTCAGAAAAACAGCCATCTGTAAAGTCAGAAGTTTGCATCTTTGTTTTTTGTGTGTATGGTTTGTGGTTGTTTCTCTCCATCCCGTATTATAAATGTAATATCTTTAGTCTGAATTACTCATAAAACAGTAACAGTAACATACAATAGAAAAAGCACAGAGAACGCTGATTGCATCAGGTCTATGGAAATGTCCTTAATTTTTCTTTCCTTGTCTTTTTTTGTTTTCTCCCTTTTTAAAGGCAGAAGTTAGCCAAAAACAAGGAAAGAAAATAAGGTGCATTCTAAGAAATAGTTATATTTTTCATCCTCTGCAGCACTTAAGGCATGCACAAGACCTAAATAACAACAAGAAAAAAATGAAAGCTTCTTGTATTTTTCACTGTAGCTTGATTGTTTGAGCTTCAAAATTGAGGAAGAAAAAATGCAATTTAATTCTAGATTCTGTATGATTAAGGCAAAACTTAAGCATAAAAATACAATTGAGACTAACTGCTTGCTTTAAGTTGATGTAATTTGTGTCGCCCTTCATGCCCCTTCCTAGCTTCATGACTGGTAGAATTTTGGCTTTGCTAAATCCATCCTTGCATGTCCAGTGTCTTTATACTCGTTCTGGGCAACGTCTCCCTGCTTTCACCTTCTGCAAGACTCCTTTTTGTGCTGAAGCTTAGTCTACTGTTTCCCTGAACATTTATGATTCAAATTATAAACTCATTTTTATCATTTTGTCTCAAAATTTTTTTGTTATTTTCTGGACAACTGAGGCTTAGAATGGGACTATTCTATCTTGCCACATCACTTCAAAAGTTCTACACCTAGTTCTTCCTACCTCTAGGAAATATCTGCAGACATACAGGTAACTTAGTACTAACAATATTTAGGGTTGGAAGATGGTGACTCATCATAACCTGATATAGTGAAATCTTGAAAAGCCATCAGCTGAGGATCAAAGAGACTGTTATTAGGAACAACAGTATTAAGTGAGTTACATTTCAAATAATGTATGTCTACACAATAAACTCTGCTTTACTCTGAACCAGTTACTTCTAGCATTTGAAGCACAGGTAGCTTGATGCCTTGTTTCCTTACGTTTATTCTCAGAGAAGAGCTGATGTAGAGAAGGTCTTCTGAGCAATGGAGAATCAATACCAGAGATCATGCCTTGCAGGAAAAAAATAATTAAAAAAAAATACATATATCAAGATAGAATTCCTAAATTTTGAATGTTTCTGGCTGAAACCCATACATTGTTTTCAATACCTTTATTAATTTTACTGCCCATAACTGCTACATACATTGGTATGTCCAATGAGAGATGCATTTTGATTTTATCACTAGTCTTGTGCAATTAACTTTGAAGAATAAAAGCTGCAAGTTTACATAACATGCCTACAATATTTCCTTAAGAGAGAAAAATACAGTCACTGTATAGCATCAGATCATGGAAATATTTGTCATGCACTATCAGAAAAATTTTAAATAGCACTGTCCTCTCCAAGATGCTTATAAATTTATACAGTGTAAGAAAGAGTCTCAAATTCTTGTGGTTCATTGGCACAGACAGTTCTTATGATGCTACGGAAGTTTGAAGGGAGATGTACTTTTAAATATCCCTTCCTTCTTGCTCAATAAATTGAGATACAGAGGTTAGCATTTACTGTGTATTAAAAGTAGTTCATTAAACAATCCAGAGTAATGGCTTGGAATTTAGTTGGTAGCTATTAGCAATACTGTCTGCGAAACAGCTGCTTGATTTAATTGGCAGACACTAGTTCCTTTCATTTACAGGCAGAAATGGAACCTCTCTGCTTGCCAACAACCTAAAGATTGTACCCATTTTAAAACAGAAACTATTTAACCTGCTTTATAATTAATGCAGAAAAATCCCACCTCACAGACAGCTTAGCCTCTACGCATTGAAAAAATGCTCGGCTAACAATCTTGGCTAACAGAAACCACTTTGAAAAATTTTTCTCTCTTTGATCTGTTCCTATGCCTCATACTTCTGCCTGTATAAAGCACCAAAAAGTCAGTTGAGTCAGATGTTGAAGATAAGTTAACTGGGGTGAGAATCAATCATAAAGTATGAGGTAACAGGGATGTGAATGGTGACTGATGCAATTCTACCGAACAGTGAGACACACAACTCAAATTTCTTTGTGAGTTTACTAATGGTCTTTCTTCCATCCTGCCCTTAGCTGTTCTTATAACTCAATGTTTTCTTCTTTAATGGAGTATTTTCTCTTTGCTCCTGCAGACAATGCTGTCATTGTGGTCACTGTAAAATTTAATCTCTGAAGAAATTTTCTATAAGACTTGAGCTAAAATACATAAAACTTTAAACGACATTGGTGATTTTTGTGTATTTGAGAGAGAAAAATACTTATCCATAGTTGTTAGAAACGTTAACTCTTGTCATCAATGAATGATGATGTAGAAAATTGTAAAGAAACATTCCTCTAAAAGATGAAAGATCGAAATACTTTTAACTTTACAATCAAAATTCTGTTTTTTTAACTACATAAACAGTATATATTGTTCTACATACATACCTACTGTGACCTTAAGAAAAAAAAAAAAATAGTATGTGTGCACCTAACTAGGCAACAGCTGCTTAGGGTAAGAACACAGGAACAGAGCAAGGTTTTAGTGATACTTTTCCATGTAGAACTATCCAGACCACAAAAGCTAGAAGCTTAGGGACTTAAAATACACATATAAAATTAAAACCAGACAATATCTTTCATACATCCTGTTCACTGTTGTCAATCTCAGGACTTACCCCAAGATATGCACCTCTTAAATGCAATTTTCCTGAAAGGGAAAAAGTTCTTTGGAGTAAGTTATTTATGTATTCTCACAGAAATGATGAACGTTTAAGGAACCATCATGTTCACAAACCCGCAGCAGAAATGCATGCAAATTTTTCAGCCATTTAACATACAACTAACATACAACATAGCTAAAGGAAATGCAGATAACACTTTTGCTATTTCAATGCCTTCATCCTTGTTACAGCATAAAGAGATGGTAATTTTGTCCTGCCTTTGTACTCCTGTGTAGGAGGCAAGTGTCCTCGTTCTTCACTAGAGCAAGTCTAGAAACAGTACAGAATAATTCTCACCATTATGAAAACCTCCTCATTCAAACATACTCATATTAGAAATGTATTTTGTACCAAAATTTAACCTACAGGACTAATTACATTGTAAACTTCCTTCTTGAATTAGATGTAATTTCATATCTTTAGTATCCCAAGCTTTTACCCATTTCTGGGATCAGTGTTTTTGATCTCCTTCCCATTGATAACAGCCTCCAGCTGGGAGGTTATGAGCAGAATCTGGCAGGATGGGAACAGCAAAGAAGCTTCACATTTAAGATTGAAAATGGAATGCAATATTTTCTTTTGAACATAATTTATCATGTAATTGAAGAAGCAAATTTCATCTGTGCATTCTACTAACTTCTGTATAGTTCCCAGACTTCTATCTGACAGAACAGACAGCTCAATCTCTCCGCAGAGCTGACTACAATCTGAATATGTCAAAAAGAAGACCAAGGACCATTTAAATATTGCATTTTCTTTTAAACAACATTACACTCAAACGTACAAAGAGGCATCTGTCTGTCATTCCTTTCAACATCACTACGGGTCTTAGACTCACACATTTCAAAAACAGTGCTGTCTCCCCCGAGGACTATTACATACTTCAAAATCTACAAAGCAAGACCTAGGTCAGGAAAGCAATATTTATTTTAACAAAAAAGGCTTTTTTTCTCCCTCTAACATTATAGATTACTTAGATGAAAGGCTATATCTACAAATATTTTGTTTACATAATTTTTTCAATTAGATATCATTTTCTTTTCTAGCTATTTTGTCAAGTAATGCATCTTCCTCAAGGAGTTTCAGACTATTGCATACACATGCAGGCATTTATGATGCTCCTCAGTAAGTTATAGACTATTTTCAGAGAAAATTCTGATATTGTTTAGAATCTATTGCATCAATGATTGTAACTCAAGTGTAATCATTTGTTCAAAAAGGAGCTTAAAATAAAACAAATATCATTGTGCTGATGGACTATGGCGCAGTTACACCTTGCATTGTGTACTGATGTACAGTTCTAACTGAAAGCCTGCAGGGATCCATGAAATATTACCAGGGTTTTCATTTAAACTGTAATTCTATTGGACAGCAAGGTCAGATACTGAGCTTCAAAGTCAGAATTAAAAAGTAGGGAAATAATTCAAATTCATTTAGAAGGACATGAAATATAAATATTATCTCTTTTTAATATGTGTAAGTTTAGCACGTATTACTATGAATAGAAGGATTATATAATTATTTTGAAAAAGATAAAAATTATTTCACCTTATGCCCAAATCTCTCTGATGCATTGTATACTGATACTTGCAACATTGCCACTACCATGCATGTAGGTGTGTTTTTCTAGGATTATGAGCTCCTCTGAAGTCTCACCAGTCCCGTCATAGTCTGTAACAATATTAAGATTTATTATAGATTTCATACTGATAAATGTTCATCACATTCCACTTTACCATAACACTTCTGTAAATAAAGTCAGGACTTTAAGTACCTTCCTGCCTGCTTCTATATATCCATATATTGATTGTCACCTATACTATTAATTTTGAGTCTGGTCTTAGCCCCCGTCACACAGCTTTGAAATCAGAGGTGGACTGCACCCCTGGCATGCATAGTCATGGTCAGATTAAAGTATTAGAGGGCAGAGGAAAATCATATTAAAATTACTAATCTTATCATTAGTACTCTTAAAATTGATAATCTTATACGTTAGGGAGCAGAACAGGAATTCAGGAGATAGAGAGAAGACCCACGGAGCCTGAGTTGGCACAAAAGGAAGAGGTGACTAGATATACAGAAAATCTAGAATAAAACCTACAGTTCTTACATAGTGTAGTATCCTATCAGCAAATACTATATAGAAACCCCTGGCAAATTACATGCCATATCTTCCTCTTATGGCTGATCTTCATAAAGGGTGACAATGTAATCTACAACTTCTGCTGCTTAGAAATCTTGTTAGCTGAACAGAAAGAGGTCTGAACTCTTGACCCCTCTAAATGGTAGTTGCCTGGGGCTCTACACTGTCACCCCACGATAGCCATTCAGAGTTTCTTTCAATTTTCTTTTTAACAAATGTAGCAAATTACATGCAAAAACTCTGTTAAAAGATCATGAAGTCTGCAAAGTTGAGCCCTGAAAAATGAAGAAATGCTAGAATAAACATTGACTGTGCATTTTTAATTCCCTGTAGCCTCCTGCACATATGCATTTTAATACAGTTTTTAACTGTTTAATTGCATTTTGTGTAGGATGGACAATGCTCAAGGGATGAACTATTGCTGCATAGTGAATGAGGCTGTGATCTGTGGGACTTTTGCCTTAGTTGATACAAAACTTGAAAGGTGGCAACCGAATATACATTCAGTCACTCACTAGGAGCACAGGTTTGATAAGTAATGTAGCACTCAGCCACGCTGAGTACTATGATGTTGGTCACTATACTGACATGGAGAATATAGCAGTGAATAATTTTTCATTGCAATCTCTCATTTTCTTAATAAGAAAGACGTAACATGAAAATGAGATAAATGGATTAAGATGAAGGAGGGAAAAACAATAAGATGTAGACAGATGTTAAGCAATGAAGAGCAACAATCATAATCAGACACAATGCTTGTTTGCATGAAGATACTCATGATTATTATTTGTCTGCAGGAAAATAAAACTACAATTTACTAGCCCTATTCTGTTCAAGATTAAAATCAGCATTGGAAAACTGGTCAGTGTTTTTGAGGGGTGGGGTTGGAGTAAAATAAGATACCTTAGAAGCATATTTTGACCTCTGAAAACAAGTCTACACCTTCACAGAAGAGAACAGCAACAACTCAAAGGGTAAATTCCAATTACTGTAACTTGTATTCTGAAATCAGAATCTTAACCTTTGCAAAGGTTCGTACAAAACATTTTCTAGCTAAATTAATCTTGAAGCTATGGAAGAACCTCAGAAAGTTCAGCATGTAACAATGTCTGTGAGCTTCATTTTGCAAAACTGGCGGGAAGTCTGAGTGCAATAGGATTGTAATACTTTCCCGTTTCAAAAGCCAGCAACTAGCCAACGTGCCGTGAAGACAGAGACAGAACTTTCAACATGTGGGTGGAAGCAAAAATAGAAAGACCTAATTTCAATTTCCCAGACTGCCAAAAGAAATAATAATTAAAGCTGGAAATAATTTGTGTCACCTTATCTTTATGAAAAATAAGCTACTAGGACACTGCAGGATCTCCCAGGCTACTCTGCAACTCTTACTCAAGAACAAATTGCTCTAAGAGATATGACAGTATCCATCTCAACTGCCTAACACTCTCTTCTTTACTCCATTGTGATGGCATGCAGAGTATGGGATGGTAGACCTGAAAGTGGCAAGGTGGATTTCATGGGTAGTGTTAAAATGAAAACAAAACAACCCCCCCAAACACAGTAATTGCAGGACTAATTGCCTTTCTAATTTCCGTGTTTTAATGCAGCACAACATAGCCCAAGTCAAATTTGAGCTAGATAAAAATGAGGAAAATATGTTAGTTTGACACAAATATGACATTCAGAAAACTGAGATGTATCTCGAATAGTATAGGATGCTCTGAACTGTCTTATCCCATGAACGACTTTCAGCAAACAGTAAGCTGCTTCTTGGATACTTTTTTTCCCCTCATAGTTTTCTCACATTACTTGTCCATATATCTCCTAATAGTTCAAAGCACTCTTCTTTATTATAAGAATCAAACATCTGTATCATCAGCAGCTTTTTTTTTTAAACTTTTAATTCTCTTCTTTGTTAAAGGTTACAGTATTCTAAGGTTCTGGAAAAATAAGTCATCCGAGTATTAATCTTACGGTTTTTCATAAAACCTATGGTAGAATGCTCTTAGGTAAGTTAGACACTCTGAGCAAAGTTCTTTAGGGTTAATTGTCTGAAATGGGGCCAAGCCTCTGAAATGCAAACTTCTGCGGCAGAACTATTGCTTGGCAGAACTTGAGAGAAGAGTAAGTATCATTCTGATTTTATACATAGGGAGAAATGTTAATAGGATATATTTTGTACAACATACGAAGTACTGCACTCAGTTCAAAGTGACACTAAAAGAAAAAACGTTTTGGATAAATCTTAACATTGCTCTCATCATATTTAGTAAAAAATACACAATCATGAATCTCCTTGATTAATCTCCTAATGATCTCCTTGCATCACTTATGCAATGTTATTTTTGAGTGCATTTATTATTGCATAGTATTTATTCTTCAGTGATATCTCCTTCAAAAGTCTCCTTTCCCTGATTAGTAATTAAGGACTTTATTCTCTTTATATATAGGTGTTGTTTTGCTTCAGTTCTTTCAGCTTCCCAAGACAAAGTTTTAACCTGAGGGAGAAATGAATGAACTTCAGACAAAAACTGGGGAGTTGAATCTATTGTAGCTATAGATGATTTGTTTTGTGGACTCTTAATTAGTATAGAGTAGAATAGTTTTCTCCATTAAAACAATTTTTGAAATTCATCATGAAATAGAAGCATGCAGTCAGTATGTCAATGATGTTTATACTTTCTGTGGCAGAAAAATATGGAAAGCAAGAGAAAGATGTCGGTAGTGATGCAAAACACACATCTGTGCTGATCACCAGGGCAGATCTGTAATGTTAAGACAATGAACTACCATTTAGAAACTAGCTAAAGTTTGAAGGACCTTAATAAAGGCTGCTGTCTGACCATCAGCATAATGATACAAGTACGATTTATCTACCCCAAATTGGAAATACAAAATCTGAATTTTTTTCTCCTCCTTGTGGAGATACTATAGAAACTAGTATATTTGGTATTACTACAAGGAAAACTGGAAAAAGGAAAAAAAGCCCAGCTTAGTTTTGAGTTTACTGGGAAATTAAGGACAGATACAAAGTACTTTCAGAACAAGAATAAATCTCAGAACACAAATAAATAATTACAATTTCAGAACTAGAGGCTTAACTAAACGAACTTATTTTTCCTTTTCTCCTCAAAACAAAACAGCATTGATACTGAGATGCAGGTTTCACTTTTGTAGCATCTGCATCTTTTCATGAAAAACTATGCAAGTTTATGTCTCGACTATGAGTATTATGTTCTGAATGTCTCCCATATCTTCTGAAGCTGCTATCACATGAAGTTGAATTTTTTTTCTTGCATTTAGCATCCCTAAGTATTTCACTATCAAAATTTGTTCCCACAAGTGAGAGACCTGCAGAAAATGAATGACAAAATGAGGAAGAGACACATGCATCTGCCTCTAGAGAATGTGGCTCCCTTGTCTGCTATACAGAGCACACATATAACACACATACAATGACATTGTCCTTCCCATTTCAAAATCAACAGATATATACCTATATCATCAAGGACATGTCCTGGAACCTCTTCCCTCCTAACACTAGCCCTCATCAAGCTGCTTATGGCTGCAGAGATGCCAATCACTTTCTGAAAGGGAAATTCTCTGCATGCCCATAATAGCTTCACAGGTCAAGTCTGCCAATCAATACAGACATCTTGGCGTGCATTTCACTTGACTCTGTCAATTTATGCTGATACATGGATGAAGCTCACTGATCAGGTCTGTGAAAAGAAATAGGGTAGACTTGTTAAAATAGTGCTTTTTAAAAGCACTCTCACCTTAGCAAAGGACGTCTTCAACAACCCAGTAACACATGGATGTTTCAATCAACTGAATGTCATCCATCTCCTCAGGATCAGTTTGAAGTTTATTGAAAGTCCTGCCTTATTAAAGGCTAGATGCCGTCTTCAGAGTCAAAAAATTTTCAAAAGTCCTATTTCTTCTGTTAAAAATAGAAGCATTCAAAAGGAAAAGCCTAAATGTTACATTCCTTAAGCCATAGTTAAATTATTTGCTATGTAACTGAGAAATTGAGACTTGGCAAATACGACCTCAGGACCGAGCACACTTAAATAGCTGGACAGGCTTATTTTGCAAAGATTTTATGAAGCAGCAAAACAGATGACAAATCTGTTTTGTCACTGAGGGCTTTGATAGCACTTACGCAAAGTGAGTAGAAAGCATTCCCAAAGCACAACGTATCAGACACTCATTTGTAGAAGGCTGCTGGTTAGTGATCACTTCATGGGGTTAGTATGGGAAAATTAGGTTCATGGAATTTTCGTATATTCTCTTTTTCCTGATCCGGATTTGTCACCATTGTGTTTGTAACACAATAACTAGCTGTTCATACCACAGGCTATGAACAGCAGATGAGACTGAGATTTTAAAAAGAAAAGATCCTGGGTTTGTACTATTTCTCTTTTTGAAGGTTGAAAAGGCAAAAAAAAATATAGAAAATGTGAATCTATCCAAATAGAATGTTTATAAAGAGAATATTTTTCAAACTCATCTGCCAGCTGACAATGATCAATTGTGTGCAGGCCGTGATTAGGAATAATCAGTATTTTCAAAACAACCAATAAAAAGCATTAACAATATAACATTGCAACAGCATAGGTGCACTCAAGCCTACGCTTTTCAATTTTTCTTCTCAGTAAAACTGAGTTAGACTAAGACAGCAGATATCACCTACAGGCTCTTTTTCCTAGGAAATTTGTCTTTCTCTTTGTCTTCTAGAGACAGAAAATGTATTTTTTCAATTGACTAAGGAACCAGCAGGATTCTATTGTTTGTCATAGAGCTCATCTGCTGCGAGAAAGAAGCTCAAGTGAATCTATTTTTCTTTTTTAGTGATTCGAAAGAATGTGTTACAAGACCATCTGTTAGCTACGTTGACTATCCAGTCAGCATCTATTTTCAAAACTACTTGTTTGGCAATAGATATCACAAATACTCTCCTTGTTAATGTTGCATGTCAAAACCAAAGATGAAGGTAGCAGATAGTTCTGCTAAAAAACATAACCAAACATAAAAAAATTAAACTCTGAATATTTGTGAAGAACTAGACGTGCAGCATTCAAAAGACATCATCCATAATCTCATCGACCTAAATGGGAGCTCTAAGTGGTGATAGTCTTCTCAGGCAAGGTGTACTACACCATGATGTGTTGCTCTCCTGGGGGCAACTAAAGTCAACTAAAGACACTACAGCTCACTTTCAGAGTGTAGAGTGTCATTTGAAAACAAACAGTTTCATGTAAAACAACGTGTGATGTAGTAGCAATTTCTAATATAGTGTCTGGAGTGGAGGAAAAAAAATTTTTTCTTCTACATGAGTGAGGGCAATAACTACAGAAATCAACTACTACACTTTATTTGTGAGTTGAGGGATACTTTGAAAAAAGATTACCTAGCTGTGGTATTTTTATCAGATCATTCTAAAGAATGTCTTAAAACACCTCTCCCATTCTAATAGTTAAAACTAAACTCTAAAAGCCAGTGACAGATAATGTCTTTTACTGAATGTATATGATGTTAGTTAGAATATATTACAGGGAGATTTACTCCATTATCCTACATATTTAATCCTTTATTTCCTAAAATCCTAATATTGCTCTTTGAACTGCAGATGTGTTCAACCTCAGGTTAAGTCACAAATACAACATTCTTTCTGTCTGCTGTATTCTGTGTGATTCTACTCTTGATTTTAAATAACATATTTTGCATTGCTTACCATGGCATCTTTCTAGGTACTTTCATCATAAATTCACTATTTTGTACCCCTCAGACAAGCAGCACAAACATGTAGTGGCAGCTACACATGCAATATTTGTGTTTTCTGTTTCTTATCTAAACTGTTTCCTGGGGAGGATACAACACAAAATTATTCCATGTAGTTGAATACATTGCTAAAAACAAAACCAAAAAAACCAATCATATCCTGGGCTGTTAGGGACAAAATTAAATTCTGTGAAGATATCTTTAGCTAAACATATTTTAAAAAGTTAGTATGTTCTGTCTTCTGTCCACACTTCAAAGGTTTATCCTCCCTTTGACCTTCTATTTATCAGTTTTTCAGTGTTCCCGCCCTATAGCACTGAATGGTTCCAGTGCTAGAGCAGCACATCAACTTCTGATGGTGAAGAAAGAGGATTTAACTCTGTATCCATGAGCCAGTACACACTTTAACCACACATTACAGCCTGTAGCCTCATTATATCATCTTTAACAACAGAATTAGAGTAACTGTAGCAGGGGAAAAAAAAATTATCAAATAAAGTTAATCAATTTTCAGTTTTTGAGATATGGATTGAATCCTGAGAATACTTCCCATAGTATCAGAGAAAATAATAGGCACCATTGGCTATGTCTAAATCGGGAGATCCAAAATCATTACCCTCAGACACAGCCTGTTTGACCTTCCTTTGCAGCTATAAATTTACTGTAGCTCTCAGGGTGTGGTCCTGATCGGATTAGAATAGCTCTGCTACGTACTATTCCGTATGACACATGTTCTAGCCTTTATTCTGCCTTCCACATATTCTTAAAATTTCTATATATTCAGCTGTTCTCCCAAACAGAAAAATCTTCAGGATTAATAGGCTTTTACTCTAGAGAGCTTTCCTAATCTTTAAACACTTTACCCAAAGGAGTCTTGACAGGTGATGGGGCATATTAAAACCATTTATGCTGTGAATCACATGCAACGTGACCTTCTATTGCAATTTGAAAAATTGCAGTAAAGTGAAAATTTCTATTGTACAACCGCTTAGTAAAGAATTCTGTTTCAGTCTTCACAGCTTGAATTTAATTTGCTTAAAAATATGCATGGTTGTTGTTCAACAGTTTGTCTAAATTGGCACCACAGGCTCTGGGGAGTACAAATAAGATTTTCAAAAAAGGTTAAGCTATCACATTTAACAACAGCTGATTTATAATAAGTCCCCGCTGAAACACACTGAATTCCTGTAATCTGTAGTATCTACTACAGTATATAATGACCTTAGTTTACAGCATTCTACCATCTATAGGAAAATGGAAATGGAAATACATTTCCTTGCTACTATTAGCTAAACATTGATTAGCTACATGATTAAAAAACAGCTTCTTACCTGCTTATGAGATACTCACTCTATGAAATGCATACATTTCAGTATCTACTTTTTGATTTCTTCCTTAATGAATGCCTGCAAATACACACATGAATCCAGATAATCTACTCCTATATAAACAGGTTTAAGAGATTTTGTGTTTTAAAATGACACAAAAAATGGATCTGCATTTTTGCAGAGAGACTTAGGTTGAACATACATTTTTATTACTTTACCATACAACATCAATCTGTCATCATTGCAATATTTGCCCTGAAAAAAGACAAGCACAAGATCTCTTCCTTGTTTTTCATTGAAACAGATTATGAATAGATAGCATTGCATGGTTCATAGTTAATGTGTTAGCTAGAGTTAATATTTTACAGTATATTCGGAATACAACCATGTGCCTAGCTATTTTCTCTTACTCCATTTTCCTACAAATAGATACATTTTGAATGTTGAGTAGTTTGCTTCAAGGTTTCTCATCCTTTGGATATTGGTCTCTTCTGGTGTAGGTGTTAGCCTAGATCAGCGATGGCTAAAAGGGAATGTAAGCAAATAAGAGAGGAAGATAATGGCACTGAGGTCTAACTTACGCCAGCAACATCCCAGTAATTGGTAGAAATATAAGAATACAGCTATCTAAAATGTAGTGCTTGCTGCTCCTCCTCTTCATGTGACTTCTAAAGCAAGTACACAAATGCAAGAACCCACATCTACAACGTTTGGTTGCAAGCCCACCACTCTAAGCCCATACTGGGAGAAGCATATAAACTTCAAGTAAGTACAACATAAGTCTTGCAGAAATAAGCACTGAGAAAAATTTTTCAAAAGTTAGTGTAGTTTAATAAACAGAAAAGCAAAAGTAGAAAACAGAAACAGAGGAAAAAATTGAAAGGAAACAGGAAGCGAGAGCAGCGACTGTGTCAGGACAGGCAGTCTCAGAGCAGAGGGATCCTACCTTCCTTCACAAAGTCTGCCCTGAGAGAAAACATTACAAATCACATCTCCTTGACCTAAAAGAACACCAACCTTTCCTAGGTGCTACACATTAAAAAGAATGAAGTTATGCCAAACAAACTTTGCTTTTTACAAATCTCTACACACGAGTTATTATATATTTGTCAAACCAAAATAGACTTTATTTGCCACATCTAGGTACACAGGCTAGATTTGTGCAAGGTAGCTATGTCAACAAAGTGTTTTGTTGATACATTTGCTGTCCTCTGAGAAACAGCTGTTTCAACTCCTTTAACGGACACACGAGTGATAGGTCAAGGGGCACTACTGGGTTTCTCACTCTAAAAGCCAGTAATGCATAGTATGTGTCTTCAGCGGGTGAAAGAGCTGCTGCAGGAGACTGCTAATTGCCCCCTACTCTCACAGCACTGGAGCAGTGAATGGGGAGAAAGGCGGGGGCAAGGAGTCAGTAACCTGCAGTGAGCCTATGACCTAGAATAATTAATCAGGAAGAGTGTGGAGGAGAGAGAATTCAAACAAATTGAGACAGATGGAGTTTCATTCTTTTTCTGCAGAATAAATATGTTTGTAGAGAGTTCAAGGGAGAAGCCAGGAAGAAATACGCACAGTTATTTGACTGGCTTTGAATTGTCATACCCGAAGAAACTGACAGGAAACAGCTTAGTAACAAAAGCAAAGAACTAAAACAGGAGTTCACGGGATTTGATCCCCACTGACATTATTGATCCAGTCTGACCTTGGACAAGTCATTTCATTGGCATATGTTCCGAAAGACGGTTACTAATAGGGCTAACTAATTTATGTGCCACATTTTGGAAAGAATGATGAACAGATATTGGTTTTAAAACAGTAATGAAAATGCAATCTTGAAGAATTTTCCTTGGGATTCAGACACAAGAAAATTGTTTTCCAATTATTATCTATTATATTTTATCTTCCACAAATACACTGTTTCTCTCTAGCATGTACCTGAGAAAGGCCTTTTATTAATAGTCTCAAAATGTCTAAGAATTATTTTCTACTTTCTTTTTACTTCTGCGTTCCTATTTCTACTGCATCTGATCACCAGACGACTACATTAATACTATCAGTAAAAAAACAATACGCATATTATAATGCTAGGTCTTGTCTGAGTACACCTGGAAAAGTTTAAATGCTTAACTACAGCTCTTCTGAACCTCTTGACATTTTAAGTCCCTTCTGTGTGATCTTGCAGCAACACAGTTAATTCATCCTTTCTGCTTCACCAAATTTTTCTAAGAATTTTATGAGACATATCTCAACAGTTCCATTCCCATTAATGACAATAGAGTTAAACACATTGCTTGCTTGTTTAGCTAGCAATGGCTTCAAAATGACCACAAACCCCATTTGGCCTGTAGAGCTATATAATACTGCCCAGCACCACTACAATTTATGTTCCATCTCCTTAAAAATCCCCATATAGAAATCATTCAGCCCTGTCAGTGAAACCATTTAAAATTAATAACAATTAGGAATTATAGAGCAAGATTTTTCATGAGTGCTGTCTGTGTTTATGTAAAGGGAAAAGGGGCCGTTCAGCCTCCTTCAGCCTGGGCCGCTCATCCCTCTGTTCCACACACTTTCTTGGTGGGTTGTTTTATTCGGATTTTTCACATGCATAGATCCACTGGCAGAACAGATCCCAGCTGTCTTGTGCTTTCTTTTGCTACAGAGCGTCTACTTAGCAAAAGAGAACATAATGTTTTAATGACAAGCAGTTTTTAAAGTTATTTTCTCCTTTGGCCATATACTGGAAGTGCAGCAATGTTGTTCTTTATAGCAGGTTTTCAGTCCTTTGGAGGCAAGAAAATGTTTTTTATTTATTTAATAAAAATAGTTTTAATATAGACTTAGGCTATAAGCATAACTGGTACCTGTCTCGTCTTCTTCACACGCGTAAGTATAATCTTTAGGCTACTGGAGGGATGGGAAACCAGAAGTTTTCTAAAACTGTTTCTTCCCTGAATTCTATGTAAATTCTACAATATCTACTCATACAATTAGAACATTTTTCATTAATAAATCCTTAACTTTCCTACAAGTGCAGTTCCTTCTAATTATGCATTTGTATAGCCCATGCAATTCAGAACTAATTAGATTGCAACTAAATTAATCTTTTTCATACTTGCTAAACTCAATACTTGTTCTTGCAACAATCAATACACGTTTAATTATTAGGAAAATAATTGGCTTATTAAATTAAAGTTACTTTCCCATGTTTTGCTGAGTATTTGCATTGAAATGCCATTTTTCATCTGCTACAGTAAATTTATATTTTGAGATAAGTAAGATAACTCCCTAGGCCATTTTCCAGGTTTTGAAATCAGCAGGACTTTCGCACTTGCATGCAATTAAACAGTAGGTCAGGACATAAAATATTTTATCACACTCCTCAGATGTAAATCAGTCCATGCTCCCCTACTCTAGCAGTTCTGAAATTACTGTTACACTTAAGTCTAATTTGAGAGAAATCTTACTTTTCAAAAGATCTCAATTTCTACAGATTTTTGAAACCATGCAAAGGTATTTTCTCTGGCTTCTCCATCAAAGGAGTTGAGCTGCTAAGAGAAGCTATAAATTTTGTAACAGAGGAGGAAAAATTTCTCATGTAGTTCACAGCATACTGAACACCGTAGGGCTCGGTCAGGAGGCAAAAATCCACAGGAACTTAGAGGTCACCAGATTGCTTGCTAATGGAATTATTCTTGATATGGAAGCCATCAAGTATAAGGATAGTACGAATTTTTTTTTTTTGTGTGATGGAAAACAGCAAACTAAGACTACTTTACACATCTACTTGGTTTCCACAAGTATTAACCATATGAGTTTTACTACTGAAATCACATACACCACATAAGCAGTAGGTGGGCTCCAATAGGCAGATGGTGGTAGGGACATGTACAAGTCCCAAGCATAACAGCAACCTGAGGTAACGCTGCAATATCGTTAAGAGATCCCAGTTTAACCTTGGTAGGTTTGAAATGTGGTCATACATACTCACTTTTGTCCACAAGGGAAGAAGCTGCCAACAGGAATTAGGAACTGTGCAGTTCATGAGCCTTCCCTGGATTGGTTTCTGGAGCTTGTAGATACATCCTTATACAGACTACTGTTTCTAACAGAAATGAGATCACTACCATTACTTAATATTGAAAAGGCAGAAGAACATTACAAGTGCAAAATATGTCTATTAATTCAATATCCATGTTTCATTACTATTACCTTCTTTTTTCCAGTATTTGTACAGATCTTGAAATCAGTACTGTTTTTTCCTAGTAATAGTTTTGAAATTTTAAGTATTTCTCAAACTAGTGCCATTGTGATGTTTTACTTTATATGAAGTCTAGACATTTCAAAAAGTGAATAATAGATATTTCAATTTTTAAAGGCATTTGGTGTTATGGAGCAATAACATGCAGTTACTATGTAAGCTTTACATTGTCATGCTCCCTTGCCTATTTTCAGAGAAGAGACAGCCTGAGCCTTCCTCAGTCTCTTTCTCAGACACCAAATGTCACTGTCCATCTTTGGTTCTTCTATCACTCTAACAAGGTCTCTAACGTTTTTTCCTTTCTCAGATTAACATTCAGTCTCTCACACTGTGTCCCTGAATCTTCAGTTCACCCGGAGTTA
>Ga0181612_110456_pt1 | contig 17029 bp, 15 predicted proteins | sample HoacroProtozoa21_FD_119630 | JGI IMG/M metagenome (GOLD analysis project Ga0181612, IMG submission 119630) | Hoatzin crop microbial communities from Cojedes, Venezuel. Combined Assembly of Gp0051906, Gp0051904, Gp0051908
TGCATCCAGCACTGCAATAAAGAATGCCTGCCTTTTAACACTACATTGATGTTACGAGGTTTTATTCCCAGATTTTCGGTGACAGCAGCATTTCACTATATGCAGAGCAGATCATCAGGAATCCTTCCTCCTCTCTGATCCCAGATGGAGTTTCCCTCTTGGAGCCTGAACTCCAGTGTGCAGCATGAACTGAGGCCCTGAAGGGCCATGCAGAAGAGCCACCCGCACGGAGCAGAAGGAGAAATTTTGGCACTTTCCAGCACAGCCAGCAGCTGCTGCTGGAACAGGTCAGCTCAGCCAAAGTTTGCCGATTTGGTCGATGCAAGAATGGCCTGAACATAATCAGGTCAGCTGTTCCTTTCATGGGATGAGGCTGGAAAACTCAAGCAGTGCAGGAAGGCCGGGGCAGACCTAGAAGAGGGGCTGTGGAATGAGGGGACTACCTCTACTCCCATGCTGTTAAAAGGTCCTGTGTGACATCCACATTCAGGAAACAGGCTGAGCTTGCCACATTGGTGTATGAATTCACAGGCAAAGAATACAGGAAAACAAATAAATGCCACGAGGCTTAAGTGGGAATTAATCCTGCAGAGCAAAAGTCAGCGCGGTGATGACAAGTCATCTGACAGGGCTGAACTGAGTGGCAGCGTCGTATTGCTTTGGGCTGAATTTGTCAGTTCCAGTTCAAAGCAGAAGTCAGTGGAGCTGTCAGCAGCTTTGGTGGAATAAAAAATGGTGCTCTGCAATTTTTATGCTCCATTAAGTGAACACAAAGAAGCACCTGGGCTATGGTAAATCACGATAAGAGCGGTGTAAGAAACTGGCTTCTATGACACAGCAGGGAGAGGATGCAAGGAGACAGTTTGCAAATGTCTGAATTTCCACTGAACTGAAGCTACTGCCTCAGGTCCTTCCCATTTCTACGGTGAAAATTCAAGGGCAGTTGAAAGGGACTGTGTTACTCAGAAATGACTGGCTCAGAAAGAAGCTGCCTCTTCTCAACAGCTTGCAGAGTCCATGGTGTTACTCAAAAGCTGCAAAACCATGGCTCTGCCCAAGCGAGCAAGGTGTGATATGCCTGAGCCATGCTCCCAGCAGGCAGCCCAGGGCAGTGCTGCATCAGGTTTGGCTCATCAGGCTGGGGGCACCTTTCAGAAGCAAACTAGAGCTGCTGGTTTGGACACACTCTTCCCTGCCTCTCCAGGTAGAAAAAGGCAGTGGAAGGTGGAATTTCTTCACTGCAGTGCCTCATCCTGCAAGTCACTGCCACCCTTCAACTCCCACTGGCTTTAGTGAGCGTGACAAAAAGTCGCTTACATGGACATGGGGCAATGCAAGGGCAAAAGTGTTTCCCAGGCTCTACAAATCCCAAAATGTGTGATTCCCAACGGGATGGCCTTGCCTAGAAGTCGCTGATAGTGGTGCAAAGGACTGGGGTGCAGATCCTGGCACCTGTGAGCATAGGGGCTTGCCTGAGCGTGACACCCCCTGCTCTTGTAAAGAAGAGGAGAGGTGGTTTCTGTGAAGGGTGAGCCACTAGCTCTGTGGGGGTTGGAGAACATAACAAGCACCTGCAACTACATAAAAAAATTAGAGCTGCTTGGTGTGCTCCCCAGGTCAGCAGGAGGTGTGGGGGAAGCTAAAGCTGGCACAGGGGAGATGTGCCTCATCTGATGTGGAGGCAGGACATCTCGTAGCAACTGCATGACCCAGCGTGATGAGGAATGAAGTGGGTTAAGGTTTCCCACAGATCGATTTGTCAACACTCAGAGGTTTTTGCCATGCTTGTGTTGGATATGGACACCAATGCAATGCTTCACTGCTCGCTGTTTCTGTGCTGTCCCATTGATCCTCAAATACTGACCAGAAATATCTGTGACATAGCAGAGATCTGGGACATACAAGAAATAGTGTATGGTCTAGGGTCTTCTGTAGAACTATTGGAGCTTATAGGGAAGCTCAGGCATGCGCAGTCTGACCTCTTAGGAGACAGGCAAGCCACTGTGCTGACTCTTAGGAGGCTGCAAGTGCCTTCCATTGCTGTTCTGAGCCATTTGAGCTCATAGAAGGCATTCACCCAGTGATGAATACGATTAACCTGGGCTGTTTTCTTGCTATGCCCTCATTTACAGAACATCAAAAACTCAATCAAGTCCTGTGGTGTGGGTTGCATTTATTGGCTATTTCAGATGAGTTTGCCAGCGCCCAGCATCTTGCAAAGTCGCGGTGAGTGATGAATGCCAAGAGAAGGGCTAGTCATGCAGAACAGACAGGGAGGATGTGTGATCTGCAAGGAGCCAGGGGGTGGCCAGGGAGCTTTGGGGCTCCAAAAGCACACACAAGAAAAATGCAGGAATATTTCATCATAGCTCCACAAGGTGCTGCCAGCCACCAGGGAACAGAAGTAGCCATAATGAGGGTGTCACCCATCAGGGACTAGAGAACTGTAAATGGCTTTTAGTCTGTGACTGCCAGACCCCATGTGTGAGCTCAGATGAGCCAAAGCAGGGATATTAAAGCCCTGTGGTCCCACAAGCATCTTCCACTCAGTGAGCTCCCACATGAGGCTGATTTCAGCTGAACCCCTATCAAAGTGGGGACACACCATGCTGCTCCTCCTGCCCCTAGACACAGAGTCCAAAGCAAGTCAGACTGTATTATGCAGAGGACACAGAAGGCATCTGGCACTGAGAAAATTAAGACCAAAATCTCCAGCTCTGAAGAAGAAGTGTGAACATTTGAAAAATAGCCAGTCTGCAGCAGGTGTAAAGCGGCATCAGCAAACCAGAGGCTGCAGCACTATGATGCTTTGCACTGCTGAGGATCTAGCTCCGGGGGAGGTTGTTCTCTGCATTCACAGTGCTGGGGAGGTTTGACAGGGCTGATAAATAGCACCAACAGGAAGGAAATGGGGTTAATGTCTGGGTTCTCAGAACTCAAAACCCGGTGCTTCTGTTTTTAGCATTCTTCATAAAGAATGATCCACGGTGTTTTTCTCTGTAGATATTCAGCCTCTGCTGCCACATTAGCTCTCCTGTGCCTTTGCTGAACTGTTAGAGCCCAAAGCCTGTTGTGAAATAAGCCTGTTTATTCCTGTGTTGCAGAAATAAAATTGGGATGCTCAGAGCACTCTCATCAGGAGGAACCAGGCTGGGGAAAGGAGGCCAAGATAGGTGGGTATGGGGAAAGAAAAGATGAGAACTGGAGAAATAAAGGATGAAGATGAGGATGAGGATAACTAACCCCAAGTATGTAGACTTACAGGTCTGTTTCAGTTCTGTCCTTCCTTCTTGGGGCCTCCCTTCACGCCTGATTTTTAGAATTTGCATGCTTTGATTTTTTGAGCTTTACAAATGCCTAGAACCTTATTCTCCTCCAAGAAAGCTGAGGTCCTGATGCAACTTTTCTATCGCTGTAAATGAGGCCATAATCCCTAAACAGCAAGGAAATCACAGGCAGGTGAACAGTGTCTTTAAATCTCTCCAGTGCCTCTCAAAGCAGCCGGATTATTCCTGCTACCTTTTTAGCTGGGAAGATTTTCTCAACACTTGTCATACGCCTTCTTGGCTAGAAACTGTGGATGGGAATGGCTGTGCCTCTGCAGCTGTTGTGGTTGAATGATAGCTCTGGGCTGTGTGTTGTTACTGCCCTTCTGGCGGCTCACACCCTCTCGGGGACCTCAAAAGCAATAAATGCGCACCCCATCCTCTCTGTAGGGCTAAATCAGCCTCCCAGGCATGTTTGAATCAGCCCCGCATGGCAGCACCTTGGCAGCACCTGGGGCGGTTCTCCTGGCTCTGTGGAGGGGCATGTGCGACTCAGCCAGGGCTGCTGAGAACAATGGTGCTTTGAAGAGGATAAAGTGCTGGCAAAACCCATCTGGATTTAAGCTTAAATCCGACTCCTTTGGCTGCCCTGCAGGTCTACTCCTCCACTGAACTGCAAGGGACTGCTTCATCATCAGGTAAGAGAGAACAACCAAAACGAAGCCATCTCAACCCACTGTTAGACAATATCAGATGTAGTTCTTGGTGATTAGTCACCCTGATGAGTTCATACAGATTTGGGGGCATTTTGGACTTTCTGTGTTATTATTGTCACAATCCCCTTCTCGTTGGCATTTTGGATTATAGGTCTGGTTGGCATTCCTGCTCTGAAACTCCAGTTATGTGTGGCTGATTTAACTGCAGCAGATGGCTGGTTGAGTGAGCCTCCTGCGAGCTTGCTGGGGGCCTTGTAAGCACTGTCCAAGCACAACAGCAAGGGCTTGCAAAATCATGGGAACCTTTGCAGGGCTGAGGGCTGGATTAACTGCCAGCTCTGTGTGCACATTCCTCACACACTCGCAGAATTTTTGCTCTTCTTCACCCAGCACCTTGTGGCCAAGATTATTTTTCTAAGCAATTCCGAGTGGTTTTCTTCATCCTTCTCAGCTACAGAGGCAATGAGGACAGTAAGGAAGCATCTTGTCACAAGGAAGACCTCATTCTGGGAAAGCCAGAAGTAGGCTGAGCCCTGCACACTCTGCTGTAGTGCAGCTCATTGCACCTTGCCTGGCTGCAGCCTTGTGGGTGCTTCTGCATTGACCTTGGGCTTAGGCACGATGTGACACATGTGCAGCCTAGTCATGCCAGTCCTTTTTAAACCTTCACCCTGAGGTCCCTATGTCTCATCTAGGACATGGTACATCTCTCTCCAAGAAATGGATGAAGGTGGAGTCCTTGCAGATCTTATATCATGGGCACCTACTCACTGGAGATGACCCTTGACAAAGACAGACCTGCGCTGCAGTCCGAATTTGCTCTCCTGCTGCTGGGGCTTGCTCATGCTTGCCAAGTTGCAGCTAGGACTGTGGACCACAGCTGAGCTCTCTGGGAGCCATATATCAGATCCTCATTTAGAAAGATCTCTGGAGACTGTATTGTCTTATATAGGTTGCCCTGCCACCTAGCAGGCCTGGTGGAAAACAAGATGGTTAAAGTAGAATTGACACAAGCAAGGCAAAAATACCATGCCAGAGCATTTTCTTTCAGCAACTTGTGACTACTGGCTGCTAGGGAACTGCAAACCTTGGGCCAAGCTTGCAGTCTGTCTGTCCCCCTTGCATGGCTCTGGTGAGAAAGAAATAGTTAAATCCCAGTCTGAGTCCCAGCTGGATATTGTCCTTTGTATGTGAGAGGCATTAGTAGGACTGGTCTAAACAGCAGAAGGTACCCAGGGCCGCTCAAGCAAGAGGGGAAAACACGGGTAAGTAAGAATAAGGTTACTATGCGAGGAGGGCTCCGGGAACAGGAAACGTGAACCTTCCTATCCATGCAGCAGCATGCCAAGAGGCTCTGCCCCTTGGAGGGAGGCAAACTGCCTGTAAAGCTGCCCAGTAAAGCTGCCCAGCAAAGCCCTTTCTCAGGGTAAATGTAAACTCAGTCTCACCTTTCATTAATAACTGGAAACTTTGTCAGTCTCTTTGGTGTCTTACTGGCTCCAGACAATGCAAAATGGTTGTGCTGTTTGATGTAGCTGAGCTACTCATAGCAGCACATGATGAAATTCAGCATCTTTGTGAAGAGGATTGTTCCCCAGGCGTAACGCTGCATCACGGTTTCAAAAGGAGAGATCACAAAGGTGAAGGGATAGGGGAGAATCTCCCGAAGGCCCAAGTGGAGAAGACAAGGTGCTGGCAGGCACTGTAGCACCTCATAGCATTCAGTCTCGTGGGGAAATGAGAGGCAAGCAGGAAAAAAAGCAAATAAAAAGCCAGTGAAAAGCTGGCAAGGTTTAAGAATCTATTAAAGTCAGATAAATATCACTCAAGACATGAAAATCCAGCCCAAGCACAGCCAGCTCTAAGGAAATCACATTGGCAACTCAATTATAAGACAAAAATGAGATAGTTTACTTGGCACCAAATAGTACCTTTCAGGATATTCTTTTTAAGTAATGAAGATGAAGAAATTGTCTGAAATGACCAAAGAAAGCAGTGCTATTAACAGTTCATGTCTTGGTCCCGTGAAGGACTCCAAGCAATGTGAGAGCTCCCACGGACTGGACAATATGGATTGCCCTTATGAGCAGAGACTGTTCCCCCAGAGTTCACGGGATGTTACGTCAGCTCACAATTTACAGATTGTAATGCTGGAAGAACCATGATTGTCGTTTGGGTTTCAGTTAAGGAAGGCAATTACAGTTTTTGATCCCTTATGCTCTGGTTACACTGCAGAGGAAGTTTTCAGGCTGAGGTCTGCAGATAACTGGAGGCCACAAAAGGTTGCTAAGGCAGGCAGCTTCACACATTCTTCACAGCAAACAACATACGTGAAATAATTCATAAAAAAGTCCCTGTCTTCACTGGGAAATTTTTAGCTGTCCATAAATGAAAACATTTGAAAAGCGCTTGGAAAAACATCAAAGTGTAAGATAAGAGCCAAAATTGGGTAGTTTTCTTCATAGCTATAAAGGGTGAAGTAGCTGAGGCACTGACAAGGAAAGACTGTCACTAAACTATCCCAGAAGACTGCAAGTTGGCAAAGTGCTTGTCTTTGGCCCTAGGAGTCGCCTGAGGTGAAACTGGGGATTGTACCTGTGAGTACTTTTTAGCTTTATGAAACACTATATAACCCCCAAATTGTCATGGCATGAGAAGGAAAAACAACTGTGATTTCTATAAAGGAAATTAATGTTCCTCAAATCTACAATAATTATTTGATTATAATGATAACAGAATAGATACTGGAGAAAGAGAAATCCTTTGGATTTCGAAAATTAACTTAAATAAGTCAGGCCAGGAAAGATACTGATAAATTTCTAGACGATGTCAGACACTGAGATGAATAAGCAGCACGATGTTATATATTATGCCAGATACTAGGTCACTTTGGAAGGAATGGATTGAACACCTTCTGCAGTTAGAGCATTGCTGAACTCCAAATTAAAGGTATCCAGAAAGGGAATGGATCTGGGCATATGCACACAGCTAAATAAAGAGCAAAGCGCTCTGTGCAGCTGTAGTCTTATGAGTAAACAAAATGTTAGCATGCCTAAGGGTTGGGGTAGGAAATATTGTGCTGCTACTGTATAATGTGATGGAGCCCTGACTTCTCTAACCTTGCATAACTCCAATTATCCTGTCCCAGAAAAGCACACGCCAGGAGGAAGGACAACATCTGAAAATGTTCAGAGACTGAGGCAACCTCCTTGTGAAAACAAACTGAGAAGACTGGGACTGTTTGTCAGGGCCCTGAGTGCACAAACAGGCCTTGGGCTTTAGAAAAAGAAGAGATAAGAAGGAATATAATAGAGATGTACTGGGAAGCAAGCTAATTTACCTTTTCTATAAATACAAGGCAAGAAAGGAATCAACAGAATCAAAGAGCAATGTATTTTAAATTGATAATAGGCTTTTTATATGATAGTTCACACTTAATCTGTGGAATTCAGTGTTGCAAGATATCATAGGGGCCCAGAAGGCTGAAAAATCAGGTCTCTTAAAAACTTCCATACCATATTAAAATGCTGATGGTGTGAGCTGGGGAATATTTTACAACTGTCCTAATATTGACAGGTATGCGATGATCTTGAAAGTACTGAAACTCTTATCCCAAACATGCGAAGGCATATGCGATGTAATTCAGTGTAATTTGCAGTGTAATTCAAGCCAGGGATACTCAAGGCTTGGAGCATGGATCAGAAAGGAAGGCACCCTTCAGATCTCTTCTCACCTGAGACTTCTGCCTTGTATCTGCAAGGAGCTCTGCCAGCCAGCCTCCCTCTGAGTAGGATTAACTAGACCTTTGCTGTTTGCCAAACAATTTATGTTCCTGGTTAACTTCCTAGGCCTAGGAGCCAGTAGCATGCCAAGAAATTGCTGGCTCTTGTACCAGGAGCTCCCCACCAGCAGGAACTGAAAGGCCAAGCATCAATCAGCCGTTCACGCACTATCTGTTGTGACACCTTTCTGCAGAAAGAGCAGTAAAAGTAGCAACTGTTTATACATTTGTAATGTGCTACTGTCTAAAACATCTAAATGCAGCCTTGGAATTGCATATTTCCACTTCATTTATCTTTTTCCTCTGTAAACATACGATGCATAAAGCCCCCTCAAACTGGAAACTTCTGAACAGCTTCCAGCCTGACTGAGATCTTTGTGTAACATGTTCGTGGATGAGTGCTAGGGCAGCTTAAGAGCAAAGCATTGTTTAGGGACAGGACAAAGTCAGCTCTGTAACAGTAAAGGGCTTGTTGTGAACGTGATACAGGCATGAAGTCTGAGAAGATTTATGGCATACTGGGATATGATACATGTTTAAAGGAGCTGTTGCATTAGCATCCATGGGTCTCTGTGGGATGTATCTGAATTCTGGAGCCATCTCCTGGGTTTGGAGCAATTTTTCAGGTGTCATTGGGGGAAATTCAGGGAAGAGATTGTAAATGGAATCAACCCTAAAGAAGAGCAGGAGGGTTGCGAGAACTTGGAGAAAGCAAGGGAATTGCTGAAATGCTGGAGTTAATTCACAGCACACTCCTCACATTTTCACTTCAATCCACCCTCCTCCAGGTGTCTGTCTATAAAAGGTTCAGTCAAGCTTCACTTCTTAGCTAAAAGGATTGATAGCAAAGATCTTTATCCTCGGCCTGGCTGCTATTCTGACGAGCAAAATAGACAAGCGTTGCCAGAGAAGAGCCTGTTCTGTGTGCTATATTTGTAGCTGTGAGAACACAAAAAGATATGCCTTTGGAATATAATTGCGTGACTCCTCAGATGTCCTTCTGGATCTTGGTCTGGCAGCTAATTTTCCTACCTCCAGTTTTAATGTCCAGATTATTCCAGTAAGGTACTCTGAGTTTGATTATAATGATAAAAGAATAGATACTGGAGAAAGAGAAATCCTTTGGAGATCTGAATCCTTTGCAGAGCTGCAAGTTCTTACCGCTCTGAAGAAAGGTATCCTTAGTGTTATTAATCACTGAAGTTACTATTCTGCAACTGTGGAAGGGACAGAGGAGGCTGAATGACTTCTTATACCTGGTGCAGAAGCTGAGTGATCTGGGGAGCTCGGACTGAGCTCACCTCTCTAAAGCAGGGATTTGTCTTTCTTTAAGGCATCATAGAGACAAAGCTCTTCGAAGTGTGCAAGTGAGATCTTGCACATAGCACACGCCAGAGGCTTTGTGGCCTGAGGAGCATGCATGAGACCTACCCATGGGACAATGTCCTGTCACCAGCCATTGCTTTTTAGGGGGAGATGGACACATAGTCCTGTTTAGAAAAGAACAAGAGTGACCACATTTGAGCCCCAGCACATACTAGGTATTCTATCTCTCTTCCTGCTGTGTTGTATTGGAACTACCCAACAGCCAGCCCAGGCCTTGTTTTCCTATCAGGCAACAAACACACACAGATCTGGACAATCCTCAAAGCAGCTCCTATCAACTTTGTCCTTAAATGTTTGAAAGCCCCAGACCAGCAGCCCAGAAGAGACATTCTGGGTTTGTTTTTTTGCTTGCCCCAGCAGAATACAAGGCTTTCTGCCTTCTTTCTTCCTCTTCTCATTGTGAGAAAAACAGCAGCTGAAGGAAACCGAACAAACCAATCTGATGACCCAGATGCAGCGATGGGGATGTGCACATGAAGAGCTGAGGCAGCGTTTTCCCCAGCCCAGAGCATTGAAGAGGGGCCAGAGTAAATGAAACCTACAGACTGAAAAATGACACTGAGAAGACTAGTTAGCTGTCTGCATTACATGGTGCTGGGTAACAGGGGGTGATCACAGGCCAAGCAGGCAGTGAGGAAACCTTTCCCTCCTGCAAACAGGTTAGATGTCTGCTCCTGATCCAGTGTTTTTCTACTTTGTGTGTACCTGGCTTCCAGCTGTAAGCATGAGGAGCAAATGGCCACCACTGGCCCCAGCCAGAGATGAGTAGACAGGAATAGCCAGGGAACCTCCTTTTGTGGGAAAGAGTTCGGGGCACCATCAGGCCACTGCGTTCACTCTCACTCTGCAGCTCCCAGCTAGGAGAGCAGCCAGGATGAACTTGTTCTCCCAGGAAGAGCCAAGAATGAAGATGGGGGAGAGAGGTACAGTGATGACAGAATAAAAGACATTAAATACTGGCAGCCTGCAGGAATGGGCCAGGAAACCCAGCAATGCAAGAGCCTGCAGAGGGAAAGCAGCTGGAGCAGAGGAGGCCCAAGGTGGACATCTCAGGAAGAGCTGGAGGAGCCTTGTCTGGAGTGTGTCTCCTGCATGGAGTGAGTTCATGTGTGCCCATCACTGGGGGATGGTCCCAGAGCGAGTACCAGAAGATGACACTCCCGGATGTGCAGCCACATTGGAGATGCAATAGACTGACATGCTGGAGAAGTGCTCCAAACTGGTCATACAGGGGGTGTGCACCATGAATCCCATTGAGACTGCCACCAAATGTAACTCCTGCCCAGTCCCTGGGGAATACATAGCCTTGGGGATGTGTAGGGTCTGGTCCTGAGGCAGCAAATGCTGTGGTGGCAAAGGCACAAGCCCTGCATCTCCTAACTGTGCCTAACTGACGCATCCACCCCAGGAGTGGGGCCAGGCCATATCAGGGCACTCTCCATGGCTCTTCCCTCTGCTGTAGAGTTTAATCCAGAGCATAAGACTCTTCATCATCCTGAACTGCCTTTCAGGCTGGAGAGTTGAAGGGGATTTTAAAGCTCTGAACCTCCTGTGAATTGCTGGCTCCTAGAGCATTTCCAGTTTGCTTTGCCTGAGCAGCAGGGTGATGTTGAGCTGCTGCCAGCCACACGGAGTGAGCATCCTGTGGATTCATCTAAAGGGATGCTCTGAAACAAAAGAGGAGCCCGAGCTCTCCTTTCAGCCTAACAGACCCAGGGGCATATTCACAGTGAGGACACACAGACAGGAGATAAAGAAATACATAACCTCTGCTGTCAGCCAAGTTTGGGCAATGACAGGAGGAAAATCTGTTTTGGAAGATCAAGATGAGTTTTAATCAACACACTATCCTTCCTGAGAGGACCAGGCTGAGGAGCAGCAGAAATCCCTTGTTTTTGATCCCAGCATAGTGCGATCTCTCAAAGCCTGGGGACCTGTTGCCAGTATTTTCAGGGTAACAAGTGCCCCCCTTTGTGGGTGACAGCTGCTCTTGCTGGCCAGTAGAGAGTCCATGAAGGAAGGTATTAACCTGGTTTTCCATTGAAGTTTAAAAACAAATGTTTTCTTGCATCTATGACTAAGAATAGAGGCAACAGCACAAGGCAAACAGTCATTAATGTGCCTCAGAGATATCACTGCCTGCCCGTGCAAGGGGACAGCCACTGTGAGCAAGCATGGAATCACATCCAGCTGGAGAGAGGTGTCATGCAAGAGGGTGACGGTCAGATGCAGGGTCTCATTTCTGCTTTCCCTTTGGTTTGAAGGTGGGACTTAACACAGGGCTGGCACACATCCCCAGCATCCCGTGCCAGACATTAAAATCCTTAGAAGTTCACCCTGGACAGCTATCCTCATAAGAGAGGAATGTGTCATCTTTAGTAACAGTGAAGTCCAAACTTCTAAGGGCCTACAACATTCTGCCAACATTTTATCTTACTTTCCACTCAGAACCTGGATGCCTCTGGCCTCTATCACAGTGGCAGAGAGTTCACCTCACAGACAGGACGTGCAGTTGGAGCTTGGTGATCTGAGAGCAGGTGTGGAGTGGCCAAACCACCCCCAGTGTGTCACTCTCTGTGTCCCCAAACAGCGAACGCACCAGGGTAAGACAGTGGATGCTGAGCCCAGGCTGGTCTGAGGGGCAGGGACGAGGGCCGCGTGGCCAGGGCCACAGGCATGACCTGAGAAGGGAGGTTTCTGGAGCGAGTCCTGTTTGCACTAAAACGGTCTGCTGTGCACACAATTATTCCGTATGCTGGGACCCAGTCAGACAATATTTATCCCCCTGGAGATTAGGTGATAAATGGTGTCATCTGTAGCTCTGGTCTATGTAATCTGAGTTGTATAAAACCCACCGCAAATTGCTGGGCTGAGATGCCTTCACCGGCTCTTTGTTTGCAGCTCTTGCCTGGTTCTAGAGGCTGTCTGGAGCACAGCATGGGCAGGTGCTGGGCGTCTGTGCGCAGGCTCAGGGGCTCTCCTGGCTGGCTTAGAGCTTCTCTTCTGTGGCCTTGCGTGCAGAGTATACATGAAGAAGGTTGTTGCACTGAACTATGGGAGAATCAGTCACTGCACCAGACAATTTCTGAGCAACAATGTTCCCAGTGCCTGTGTTTCTAACCTTCAAGGGAAATTTACAGGGAGATTTGGAAAGGACGGTGCTGGATCATTCTGGAAGAGCTGTGATGATTTATCAGAGAGGCAAAAATCATGCTCCTAACCAGCAGCATTCATCAAACAGCTCTGCATTCCTCATAAGAGATACTGGGCCCCAACCTGCTTGAATTCCCCTTAGGTCGAATATGTTCTTCTTCCCCCAAACTGTAATGTCACCTCTTTGGACATGAAACCTCTCACGTCCTGACCTAAACCCGCAAAGCACTCTTTCCATACCCCGCTCCTTCTCACTCACACAGTTGTTGCGCTTCAGTGATGAGTAAAGTAATCACTGTGCATAAATTTTGTTTATAGCATGCTTTTGGATCTTACAGGATGAAAAATACTGAAACAATGTCAGTTATTTTTTTTCCCGTCAGTTCAGAGCAGTGAGCTCAGTCCCCTTTAGGAAACTCTTCTCCATAATTAGGAAAATGTCACAGTAACTGTTTATCAACGAGTCTAAACTGTGAATGCTGTGAACACTAAAAGCTCCTCCACAGACAGGCAGAGCTTTTCTGAGTTCCCTGATGAGATTTAGCAGTGAGAAGGGGACCGAGGGAAGGTGGTGTAGCACAGGAACTGAGTCCTCAGCTCACCTGCAGTTTATAGAGGATGGCAAAGGCAGATGAAACTGCTTTGATGCCACTGGCCTTGCAAGGATGGTGCTTTGCCAGTCCGAAGGGTAAAAGTCCTGCTCGACACTATGATTCCTTGTCCCTGATAAGCAGCCAAACTCAAGAGCTTTATTGCCATGGTGGACATGTTTGTTTAGGTCACACATTCAGGAAAGCAACTGAGAAGAAAGTAAAAATAATGTGCTGTATAAACGTGGGGTTGCTGTGTGCAGTCCTTGGCACCCCACCTCCAGCACAGGCCCAAGGTGCAAATGGGTTCAACAGGGACATGGGGAAAGTCACGAAGCAGCTCTACTACTGGTTATTAAACTTAAAGGTTTGACATTCATGTCCTTCAGCTCAGGAAAGTCCTGAACTGCTGGTTGTCAAAGGCTGGATGGGATATTAGGAAAATGACCTATGTGTTGTATGGCCAGTTTCTTGCTCTCTTTCTTTCTTTCTGCTTGCTGGCTGCTGGAGACAAGGGCAGATGTGCAGCACACCTTCAGAGAGCCAGTCTCCTGCTCTTAAACAGTCAGTGCAGGATGTAGCACAGCAGAGACCTAAATTGGGCTCCATTCCTGGAATGTGCACAACCAAGAGCTGTCCCCATGGTGGCTGCAGTCACCTGCTTTCTGCGTTGTGCTGTTAGCAGGTGGGTGGGTGTTTGGGGTCCTTTCCACTGGTCGATGCAGTGAATTGTTCAGGGGTAAGCTGGTTCTCTTGCACATGGGGACAGAGGTGCAGTGAGCCCAAGCCTTGATGGGCTGGGGGTGTCCCATGGCCATGTCCACTGCTGTCCAAACACTGAGGCATGGTTTGGGTCACCTCTGTAGCCCCTGTTGATTGTATAGAACCAGGACAGACACACAGGGTAAGGGCAAAGATGAATGTAGCACAGTAAGTCTGTAGTAGTTGATAAAACATAAAGAAAATGCATCAGGCTAGCAAAAGGATGACTAGAGGCCATGGTTACAGTTTCAGTGTCAGTCTAGTTGAAGAATGTGGCAGACTTGTTATTTGTGTTCCCTGTAACTGCAGTTTTGGGTTTTGGGAGCTTTCATCAAAGCTATTAAGGGCCAAGAGCTGCATCGCTTTGGAGTCTTCAACCCTTCCTTCCCCCTGCAGAGCACAAGTCACCCTCACGGATACCACTGACCAGTGACAGGAGGTGGCTGAAGAAAGGTGGAAATATCCAAGCGAACTGGATCATGCTTGCTTTTCTTTTACTCTGACATCACAAATGGGTCCTGAAAACAAAAGGTGGAAAAACAACCCTGCACAGCACGAACACAAAAAGCAAACACAGTGATGCTTGGTTTCTAGCAATGGGAGGCTGGTCACACCGACAGGCTGAGTCATCACCCCAGCCGGCAAGGGACACGTGGTGGGACAGGTGGAGGTAGGGAGGTGGCAGATGGCCTCTCCGGACCAGCTGGCAAATGACCTGGCAGGGAAGGTGAGGCCTTTCTGACTCAAACTTACATGAAAAGGCTCTGGCCCTCAGGATGTAGCTCAGGGAACAGCATGACCGTGACCACCTCAGGGACTCAGCAATGCTTGTGTGGTGCCAGGCACCAAGATCAGTGCCTCCATGAGCTGCATCCATATGCTACAACACCCCAGTGGCTTCGATTTAAAGCTATCCTGTACCTCTATGCCAGCTCCATGCTCCAGGATGGCTCTTTGGAGAGACATTCCAAACAGCAATCCTACCTCAGGGACACATGAGTCCTTGCTTGGCTGACACAGATGTATTCAAACATGGTTTTGGCCATTTTATTTTATTACTATTTGTCAGACCAGGATAACCACATCATTAAATCCAACCCTGACTTGACAAAGCATTGGCAGGAAGACTGCAGAGATCAGCTTTGTCCCTGGGACAACTTAATCTGCCTTCAGGCTGTAGCTGTTATGGAATAATAAAACTGCCCTGCTTGGATGTGGTCTACAAAAGGTCACATCCTTTCCCAACACTTTCTACAGTAGCCCTGGGCTGTTGTGGGAGGGGAAGGGAGTTCCTCTCCCCACTAAGAGATGTGCTTCCAGTCCCCTGATCCCATTTCAGCCTGTTCCCCCTGCCCTGCCCTGCAACCTTTCAGTTTTGGACTGGCTCCACAGCTGGATGTGTCTCAACCCAGTCTGAACACCCACAGCGTCGCTGAGGCTGGATGGTTCTTGCTGGCCATTTCATATGTGTTCCTCAGGTTTTGCTTCTCCCCGTTGCATGCATCTGTGCACTCTCTGCGAGGGCTGGTGAATGGTGCTGCTGTGGGCATAGCAGACCCTGTAATGGATAGCAACCTCCCGATTGTGGAAGCACTGCTGTCCTGGGTTCGCTTGTGTGGCTGCATGTTGGAGAGTATGAGCTTTGGTAAAACTGGTCATAAACTGGTATTTGCTCCTGCTTATTATGTTGATGAAGGAAAAGAAAACAAGGCATGATCTTGCTGAAGTTTGCTGTGGAAAACATCATCATTTCACTCTCTAAACTGAAAGTTATTGATCAAAAATGCAATTTTTTTTTCCCCCCAATCTTCCTTTAAATATTTTCAGTACATAACAATGCACCTTTCCCTTTGGAAAACTGAAAACATTTATTTTAGCCAAATATCCATTTTTTCAGTGGAAAAGATTTCAGCAAGTGTGTGCACTTTTCATTGTACATTGAAATTTTATGCACCTGTTGAAGTATTTTCCATTGTGAAGGAAAGTACTTTCTGTGTAAACTACCAAAAACCTCTGTGTCAACCTGTGGGACAGATGAGGAGGGGACTGTTCACTGGTCACTGTCTTTGAGGTGACTTGTGCTTCGGTCCTACAGTGACATGATAGACAAGATGAAATTTTTTTAAAGTAGGAGGCAATGGACATGCATCAGGATCCTCCCACAGCTCTATGTCAAGGAAGTATTTTGTTTGCCATTCAACTTATTTCTCCATTTCTTTTCTTTGACTTTGTCAAGGCTAAGAGAGGAATCTGGAAGCTGTCCTGGGTTCCTCCTGACCGCCGGAACTACAGAGCCATTAACTACCAGGAATGACTGTGCTGGGAGCTTCACCTGACGTGGTGCAAAAACACTACTTGTTGGCAGCGCGACTGGCTAAGGGTGAAGCCTCAATGGGTAAACAATATCCACATAGCTGAAACCTGACCAACTCAGTGGGAAAAATGCTGACAGACGGGCTTGGACATGAAGGGCCTGACAGCCTTGGGCCACAGTGAACAAGCTCTGATGCTGCTGATCAGATGGGTATTGCTGCAGGAATTAGGACCAAGGAGTTTGAAGCAAAGCCATGGAAGGGAATGCTTCAAAAACACTGTAATGCTGAATTTCCAGCTTGCTTGTATCTGACGGCAAATGTCACATGTCCCTCCTATGTCTCCCATAAGTCTCCTGATCTAATTGTTCCAGGCCTCAAGACAACACTGGCTCCTCAAGGCATTTGCTACATACCCCAAAGCTGCCAGACCCATGTGCTGTGCTGTGCAGTGACTTTGTGATAGGAGAAGGCGGTACTGAGGACTAAGCTGTCCCCTGTATTCACTTCAGAGCCTCTTGCTCTCTGGAATATCAGAGTTGGCTTGAAAGGGACATTGGACACAGATTCTATGTAGTCATGTATTAAGCCACAAAGGTGGATGTGTTTGATCTCCTTGATGGAGTACGTGGTCAGATAAAGACTTTTCTTTCCATGTATTGCATAGTAATTTTTATTTGTGAACCCTTAAATTCCACACCATGTTTAAGGCACTTACTTCCATGAAGCCACCATGTCAGCAAGAAATGAAGGCTGTAGAAAGGCAATCACCATTTTTCAGCTTTGAAATACTGTCCCCAGCTTTGACAGATTTCTCATAATATCTGTGACTTTGGAACTCTGAGTGCCTTCCTTCCAGAAGATAGTTAGGATGGTTACTGTGAAAGCATGAAGATTTGGGGGATGTTGGGTATGAGGGAAATGAGGGCATATCACAGAATCACAGAATCACAGAATGGTAGGGGTTGGAAGGGACCTCTATGGGTCATCTAGTCCAACCTCCCTGCCGAAGCAGGGTCACCTACAGCAGGCTGCACAGGACCTTGTCCAGGCGGGTCTTGAA
>Ga0181612_134452_pt1 | contig 17029 bp, 6 predicted proteins | sample HoacroProtozoa21_FD_119630 | JGI IMG/M metagenome (GOLD analysis project Ga0181612, IMG submission 119630) | Hoatzin crop microbial communities from Cojedes, Venezuel. Combined Assembly of Gp0051906, Gp0051904, Gp0051908
CACCATGTCTCTGTAATTGCAATGAGATTGTGGCCCTGCGAAAGCACACGGATCTTTAATTCTTCCCACTTTTTGCCCATCCTGTGTGCAGTGGTGTAGAGGCATTTCAGAGAGGAACTTGCACATGCTGGTTTCCCTGGAGAGGTGCAAGAGGATCTGCCATGTCCATGACTACCATTAAGGGTGTTGGTCTTTGGTTGTTTGCTTCTCTGCTTGGGACACAGCTGAGGAACATTTGTCCCTGCTCTGATTGGCCACACTTAATCCCCAGCCAGTTGGTATGGCTTGAGCATTGCGACTTTGCCCCCACCCCCGGAATCCTTCAGTTTAAAGCCCCCCACACCAGGCTGGCTAGCTTGTTGCCAAAGACTCATAACACTTAGGCAGAATTGTTCTAGAATTCTATGAGTTAACATGGCCTATTTCATTCAGATGATGTCCAAGAAAAGGAAGACGGAAAATTAGCAAGAAAAGATAGTGTTTGAAAAACATTTTGTGTAACCTTAGCTTGAAATAGATTCCCTTAATGAGTTATTGCAGATCCAAGCAAATTTGGCGTATTTCAAAACTATCACAACTGTGTTACTGATCAATTTTTAAGTGTGATCAGAATTTATTTGATGTGCTAGAAGAAAGCTTCAAAACATGATTTTTCAGTGTGTATAATATAGCCTTTCTTCTGAAGAAGAAAATTTAGCTGTAGTAGTTTTCCCTTCAGTAAAAGCTGTGTTCTTTACTAAAAGGATAGTCTTACTCAACAGACACATATCCCGTACTGAATTTCAGATACTTAGTAAAACAATCCTTCTAAATACGTTACACAATTAGCGATTGGAGAGAAGCTGGTGCTTTTGGAAGTCTCCAGAGGGAGACCTGTCTGCCTAATGAAGCCTTTGGGACATTCAGTTATTCCATTAGCGTTTCTTACTGCTTATTCAGAACTCACTTTTGGAAGATACAGATAACATCAAAACTGTGATGAACTGGCTTCCAATCACTATATGTAAAATCCTCTCAGAAATTTTGGTGTGCAAATTAAGATCATTGTTGTGGTTTAACCTGTCAGGCAGCTAAAGACCACATAGCCATTCGCTCACCATCCTCCAGTGGGATGGGGGAGAGAACTGGAAAAAAGATAAAACTTGTTGGTGAAGATAAAGACACTTGGAAATTCATTAAAAGAGATATTCTGAAAGGCTCTGTAATAGTTATGTTATTACATACTTCAGTGTCATTTGTCCTATTCCTGTGAACCTAGTTCCAAATAAGAAAGTTTTCGGTGAAATATCCGTTTAAAAACTATTCCAAAGACATATCACTTAGTTTATCAAGTATAGAAAAGCCCAAAGGCTGACCTACTGGTTTTTTTCTTTAATAAGCCAGGTCTGGTCAATGATGAAAACTTAAATACCTATCTTTTATTGGATGTGTTTTAGCCTAAATGACTACAGGAACATATTTTTATCTGAAGCACAAATAACATAACTTTTACTCAATTGTTTTCCACACTTATTTTCCGTAAATTTAACAAGTGTATATGCGATCAGTTTTTTCCAAATATAAACCAAATTACAGATCTAAAAATAAATTCTCACTGAAAAATTCAAAGGCATTTTATTTTCTTTAAAAATAATTGTTGATCAATTAAAAAGTATTGAAAATGTCTAGGTTAAAATGGAATCTGTCCTAGAATTACTACAAATACTGTCTCTGAAATCTAAGTGTAAAACATTTTTGAAGAGTTTTCTGAGGCTGGCTTTGCAACATCCACTCTTAGAAAACTATTTAAGACTAGACAAAAACAGCCAACATACCTGTCCAAGCTGCAAGTGTTTTTTATGATTGCAGTAATTCTTTGCTTTGTTCAGCTTCATTAATTAAAATTTGCATCACTAAAGACTCTTACTCGTTTGCTGCTGCACATTTACTTGTTAGTAGTATTCAGGTAATTGTTAATTTCTTAATTAACAGTTACCAAGAATTTTGAAATGTCCACCAGTGATGAAGATGCTAGCAACAGCGGGTGTAAACCAGCAGTTATCAGCAATCATAAAGCAAGCAAGCTGAGAAGTTATTAAATATCATATCCTGAGTTTGAAATAAAACAAAATGTAACGAGCACGTTGTGCTAGCTTACCATTCTTAAACACAGTGAGACTATATAAATGCAGGTACTTGCTTGTAAGTGCCAGCAGCCTGAACTGTGAAGAAATTTAGAATTCAATTATCGTGAGAAGGTAAACAAAACAAATCCCTTAGCAATGCCAGTACATTAATGCCTACTTTTCCAAACTAGAACGTACAAACAAGGAAATCCAGTTGGTGAAGGAGGAGCATATTGCAAAAGTTGCATCTTCGTTACTGTATCAATGCCAGTTAAAGGAGATGAATACTGGAGAACAAATACAGTAAATAAATAGATTATTTAAAAAATTGTTATTTGGTCTCCTGTATGTTATATTCTCTCTGTCTGCAGATTCCCAAAGAACCCACAGGAAGTAAACACCTAGTTTCAAACAACTTCTCTAAGATTTCGGTGCTTTCTTCAAACAGTCAACTGATGAGTATGATTGTTGCTTCATTTACATCAAAGTAGTTTCAAATGCAGAAAAATAAGTCAATGGAGAGACTTCTCCATTGTTACCGGATGAGGAGTTAGTGGTTGTTGTCTGCTTGCTCTCATGGAGATTACTGTAATGCTTCCAGTTAAGATTTCATTTGAGCTGACATATCACAAATGGAGGCGAGAATCTTATTGCCACAAAATGACGCAAAGAATAAGCTTTGTCAGACAGTGTCTCTGTACAGCTGCAGCAGCTATGAACTGCTTCAACCTCCTACAGCATTGTGACTACCTGATACACATGAGTATTTCAGAAGTAAGGGAAAGCAACTCAGTGATTAAGCCCTTCACAATCAGAGCAGCTGTCTCAGTATCATGACCCTGTAACTTGACAACTTAATGCAGAGGTTCTGGAGTAGCTCTTGATAAAGTCAATTGAGTGAAACACTGAAAAGCCTGAGAAGGTGGTGGTAGACGGTGATGGCAGCAGCTGGCAGAGAGGCATCAGTGTGGGGCGAACAGCTAAATTTGCTAAAGTGCAAGACATCACCACTTTTCTTGGGAGGGGCTTGACTGCCAGGATGCTTAGGTTTGTTCTGGCGAACAGCATTTACAGTGAAATACATCTTTTGTTACTTTAATCTCCCACTTGGAACATGGTCCATGTGCCTAAATGAAGCTTGACGTCACTTATTCCAAGCAGTGGAAGAAGCAACAGGTTTGAATCCCGCTCAGTATCCTCAGTTCTTCTTCTTCTGGATTTGTTTGCTTCAGGTCCTAGTGAACCTGAAAACATTAAAGGCAAAGTTAGTCCCTCTGTCTTTCGCTTCTTACCTTCAGTGTTTTCAGGAAGAGTGCAGTTCTAACATGCTTGTCTGTACATCTTTCAAGCTTACTTATATTAATTTGGGTTTTTTTTCATTTTTTAGTGAAATAACAATCTTGTATTGATGTTAATTTTTTTTTTTTGCCAGTAACTGGAGGAGGTGACTATCTTGACCTGTGACTACATTTTTGTCTGCAGAAATACCTAGGACTATAAGGACATGCAGAAAAATAATTTTCTAGAAAGGTACATAGACATTTCCTGAGTTCTCCGAGAGTCTGATCTGTGATAAAGGAAACTTCAAGTCTGTAGTGGCTCTGAGTTAATTTGTTTTCATTTAAAGGGATCATTTTCACCAAAAAGACAATATGAAACCACAATGTTTGGTGGTGTGCAGTTCCCCTGCAAACTTGTTGTTGGTGGCATGTCAGCCCATAATGATTGCTTAGTAGAAGAGTTTTCTAAAAACCATAGGGCATTCTCCTTCTGCTGTTGAAGCTGGGCTCCCCTGTAACCAGGAATATGAAAGGCATGGATACAGAACAATTAGACAAAGGAGATCATGCATGCTAGACCCTTATTCAGATGCTACACAACTGTGAAATCATAGTGAGAGACTTATGGCTGTCAGAGACAGCCATTCCCAGCTTTTTGGAACTGCCTGAAGAATATTTCTCTTTATTTGGAGGGACAATGTTGCATACATTTGTCCTGTGGATTTGAATCCTGTCAAACCTACAGGCAGTCAGCATAATGAGCCAGTCCTGGGGAGAAAACAACCTGATCTTTAAAAATTTTGAATGTACATATACTCTTTATGTATACATCTGTACATACTCTATTTTTCAGGTAAAACTGCACCTTGTCTTTCATCTCAAGTCAAAATCAGTTTCTTTAAATATTTGACTATTGTGAATATTCGTTATGGTTATTTAAGGAACTTGGCCCTCATGGCCATGACTAGATAATACTTCGTATTCTGATCTAATAATATGTATTTTTTGTCAACATCTGGAATGTATTCAGCAGTTTAAAATCTTCCTGTACTTGAAAGATGCAGCTTTTCCACGGTTGAGAGGGTCCTGCTGGTACAATTTTTAGGAAGTGTCAGACTATGCCTGATTCCACATCTGGGCTTATTTGTGGCTATGTCATCTTTTTTTCAGCCCTAAAAACATTTAAGCCACTACGTCTCAAGTTCTTCTTAAGTTGGAGAGGGAAAACCACAAGATCTCTATTTAACCACTGGTTATGTTTTTTTTGAGTTTTTTTGTATCTGTTAAGATGGCACTCTTCATAAATCATGACACTGATGTACTTTATGTCAGATTATCAGAAACAAGTCTGTCTTAACTGTATTTCCCTCCTAGTTTCCCTTTACTGATGTATCTACTTCCCATCTCTAGTGAATGATTGCACTCTCTGTATGTCCCTCAGACTCACTGTAAGTCTACGGGGTGTGTGCTCTCATTTTACTTGTGTTTTTAAGTGGCAGGGCTATGCTGTGCTGCTGTGATCCAGGAGCCATGATGCTCTGCCTCTACAACCACATTAGAAAGCCCTGCTCCTTGCCTCAGTGGTTAATTTCAGGTTGTGACTGGGCAAAATAGACCAATCAAACCAAGTGAAAAAAGAGTCACAGGTTTGAAAAAAGAGTCCAGAATTCCAGAACGAATATCTGGGAGTGGATGTTGAGGATATCTCTGGGGCCTATGTTGTGCAATATGGGCTATCTGCACTGTGGGTTTGGTTCATGACCATCCTTTACACCTATCAAAACTATTGACTCTTCAAGCTTAGGCAAGGGTCTTGAAACAGCTAGTGAGGTCTGGTTGTCCAGCTCTACGTGGTTCCCCAGGGAAAAAGTAGGCATTTTAACTATTAGTTACAATAAGATTCAACTGAAATGATCGTACTGTTTACAAATATTTGTCTGGGTGAAGCTCTGAACTTTAATGTATTTTTGTTTCTGCCTGAGTTCTGGTTCTCATGCACATCTGTATACCACAGTTCTGCTTTCACAAATTGCAGGAATTTCTATTTGAAAGCGCTGAAATAGATTTTTTCAACTCAAAATTTTCCCTGTTTATTTCCTTAATTCGTGTTTCTTCTTTTTGTAGTTAGATAAGTGGTTACTTAACACCTCTTTATTAACTCTGTGAAAGGCTGCCCTAAATAAGGTTGGCTTTACTTGAAACTAATCTGTTGCTAACCAAGAATTTGTGTTCTTTTCATATTGAAGTAATAGCAGAAATAAGTAGCAGTAAATTTAAAGAGTAACAGGGCTGAAGCAAAATGCTACCAGCACTGAGAGAGGAACTCTGTAGAAGTTTGGATCTAGATCAAAACTCTATGGCTCAGACCCATTTTTAGTGTTGATTTCTTTCTCTGTTTTATCTATTCTATGTTGATGTTACTCTACAAAGCTAGTGTGAAGGAACAGAAAAATCATGATCAGCTGTTGACAATAAATATGATGTATCAGTATTTGCTGTCATCATAATATAATATGGATTATTTGTGTTGGAGGGATACTGAGGAACAGATCTGCCTTAAGCACCATGTCCAAAATGACTAATTTTTATGAGAATTAATACATTCATTACGTCTAATAGCTTTTCCAACTGCATGTACCAATAAAGTGATAGCCAATAAAGCATGATCTTCTCTTTCAGCAGAGATATTGATACAATCAAAGGTAAAACTCACCAATTGTATTCATAGATACAGAGAGTAATAGGAAATTTCTATGAATATTCATATATTGAGCTCAGAAATTGGGCACCTTGTTATTCATCACTTTAAAATATGTCTGTGAAATACAAATGTATTGGTGCTTGTTTTTTTTCCTAGTGTTGATGAAAATGAATAGTACTTGGGGACCAAGTCTGCCTGTTAAAGTGATGTGATACATTACCATACTTGTACAGAAATGAGCACAGATGGCGAGTCTATTACTTCTCTAGCAAGAAATTCATCTTTTTTTTTTTTCCCTAGGATTCAAATCTGAGCAACACTTGCTCAAGTCAGGCTGCCTCTGTGGGGATCCTTAAACTGTTTTTCCTTTACTTGTATATTAGGAGTAAAAAACCCAAGAAAATGATTAATGCTGTATTAAAACTTTGTAATGAATGAAGTCTACAGGGATGAAATTTTGTGTACCATGCTTAGATTCCCAATAGCCCATTTAGCTCTGACAGATCATTTAATTCATGTTAGAATGTTTGAAGATGTTAGATTTATAGACATTTGTTAATTAAACACAATAATATGTGGAAAATAAAACAACAACTTTATAAGTAAGTTTATAATATTTGTACACAAAATACATAATTTTAAGCAGCAAGAGTAGATTAAACAAAAAGAGGTTGACTGCCATAATCTTACTTTGGTGATAAGAATCAATAAAGCAATCCTTCATAAGGGTTTGCCAATGTGTTATTATACACCTGAAGAAAGAAAAAGGGTTTTCAATCTGCCTTGTGACTTGTCAGAGCCTGTAATTACAAAAGACTCCAAGTTGAATGATAGTTTTTAATGTCAATTGATCAAAGCCAGATCACTTTGCAGTGAAAGCAAATTTAATATGGGTTAGTGTTTCCAGTAAAAGGAAAGAAGGAAAAAGTATGCATTTATTTACTGCAGTATGTTGAGTGTATTCACACTCGGATGTTCTGTACTGAGATGACCATCATTTAGCGATGCAACATCACATGCAAAATGTTGTTCAATATGTATGCTGTGAACTGGTACACAAAGACAGTATTAGCAAATTTGGTGTGGTCAGTTAACCCTGGCTGGATGCCAGGTGCCCACAGAAACCACTCTGTCACTCCCCCTTCTCAGCTGGACGGGGGGAGAAAAATATGACAAAGGACAGGGAGATCACTCAGAAATTACCATCACGGGTAAAACAGACTCAGCTTTGGGAATTAGTTCAATTTATTACCAATCAAATCAGAGTAGAATAATGAGAAATAAACCCAAAGCTTAAAAACACCTTTGCCTGTCCCCTTCACCTATTACTCACAACTTTCTCTACCTCCTCCCCCCTGAGGGGCGCAGGGGTGACAGGTGAGTAGGTTCTCTGACAGGTAAGTGACTGAGTGGATTTTGTTCCTGAAAGGAAGAAAAAGAAGCCTGGTAGTGACTATAAAATCAGAAAATGTTTATCAGACTTTCAGCTTCTTTACAAAGCTGCGAGGACAGGACAAATGGACAGGGATATTCCCACACTAAAGCATGCCCACTCATATTGTACATCTGCTTTCTGAGCAGAGATGCTTTTTCTCACCCAAGTGGGCAAAAGACATGAAGGTTAAATGAGATTTGCTACAGGCTGTGTTACTTGGTAAGAATATCTGGACTTTGTATAGGATTTGCCTTAGTCATGAGAACTGAGAGAACATTCAAATGGATTTTGGACATGTTTCTGGAATAACTTTGAGCTTCCAACCCAAAATGATAAAGAGTCATTGGACCACACAGGGTTGACAGCGCTGAATATGTGTGAATCAGAAAAAGCATATATTTTTTTGTGTGAAAGGAGAATCAATCATTGTCTAGAAAGAAATTATAATATTAAATATTATATTATCCCTGAGGAGCAGATGTGTATTTTGCCTTTGAAAGACTATGAAATGAACGACAGTAACAGAATGACTAGGAGTAGAAGAGAGAGAACAAAATTAATTACTAACACTTTTTACTGGTGAGTAAACCCACTTATTCCTTATGAATGACAGCTGAAGACAAATTTAGAGGATGACAGGTCTAAAGAGTTTGGGGAACCCAAATAAAACTAATGTCTGGTCCACTCACAAGACAGTATTTCTTTCCTGGCTACTTTCCCTCACATGAAAGTAGGGAGTTAGTCTTACAGTAAATATCAGCTTTGCAAGGGTGTGGATTTCATTGTGGAAGTACCTGAAAAAGTCGTGATGGTCAGCGTTAAATGAGTCATTGACAGATCATTCCCAGATGAGCTGGATTAATAAAACTGTAGCCTAGGGAAGTCTCAACTTCTGTATGGTATATTTCTTCCTGCACAGTTAGAGAAATGAGTATCATCTATTGAACTAAAAAAAAGAGAAAGGGTCTTCTTTTTCACATAGTTATGCAGTTCACAGGCAAATGTGTAATAGCTGAGTTTGCAGCATTTGAAAAAAAGGTGTTAATTGAAGAATTGTGAGTGACAGAAAGTGAGAACATAGGTTTTGCACGCTGTGAAACAGAAAACGGGAGCATTGTGTAGAAAGGATAGTCGTAACCTGTATGATGTTTTTGTAGAGTTACAGTATGAAATTGCTGTGTTGCATTAAAGCAGTGTGTTGAGTTAAACCAGCTGTCCATCTGGTGAGCACAGTACTGCTCAACTGGAGAGGTGAAGGAATGAATCAATTCCATATTGAATTATCTATTTTGATATAGACGAATGTGAAAGAAGGATTCTTGAGGAAAAACTTGGAGAAGGTTTTTAGTTGTTTGTTTCTTTTTTTATCCTTAAAAGCTACCAGAACATTTGTTGACCCTACTCAAACTGCTGCATTAAACATTCTCCCATGTCTAGTAGGCAGGCTGCAGCTTTTGTACACAACCCTATAAAAAACTTTACCCCATTACTACCAGCTGGCAAATTGCCCCATCACTGCAAGACAGCACAAAAAGCTGTCTGCTGTAAACCAGAATAACTCTTTGTGAAGAATATGAGCCATTCATATATTCAGTGTATTCAACAGTGCTGTGAGGATTGTTTTAAACTCCTTTCAACTACCATGTTCCAGTGAACTACATTAAGTACATTAAGCCTTGCTGTCCTGATTGTGCAGCATTAACATCATCTTCAAGTAATACTATGACTAGTGAATCAGTAAAGAGTTCCACAATGGCTTTCGGTAATGAGTTTATTAATTTTAGTATTTACATTTAGCTGATACAGTGTGTCCTGAATATTGGGTACAGCTGACTATTCTCTCAAATGAAGAGTGAATAAAGATGGAATTTTAACTTGTGACTAATCCTAGGTGATCAGTGCTGTGATATCTTGACACAAAATTGAATTTCAATTTTATATCTGCTTCCAGTGAACTTGATTGCTTGCAGAAGAAATAGAGAGTACACTTGCTCTAAGTAGCACATGCAGAGCTGTATGTAGAAGGTCTAGAATTTTAGTATTTACTGTGTGAAACTGAATGCTTTGAAAGACTAAAGTGATGAGGGACTTCTGAATCTTGATACTTTCAAAGTCAGGGAAAATTTTAGTAAGCCTTAGAATTAGTTCACTTTTTAAGTATTTTGCAGAACACGTACTCCAAAAATTGTCTTCTTGTAAAGCCTAAAGGAGCTACTAATTTTTGTCACACATATAGAAGGCAAATTGTGCTCTCTGGGACCCATGCAAAACTTAGATTCATTTTGTATGACAGAATTGATTTTTATCTATTATCATGGCCAATTTTAGGAATGGTATCTGGGTCGGTGTACGCTTCCTTAAGGACTATGCTCAGTCTCACTTCAGGTGATATTTAAGCAAAGATTAAAGGCGAAATATTGTTGTTATGTGACAGCCTGTTTTAATGAACTGTGTTCATTGTTTAACATACATGGAAGATTTTCTCCAGAGCTAAAAGGACCTGCAACGTTTTTCATAAAACAGACTCTGCAAAATTTGAATATGCTGTGTTGTCTATGCTCATATGCGGATCTAATAGACAGGAATTAGGCATTTTTTCACTCTGTTCCTGAGAAGGTTCTCTGTTCTCTTTTTCTTATAGCGTAACAGCTGGCAAAATATTTTTGAGACAAAGATATATAGAGCTATCCTCTTGTAGGGTATACAGACAAAACCTAACATGTGGAGGGTATTTGCATAATGTATGGTATCGTGATGAGAACGTAGATGTTCAGTTTTTCTTGCATAACTTGAGTATTACATATAACATGGGAAGTTGAATGAAGAATTACATCTTAATAAGCCTCAATTCTGTTAGGTGGTTAATTTTTGTCTCTATATTTTGATTTTTGATATATTAGAAACAATGTTATACTTACTACAGCAGTTCTTTCTTGAATGAGCATATATCTGGTTTCTGTTGCTTCTTTTTTACATATCTATGTACTAAGTAAATTTTGGCCTACTCTCTACCTGTATCAGTTACGTAATACTGAATAATTTATGTACAATTTGGCTGCTGTCCTGCAATAAATATTATATATATATGTGCATTCACAAGAACGCTAGGACAATTGAGGTGTAGTTCTGAACACACAGTGTGTGTAGAATCTGGAGTTTGTTTGAAAAAACTGAAATGCCATGCATTTAGGCAATCGCCATGTAGTTTGTATTTAGCAAAACCAAAATGGAGGACAATGTTTACACACACAAAAAAAACAGGCATAGGGCTGAATGTTTCTTGCTTGAAAATGTAGATAACTCTTTTCTTGTTAAAGTTTGTAGCAAAATTTAAGCTATAACAAATAGTACAATTTTGTGGAATGTAGGAATTTTATTATGCTGTATTTATTTTCTGTGAAAAATACGTGCACAAAATTAATGCATCCTTTTAAAGTGGAATGTTGATGTTATGAGAATTAAAGTGAACTAGAAGATGACTTTCTGAGAGTAGAATAACTTACGAAACCATTTTTGTGTGTGTGTTTGTTTATTAAACTAGTTATACTCATCGTGTGGTTGGCAGTGGAATCAAAGCTCAGACTGCAAATCCAGAAGTAAAAGTGAAGGGAACGGATCCTGTAATAAGTCAAATTATTGACAAGCTGAAGCATGTTATTCAGGTAAGCTGCTTTTGCCTATAGATATAGTACAGTACTAAAGATCGCTCTAGTAGTGAAAGTATTAATTTACTGTACATTGAAGGTTAGTTGTTAATTCAAGTTGCTGCTCAGTGCACGTCAGCAGCAAAACACTACTTGCTCTCTGTCTCACTTCAGTTATTAAAATGACTTAGTTAAAAGGTTTGCATATGGTAAACAAGTGTAGGAAGTGAGGCTCTTGCAGCTGGGCCATCTGTACCTGTGAGTACAACTCAGCATTGCAGTAAGCGTACAGAAGCACAATCAGTATAATTTAGGGATATTAACTGGGTGCATATGTTTAAAAAACAATCAAACATAATTTCACTCTTCCCAGTTTACTAAATCTAGGTTTCTTCTTAACTAGTCTTGCTGTGAGGATTTTTGTTTAGATGCCAGATAAAAAAACTAGAAAGTATGAAGAAGAACAGCATGCTTGCTAAGGGAGTTGGTGTTCATTACCTGTTGTATATATCCGTGAGTTACTAAATTTAAGGCTTACAAGGCAGCCAGTTCCAATATGGTTCTGCACAATCAAAGTACTGTAATATGTTTAAAGGATTTTTTTGTTACATGGTCTATCTCTAAGCATAGATAGCCAGAACTACGGGACAAAAACCTGATTGTGTTGAAACCAACAGTTATTTTGCTGAAAATTCTGTATTTCAGTTTAATAATATATGTTTCCACTCTGATTTGAAGACTCAGAGATAAGAAGTGTTCAAACCAGGTATCGTCTCATCTGCACTGGTGAAAGGAGAGACTACTTAGGGAAGGCATGCAAGCTTGGCACCATCATGATCTCCACTCTAGTTCTCTACCTCATTCCCCAGTCATAAGAATTAGAGATACTAGAAGGCTCTTGCTTGCTTATTGAATTTAATTACATCTAAGGACTTGCTTTAATCTTGTTTTTCCGTCTTCTTGGCATCTTTCAAATACAGTTTCCCAAATGGTTTCTGGAGTTGAAATAAGTGAGCCATTCTAACATTACTGATAGCTTCATGAGAAACTCTCTTGGTTTCTCTATTTGTGAAAAATAATTCTTCTCTGACAACAAAGGAAAGAGTGGTGAAATAGAAAAAAAAAACAGAAAAATTTATTTTCCATCAATAGGGTTGTTTTCTGCGAGAAGTGGCATCCAGATTGAAGCTCAAAGGCAATCATTATTCCTTCCTCCTTAAAAGAAATATCTTTTGTAGCCCTCCAGGTTTAGTATGCTTTTGTCTCTCTTTCTTGATTGAAATGGTGACTACAATGCTGAGAAAATGAACACAATCTTCCCTCCAAAGAGATGCTATGACTTAATTAAGAACTACAAATTTCTGTGCAAAGAAAAACATTGCAAATCTTGCTGGGTAAGTCTCAAGGTCTTTCATCTATCAGGAATGCCCTCCTTCTTTGATATTAAATCTGCATTGTATAGTTTATTGTGTTGTTTTTCTCTAGAGACTAGGAGTTGTGTTGTTTTATTCTGAAGTGAGGAACTAAAGGAGTGGAATAGAACAATTCCATTATAAGGTATTTCATTTTGAGGGCTTTTTTGCCCTTGTCCCAAAAGACTAGAGTGGGTCTTGGGGAGAAGGGCATATAATTTACATACAGCAAGTCTTGCTAACCTCCAAATATGTCATTTTTCTGTGGGATAGTTTCCTTTCTTGCAGTTCTGAGTATGGAAATAGGGTCAGGGGATAAAGAGAACATCAAATTCCTCAGAGACCCAACATAGAACTGCTTTTCCTCAGATAAAAGGGCTGAAGAAACTGCAGAAAAAGCTTTCCTCTCTAACATTTACTGCTCAGGAAAGGAGGATGGGCAGTTTAAATTAGAGATTCAAATACAAAAGATTACCTTTATGTCCTTTGTGACACAAAAAAGATGAATCACATATTAAGCTTGTGATGGACAGATTAAATAAGGGGAGCTTAAAGGATTGCAGTGCTTCCTCAGAGATACATGGAGTCATACTTACGTCCAGCACTCTATCTAAGCAGTATTACTGCACTGCAAAGTTGAAATAGCTAATTTAGTAGAAAAAAATCATATTTGTCCAATTTTTTAGAACCAATAATTCCTGCAATCTGTAAAAGTCTATATACTTTAGCTTTAAGGTGACACAGATTGGCAGGGTGATACATGACTTGCTATATGTGTAGGCAACTACATATGTTTTAATATAAATTCTGTGTCGCTGTAACCTTGCTTGCTAAACGAGTACATTTTTGTTACTTAGTTGTATTTTGTGTATAGCCATTTGCTTTCTGTGTTAGGGGAAAGGAAATGAGTGGTGATTCAGCTTAATATGACTTTTTACATCAGCTTTTAAATATTTCAAGACACAGGATACTGAAGTAGCGTTTCTGTCTGTTTCGTAATGTCAGGATAGGATATGGTCCTCCTTCTCAACCTTAGTCAGAGCTCTGTATACCAGTGGCATGTATAGCCTGATTTTCTGTTGCTTATACAGCCTGTCAGGGTACTAAGGCCCTCAGGACTGAATAGTTTCTATCACTTTGTAAATGTCAATAGGTGGCAAAGAATCAGAAGCTTTGTTTCAGGTAATTCTCACAATAAAAATAGTGAAATGCACTGAAAAGTAACTTAATTAGTCATAACCTGTGGCATTTGTTTGCAGCAGGGGTGGAATTCAATCCTTTAGTCACATACCTGCATTTAGGTGTTTAAGCTTCCCTTCTATGTGAGTCTAGTCCGTGGATCTTGGAGAGCTGTCAGTTTGGCCATGTGTAAGTGTATGATTCAGGATAAGGAGAACAGTAGTTCTTTAGTCAGGCACAGTATAAAAGGAGTTTGGGTACATTGCCCACATGTTGACCTCTACACTGTAGACACCCGCAGTTAGGTGTCTGGTCTGAAGGATTTCACCTCCGTCTGATGTTTCTGAGCCCTTTCCAAGAGGTTGTCAGTTTGAACACAAAAATCAGGAATGTGTGATTTTCTAAAGAGAAATATTTACCGTATACAAACATTTATATATACATACACATACATTTGGGGGGCTCTTAAAAAAAGTCTCACTTTGTGATTCTGTATTATTTTCTAGTGGTTAAAAAAAGATGATTAAACTAAAGAAGGACTCATTTGAGGTAGATGACCAGTTTTGCGTTTAGAATAAATAATTTAAGTCAGATTGAAAAATATATCCTGATTACATTTTGTCTTTCCAGACCAGAAAAAGTAATTATCCCTAGTAAATCCAGGGTAGAAAAACTCTGTTAGAAAGTTTCCATATTTTCTGAAACTTTCTTTGCTCTTTGTCATCAAAGGAGATGACCCCTTTTCTCACTAATTATACTAAATTTCCTTTCCTAATTTCAAGAATCCCAGCATGAGGGCAAGAAGGAAGTTGATATTCTGAGATTTAAAGGGAGAGCCCATTTAAGGGTGGGTCCAGTGAGCTCTCAGAAAATCATACTGTACATATTTATTGGACAAATGACTAAATATTATTGAATAACAAATGAAGAACAGATATCTTAAAGATCCCTTCCTTCTTATCTTTAATATGTACATAAGAAAACAGATCAAAGACCATTCTGCCCTGCATACAGAAAAGAACAGATGTCTCCTGTTACCTCCTCTTTTCTCTCAAGCTAGATATACAAGTGCATGAAAATCCAAAGCAAAGAATCAGCTTTAAAATATGTAAACATACAATGATTAAACATATTCTGTTTTCTAGATTCTATTCAAACCTTTAAACCACTGAAATCAAACTTGTTGCAGAAGTGACAGTATGTTTTCCCAGAAGACTCTGGGTTCTGGGCAGTTCTCCTTTGTGAGAGGCTCACAGTAATCCTCCTTTTTTTTTTCTGTAAATAGTAGATTTGCCAAAAATCAATAGAACTTTCTGATTCCATTGGACCCTGACTGTTATAAGCTGTGCTCTGGACTCCACAAGTTTGTGTTCACAGCAACAAAGTGCAATTAGAGGAACTAACATGAACTCTGCTGAACCAGTCAGTGACGAAAATGGTTTGACAAAGTCACCTTCTTTTGTAAAAATCCTTACTTGCACAGACTGGTGTCTTGGAGAGTTTTAAATGATGGGCTCTTCTTCATTCATTTGTCTTCATGGTAGGCAAATAATGGGTTCAGTGCATATTCTCCTACGTACTGCAGTCTACAACTATCACTCTAATAGGCAATCATGATAAGCAAAGTCAGTTGCATATGGCAACAATAATAATGGTAATTATTTTTCCTTCTTCCCCAATAATTTAAAAACATGATTCATTTATCTTTCATGCAAGTACAAATAATGAGGTTATGAAGTAAGTATGATATTTTGGTGCTGTGATTAGGAGTGATTGGACCTTGGTCATTTATAATGTATCTCTTCTTTCAGAAGACAATCTCAGAAAAGATACTGCTTTTGAAAATAATGTACATTACTTGGAGCTCATATTTGCAGGTGAAATAAAGACTTCCTAATTTTTTTGAAATCCTGCCATAGTAGAAAATATCCCTATATCTGTCTGTCTAAATTAGGCAGACCAAACGTCCCTCTGGAGATCTCCAGAGGCACCTGCTGTTCTATTGACTATACTGGAAATTTAATTGCTTCTGTTAGGATAAATGATTTCATATTTCTAGATGCAGCAAAAGATGTGCCTGAACTTATTTGGAAGGGAACCTGTCTCATACTGCTATACCACTGAACTGCTAGCTGATATGTATGGAATAATATTTACTTTTGCCACAAAGGGCTGAAAACTGTCACTAATGGAAGTGACGACTACATCCTTTCAGTGAATAGAGGCCACTACTTCATAAGACATTAAATGTAGGTGACAATCTATTTTTTCCTTTACTGCTGGTCGTTAAGCACCATGTTTCACCCTGCTATCATTTGCTCATTTCCCTAGCTCAAAAGGTTACAAAAATAGTGAGATGAGATTTTGTTTTGGCACTGATTTGGCATACTAACAACTAAACTTTCCAGCTGTATTTTTTAAAGCTTTTATTAATGTACTGTGGCATGGGCAAATTAATATTTGTTTTCATAAGAGCTGTTCAAGTACATAATGGAAACGGTGATGGAATACATTACCTGAGTCCTCATCTATACATACAAAGTACCATGTTTTTAAATTATTCATATGCAAGATGTGGCACTTGCAGTAGTGCTTCCCTTTGATCACTGATATCAAGTCTGTGCCTTCTTTAGTGTTACGATAATCATCTAATAGTTAAATTCCCTCTGCCTCTTAGAATAGTTCAAACTGCTGTATAAATTTAACAAATTTTACATTCTGATGACTCTGTTGATGACTGAAATGCAATTCTTTCTCATGGAACAAGAGAATTCTCGAGAGTACAGCATTTAATAATCTCAGATACTTAGGGCCTTAGTTTGATACACTCTTCAGTAATATGCTCTTGGAGAGTCACTTTCAAAACACTTTTTCTCCTTTCTTTCCTTAAATGTTTTTTTGTTGATATGTTGTATCCCACACTTTGCACTGTTCAATGACAGATACCCCACAGAGGTAATTGGGAAGTAGAATTTCAATGCACTTTGTGCAACAGCCATTCAGTATTCAGTGGTGTTAGAATTGCTTTCTGATGTGTTTGCTCCTAAACTGCCTATTTATTATTTTTGTTACAGTAGGAAAGACTGCCTCACAAGTTTTGCTTTGTTTTGTTTTTCATATTACAAATGCATATCTAGATGTTAATTTTTCTTTAGATTATGTTTTTTACTGCCTTTTTCACTTTCTAGTTTCTTCCAAAGTTAGAGCAATTCTGTAGGTACAGAATAGCTCAGTATCTTGATTATGTTAATCTTTTCCCCAATGATTTGTTGG
>Ga0181612_170782_pt1 | contig 17028 bp, 6 predicted proteins | sample HoacroProtozoa21_FD_119630 | JGI IMG/M metagenome (GOLD analysis project Ga0181612, IMG submission 119630) | Hoatzin crop microbial communities from Cojedes, Venezuel. Combined Assembly of Gp0051906, Gp0051904, Gp0051908
CCCCTCCCTGGCAGTGTTCAAGGCCAGGTTGGATGGAGCTCTGAGCAACCTGGTCTAGTGGAAGGTGTCCCTGCTCATGGCAGGGGAGTTGGAACCAGATGATCTTTAAGGTCCCTTCCAACCCTTACCATTCTATGATTCTATGATTTTTCCAGATACACTACTTAAAACATAGTGGTACCAACTACCACGTTACCATAGGTTTTAAACAAGAGGTTAAACAACAACAACACGCCACTTTCACGTAAAAAAAAAAAATCTAAGATCTTTAAGTATCAGTAATCAAGTTTATTACTGATACCACTTTACTGTATTGTATGTTCAGAGAAGCTACCACCTTTTTTATTTTTATATACAATATTTTAATATAGTGAACCACCCAGCAGTCCTTTTCAGAGTTACAGGTTTTGTAGGTCTATTGCTTGCAATCAAAACATAAGATTGCACTGTAGTCATGACAGTGCAGAAGGCTATTTGTTTATTTTACAGACAAAATAGAGACCATTCTGAAACTGTTTTATGTAAGAACTTCTGGCAAAGTTAGTAATTGAACCATTTAAACACTTCAATCATTCGATTTATTGCCAGCAGCACTTTCATAGAGATCAATTAAATATCAGAGGCATATCAGAGAAGCTGAAGGCCAAATAGTTTGAGATTAATGAATCAGGAGTTCAATCATGCAGCTGTAGAAATTATACCATACTTTTATATTTTTGTGTTAGTGCTACAGTAAGTGTATTGTAAGCAGCAAAAAAAAAGATAACACAAGGCTTAAAGAAAAATTATATAGTGTTTCCAAGTTTTACACATTCCATTTGAGAAATACTGAGTGAAGTCTTTTACCAAGAATTCAAGTGCATTAAAAATTTTTCTGTAAAATCTACTACATTAGACATCTTCAGAAAACGAATATGCTTTGAGAATATCGCAGAAGAAATCAAGATTCTATTCATGCAAGCTGAAGAGGCTGGACAAGTGCTGTTTCACATCACACCAGCATTCTCCACGCTCAGCCTGCTAATTGTGTTAGTTTCTGAGCACATCTAGCATACTGAGAGAGTTAGGATTCACACACAAAAAAACCTTGTAGTTGGCTTCTTTAAAACATGCATCACACTGCAACCTCCATTATGAAACCCTCATCAGGGAAGAGAAAGCCTCAGCTCCCTGCTTCCCATGAGGGGCTCTCACCTCCACCTCCTTCCACACAGGCCACTGTGGGCACCTGCCATCCTCCTGTGCGGCATCCATGCCACCCCGAACAAAAGCAAGAAGCTTCATCCAGACTTGGAGGCCAGTAAGCAAGAAAAAAAAACAGGCACAAGTCCGGCAAAGACTGTAGTATTAATACAAAGACCACAACTGCTCTGGGTAAGGACCTTTCCCCCAAGAGTGTACACTTTTGGCATTAAACACATGGATCATGGCACTGAAAACCCAGCATTGTTCAGACAAGCAAGAAGCATTCCCTAGACATTGTATGTAACAAAACACTGCACCACACAAGTGCAAATCCCTACACAACATTAAACTCCTGTCTTCTCCCTCTGTAAGGTTCCCTCTGCCCTCAGACTTTTCAGTGTCAAAGTTTTCAAATGTACTGTTACGTTCAGAAGCAACTAATCCAAGAGCAGCAACTTCCAAAGACATAAGTAAGGAACAGAAAAGCAGGCAACATCACTAGACACAGTTAAGGAAACAAATCAACAGGCTATTCCTGAGTTCTTTTCCAGTGTCTTACATTATGCAGGTGAAGGTGTTTCACCATTTACCTTAAGCCTGTAATAATAGTTGGGGGGGCTGGAGGTTTGTTTTTTAAACCAGAAGTGTTTTCTGCTACTCAGTTTCATCTCATACTTCTAGTCTCATTTCAATAAAAATCAAGATGTCGATTTAAAAAAGTGAAAATAACCCCACAAACCAAACCATCAAAATCCTCGTTTGTTACAGGCAGGGTAACAAACCATGGGCAAAAATATGAAAAATTACATTCTTAAAGCTATCTCAACCAATGCACACTTAGGAGCACATTACCAGAACAACACTGATTCTGTCACCCCAAGTCAATGGTGAAGAACAAATCCAGAGCAGACAAGCTCTCAGTTCATTAAGTCAGTACTGTAAAAACCACAGGTCTTATTAACATTAAGCCTGTAACTCCCAGTTTTTAGAAGTGCCAGAGAGACTACATACAGACACATTTCATGTTGCTTTATCAAACCAGGCACATTTCTAATACTTCATATTAGTGGTAGCTATGAAAAGAGATTGTTTTCTCCAAGTTAGACTATGGATGTCAAAACTGGTCTCCAGACAAATGAAACAAGCTACTTCATGGAAAATCAATTTGCCCTTATATGAAACAGAATATACATCATCACATTGGAGGCTAACACTTTATGAATTCAGGGATAATTTTCTAACCCTTTCAGATACCATATCTCATTTTCAAATCTATACACATTGTAGTACTGACAACAGCTTTTGCTTTCTCTCCTCCTCCATTCATATATTCCCCAGTCTTAGCTGCTCTGAAATTTTAAGTTCATACAATAAGTCTTATTTCAGTCTCCAAAACTTCATAGAAGTGCAATGTTTTGTGCAAATAAGGGATTTTATAGATACAAAGATAACCGTTTAAGGCATGTCTGCCCTCCTTTCCCAACAGTCAAACATAACAGCTTGATTATACAAAAAAAATCTGTCCTACCAGAAATAAAGTGGCATACTTGTAGCATATAATCAAACAGATTTGTAAGACAATTGCTATTTTTGGATGCAAAGTCAGTTTTAATTAGAGTGCCCTAAATTTAGGGCCTCAAATTATAGAGTTTTATGGTCCTCTTCCCAATAGATTTCCAGCACTTACTCGTCTTTTTCCAATACACTAATTTCTGGCCCTGTAATGTATGTGGAAATTTAGCTGACCTCTTTTTAATTTGTGATGAAATTGCCTCATCAAGAAGGAAAGAGCCCTCACCTCTTCTAGAACAGTTTATTCACTAAATATAGCTTTTGGACCTTAATTCCTCAATTTTAAATTAAATCTGCTAAATTAACACTGAGCCATGTCTCCGCAAACACTTCAGTAATGATAGCGTGCATGAGATGTGTTGACTTTCAATTCAAAAGTTATCCTGAGTAGAATCCCTGAACAACAGAGTATCCATGGATACCCGGGTCCAGCATCTCCCTCCCTACCTAAGTAAACTCTTAAAAGTTACATCTTGCTCATTTAATTAGTGCAAAGCCTCATAACAAACCATATTACTGCAGTAGAGGAAAACCGGCAAGTTAGAGTTGAAAGTTAAGCTAGAGGCACACCAGACTGAAATAAGCATTTGTTACTTGTAGCAGCAATTAGTTACTTAAGTGCTGGAGTTGGTTTTTAAAGGCAGACAAGGTGGTTTACAAATACATTTTTGCCAGAATTAATGAAGAGAATTGTAGTAATACAAGGGAATCATAAAGAAAGCAATGGTAATGCAGAGATTACCAGCATCTTTCAACCTGGTAACAGCTGCATTAAGCTATAGAAGAAACAGGCAGGAACATCCTATCAATTTCAAAACAGTTTTCAGTATGAAGAACAGTATAACTTGGCATTTGATACTTCAAACATCAGAACTGTGGGGAGCTGTCAGTTTTAAAGAATTACATCTTGACATACAGAAGTGTATTCCTCAGTTGAGAGCACTATTAATATGAATTCTTTTTAAAATTAAAAATTAGAATGCCACTTACAAAAGTAAAATATCTGTTGCTTAACTGCAGGAGACCACAAACCCACATTTGATTCAGTATTACTTTTTCTGCCATGAAATCTGACAGGAAGTTTCTCCAACCCTTGACTAATAGTTTGAGCAGTTCTATATTTGCCAGCCTCTATGATTCATCCCAAAAAATATTCTCCTAGGGTTACTACGTTGAAAGTAACAGCTCTAGTTCGGAAATACATTGGAGACTCCATTTTCTACAACTCTAAAGCAGTATTATGCATAACAGCTCTATAAAGCCTGGATCCATCCTTGAGCACAGATTAGGTTAAAGATCAAAAAACCTCTGTAGGTTAGCCATATTCACCACCCAGAGGTACTCTTTGCTCTCCTTTGACAGACACTCTCCAGCCTGTTCAACAACTATACAACCAGTTTAAACTTGTGATACTCAGGCATTCACTTCTTCATTATGGCCATCTTTTAGCACTTTGACCACTGAAGCCTCAATAAATCTAATATATAACTAAGTTGTCACAGTCAAAGTTTTTCCTACCCATTTCCAAGATACCAAAAGAAACAGCTCTTTGGAATTTGTGATATCTTAATTGATACTTTCACATCCAACTCAGGTTTACAGTGGCATCATCACCCTGCCTTGTAAAAGTTTCTACGATAAGAAAGGTTAAAGTCCTGCCAGGTAACAAAACCCTTACCTCAGAAGAAAGGACTATTCCCATTTCTCAATGGGTTTTTGGTTTAATTTTATCTAAAAACCCACAGAGAACAACCTTTTTTCCAGAAGCCATGGGATTTGTGAGGACAAGTATTTGCAGACTGCACTCAGTAACAACTCTGTCAATGAGGGAACCCATAAATACTGGGCAGCATGTGCATCTCCACTTGGAGCTGGAAACTGCCTATTAACCAATTCATACACAGATACTTTTTTTTTCCATTAATACTGATTATTCTCCCTTTTGATTAGTAGCTAAAGGAAATTCTCTAGTAGTTGAGGAAATGAAATGCATTTAATTTTTTAGGTAATATTTATATACTTTCTCAAGCAGAGACTTTAAGCTAAGTCAGCTAGTCTTCCTCAAGACATCACTTTAAAGAAAACATAGTTGAATTCAGTCCACAACTAAAATTATAATTAGCTACACTTCATAGTTTTGCCAGTTATTACACATGTACATATAATGAACAGTAATGTACAAAACATAGTTTACATTCTAAATTACCACCTCGGACTAAGCCTAGACAAAAACAGACTAAACTCAAAAGCAAATTTACAGGGAGCTGCCACCAATGATAAAATGCAAAATCAACCTGATAAAATAAGAAGAAACATAACTATTTTTAGGTAGTGTCCTTCTGTGAGACACTGAGCATCTCTTCAAGTCACCAGGCATCTTCAACTTCCATTGATATCAGCTGAAGCCAAGGACAGTGTTGCAACACCATGCTAGGTCAGGGAAGAACAAAAATTCCTATCCTAGTAGATCATAGAGATTATGATTATTAATTCCATTTCCCAAAATGGTTGTTGTAAGTACTGCATTTTTTTTTTTATTTAAATCCATCTTTATATGATAAAATGAGTCTGATCTACTAGAAACTTTTCCCAACCCAAAAAATGATTAGGGGATTTATAATAATCCCATAGTTAAAAATATTAACATCTGTCAAGACTCAGAGACCACCTGGATCACAGCCTTTTTCCAATGTTCAATACTGAAGGAAACAAATTGACCACAAGAAAGTTCTAAAAGCAGAAAGATCACAATTGCTATGTGCTTTCAAATAAACCATAACCTAACCCAAACTCTGATATGAATTATAGCTCTTCCTAAGGTTCAGAGATGCTGTACAACAGACTTTAGCAGAGGATAAAGATAGTAAGAAAAAATAAATCATATTTTAGAAATTATTCTGGAAGAGGCAATTGAAAGTTCTTCCCCCGCATCTTTTAACTAGTGTTTGGTTTACTGCTTTAGTAAATCAATGAAGATTGCAAAATAACATTAGGAAAGTAAATGGACTAAAATTCATGAAATAATGCAAAAAAGCAAAACCCTGTACTTGTTAACACTACTGCAACTTCTACAATATCCTCCACCATGCAAAAATATTAAGTTCCAGTATAACATATGAACAGATAGATTTTTTGGTTTTGGATTATGAAAAGATTTTAAAATACTTAAAACCCACTGAAAACACCTATATTTATCTACTAACTAGTTCTTTCTCATCTCCCCACATTTTACACAGCATGGTAAAACTATTCCTGTGGACTTAGGGCAGTGTTGGAGCCAAAGCAAACACAGCTCAGCCATGAGAGGCAGTGACCAAGACAGATAAAACCAAAAGAAACTAGACTCCGCTGGGACTGGGCTTGAATCTTGAAGATTTTCCGGCAAAGAACCAGCGCCTTTTTCATCTTGTCTTTCATAGACTTAATAAAACCAACTAGGGCTGGGGTTTTGTTTGTTTGTTTTTAAATTGACCAAGACTCTAAATTAAACACAAGCAAGCTGTTACAGGTCCAGTGCACCAGGGTAAATACCACTTGCATTAGGCACATGAACAATCCTATTTGACAGCTACACAAACACTCAAGCATATAAATACATGTCTTGTTGTTCTAGAACAAACATAAATTGACTACAAAGTAGAAGTTTTTTTTCTTCTATACAGTACATTAAAAAAATTAAGGAGCTTAATGTAGCATATTCCTGGTTGATTAGAAAAAAAGACTTGTTTGGCCAAATTATGTTTAGTCAGACAAGAATATTAAATAATTAAGGTCTGCAGTCCCACTGCACTAAGAACTTCAGAAGTACTTCTCGAGGAACATTGCTTACAGTTGAATGGGACAAACCGAAAGACAAGAGAGGTTTAATACACGTTCAACAGCCAAGAGAGTTTCTTTGGCTTTTAGAGAGGCAGAGCTCTTTGCAAACAAATGCACGCGGACAGGCACAAACCACAGGTTACCTATGGACTGAAGATGTATGACAGGTGTTAACATGAGGGTCAAAGAGGGAGAGCAGCAAGGGCTGCGAAAAAGGAAATGGCTATGCAAGCAGGGCAGCAAGCCAGCAAACTATCCAAAAGGTAAGGACAACACTACAGTGAAAAATGAACACGCTTGAGTGCAAAACAAAACTACCACCACCAAAAGGCTACAGAATAATACTCTTATTCCAAGCAGTACTTTGTAGGGATGCATTTCCCTTACAGCTTCAGGGGTCTAAGCACTTAGATCCTATAAACACATAGGTCCTATAGCCCAGAAAGACAGCCTCCAATATACCACTCAGGGATTCCTTGCAGCTCCTCTGGACCCAAGACACTGCATACATTTCCAGACACAGTACAGGGCATGTGGGCTTTGGTTTCTCATTTGTCAGCCACTGAACAGTTGGATATTAGCTGCAGCTGCTACTGGCTTTCATTATGGGAGGGAGGCACAAGGGACACAGTGACCGAATGGTTTTGCATTTTGCTTTCATCCTTCCCTCACCACAACTTCCTCCCCATATCCATATCTCTCAAGGTCAGAGAGGAAACATCTGCTTGATTAAGAGCATGAAATTATGCAAAGTTTGTGATTTCACAGTATGGGGTGTTTAACTATTTTTTCCCCTGAAGAAATCCATTGAAGAAGCACGTGAGGCCTGCACTGCGGGCACCAGAGTTCCACGAGTAAAACTGATGAGAGCCAGCCCACCACATAGTTTGTTTTCATGCAGACCCTAAGCAAAGCAGTTTCAGAGATGCAAAATACTGGGGGTTTGTTGATATTACCATTTTAAAGTTAAGAGTATTTGCTTTTCCTCTTTTCTTCCTTTTCCCCCACCATTTAAGGGAATTACCAGTTTAAACAAAGCCTTGAAATTCTCCTGTACTATTCATAGAACACACCATACCAATCAGCAAGATAAGATCATTAGAAGCTGGTGACATTAAGCTCACCTGGCAATGCCCTGGAGGAGTCAAAATCTCCTCAAAGAATCATTGTTTTGATTTTCCAACAACCTTTGGGAACTGCAGAGCAGCACAGGAGCAGCACAGCACCGGGACAGCTGTGCAGACAGAGCAGCAAGGAGATTCTGTAGGATCACAGGGAAATGTAGGGTGGAATATACACAGGCCAGCGGACAGATGCTCTGGCAGTGACAGGTAACAACCATCCCATTTAGTTCAGCATGAGCATCGCAGCTTGGTGCCCAGTGGCCCACAGCAAGACCAGGGACTGCTCTCCATGAGTGATCTCTTGTTCCCCCTGCTGATTCCACATTTCCCTCCCTATTCCCCACTGGTCTTCCTCAGCACAGCTTCATAGGTCTCTAACCCCAGGTCCAAAAGCAGTAGGGCCATTTCTTCACCTTTTATGTATATAATTCTTATTCACACTTATTATTCTTATATAAGAATTCTTATTCAACTCCTGCTGCAGTAAAGAAATAAGGTGTTTAAATACGAAAATGTGAATGGGAGTTTCAGCTGGAGACAGAAACAGAAGGGAACTGAAACTGGTAACAGGCCTGTTCACAGAAGCAGGCAAAGCAAGCACAGGGAAGCAGAAGCTTGACTAGAAATAGGAAAAAAAAGTAAGCCTGCCTTGACTGCCACCCAGCTTGCTGACCACTGGAATAACTGAGGCATTTCTGGGTATACTGCAAGCCACTTTAAAATAAATTGGGTCCAAATCCCAGGAATCCCATTGCTGAGATGAATAGATGAGGTAACTTTTAAAACACACCTGTAATATACTTGTGTTTGTATCCACAAATAAACCAAGGCTAAACCAGGGATAAAGAAAGACACTGAATTTCAGCACAGCAGACTGCGGGCAGAGTAAAACTGAAAGAAATATGTACAGGGATAAAGCAACACAGAAAAAGCTACAGGAAGGAAATTGAAATTGTTCAAAGATAAATTCAACTATGCTTCTGGCAAGTATTCTAGCAGTAAAGGTAGTAACACTGAGAAAAGGCCAATGTAGATAAACAGGAAAGCAGAGCAAATAATCAAGGTTGAGACAGGCATAGCATAAAAATACTAGGTATACAAGAAAAAATACACAGTAAAGAGACTGAAAAATGACAGTTGAAAAGGTAGATCACAAAAGTACACTTGCCTAACATGTTCTGAAAATAAATATATTTTCAAAGCACTTTAAGTACACAAGTTGGAAAGAAAGGATATATGAAAGTTCAGCTTGAAGGACAGCAAAGGTATCTTTGGTAGAAGAGGCAAAAATGGTATTTCCCCTCTCAAAAAGGCTGAAGTGCAGTCATACTCCTTGTACCTATCTGAGTTTAATTGGCATGTGTAAATTGAGGACTATGAAATATTCCAATACTGCTCATTTTTAATGGCCTCCTTTCAATTTATTGTATTGTAATTGCACAAACACACACTCCCCTTAGAGTCACAAGCTCCAAACATTAAAATGTTGAACTGTATTTTTGACATTTACCAGAAGTATTTCTGGACTATTTCTGGAAAGGACAATATAATTAGTTCTGGATTTAATTTAATCCTGCCCAGATAACAGTAATGTCATGGTAATGACCTTCAGTCATAACTGTCAGCTCCCTAGCCACCTCACTACTTTGTTATTTACCATCACCTTACCCTCCCCCACTGTCACCTTAGGTGGAACTAGCCCCCATGATATGATACATTGGCCTAGAGCAACAGTGCATACAGTTATCAGATTTGCTTTTCATTGTATTAATCCATTGCTTATTTGGGATGAAATCTTTATAACTTTCTAAATGCATAATCCTTTCAATACCATCAAAAGGCAAACCAAGTTACACAAAGTCCTTAAACATAGTTTATTACTATTTTTAGTGAGCCTCTACCAGATTAGAAAAGCAAAGACAATGTACTGGCTGTACTAGATTGTTGGTGTTTGTTTTTAAAAAGCTAAAAGCTGTACTTGTCTCCTTAAATAAACACTCCATTATTTTCTTCAGGGGAAGGCAATGCTCACATGGCAATTCACAGTAGCATCAGAGCATTAGCAACACATTTTGAAGAATCAGACACCTGGCATTCTCCAAAGGTGAAAGGGAGAGTGCTTTTTTGGTGGCAAAAGACTTTTTTGTGAAAACTAAGCATGCCAGACCAATTGCTGAAGAGTAAACTGGGTAAATACAAATTTCCTGCAGATATTAAGTAGTTCATTTGAAGACTGGTGCTTCCTGTCCATCTTTGTGAACTTTCTGAAAAATCTGATTTGGCTATCTGAGAATCAGGAGTTTATTTCTCTCCAAGTTAAGAGCTGCTTATAAGAAGGTCCTTGCAAAGATGTGGATCTGCAATCAAAGGCAGTCCCAAGTATGCCACACAAAGGTTTCTGACTCTTAACAGGGTTTCTTTAGCTTGAAAGAATACTAATTAATATTTGTGAACTAACATTTTAAATTAAATTTCAAATACTTCCGAAACATTTATGCCTTCTCATCAGGCAGCTCTGAAGCTTAGTGTCAGAGCATCCACTGAAGGAGGGCTGCAGACACAAGCAAGGCACATACAGTTAAAATTCATGTTTCAGATTCCCAGTTTTTGCAAGATTTGGCTAGATGCGCTGTCTACCTACCTATCTACCCTGCCTGTCTGTTAACAGGCAGGCTCGGATGTGTGGCTTTCATCGCTGTCCAAAATAATTAGACAAGTGCACATCCAGTCCTGTCCCAAACAGTCGACACATTTCCTTTCAGCTGTCACCGCTCCAGTGCTTCTTAAAAGCTTACTGTTGTATGCCTCTGTGGCAGATGCTCATAACATGGAAGTTGCTAGCAGTTTTGGAAAGTTGTCTACAGGTAATAACCAGCATGGGTCTAATATTACTCTTCCTTTTTTGTCTCGCATAAGAAACAGAGAGCATAGCTGCTGAAGTGGTTTACTTTTCTTCCTGTGCAGCAGCAGTACCCTCCCCAACTCACATGCAGGACAAGGAGACCCCATCCACCATCCAGATTTCTACACACTGGAGGAAACATTGCTACTTCCATTAAAAAATTAATTCTGGACAGCTGTGAAAGAACCACTGATAATTCCTTTTGACTCTCCAGTAAATTTCTTTACTCACACTGTCAGTTCAGCTAGAGACCAGGCACTTAATGCTCTTTCATCATAGAGATACAAGTGAATAAACTCAAGATCCACTAGGGTGAGTGTGCAGCACCCTCTAATGAATGTTTTCTCAGGCATCAGAGTAGGGTCCCAGCTGTACCTTGGATTCTGGTTCTTGTAACTCATGTCGCTCCCTTTAAGAACAAGAGACTTGCTCAAGTCTTTGTGTTTTAAGAGAACTGAACACATTTTTATTTGAGAAAAAACTAAGCATATATCCACGATTTAATGCTGTTTATCTGTGCAGTTTTTATCTTCAGTGTTTTATTTCTTGGATGTTTTAATGTGCTTAACTTTGTTGTCACACTGCCTAGAAAGCTCAGACTATAAACTAAACTGAATTATTTACCAATACGATCCTCTCTTGTGTTCACTAAGAAAGAGTACCTATCCATGAGATGTTGATAAAAAGCTGGAAAGCTAGATTTCTCTCCTATTACTAAAGGAGAGAAGATATTTAAAGTGGCAGTTCAGAAAGAAGGCAAAAAAGCAAACATTCAAATAAGCAGACTATCCTGTCTTGAAACAACTTTTCTTTCACAGGCAGGTACCTGCACAGGTATTTCCCACTTCAACTGCCTAATTGGAAAATGATTCCTTTTAAATCCCACCTGCTCCAGCTTAACACAGCGTGAAGTCCCACATCTGACTCTCTAACATAAAAGCATATTAACAACTGAGATGGGAAACATGAGTTGGCTGACTTTTAATCAGCTATTGACAAACAGAAAACAGGATGCAGTGGATTTTTTCTTTCCTACTCATCTTTTTCCCATATTCCCCATCCTCAAAGCAGAAGATGACTTGTCTTCAAATCTCTCCAGACCCAGCTACTCACCATCTCTTGATGCAGTACTAAGATAAAAAGCTAAAAAAAAAAATAGGTCCTATAGTGCTTCAGTTCACACACCTCAGACTCACTATAGCCTTCTGAAAGGTTGCTCTCTACTATTCTGGTCATTCTACTATTAAAAAAAGGATATTACAGAAACCGTGACACTGCTATAGAAGACAATCAAGCCAATACAAAAACTGAACAATCAGAGTTAAAGTTGCCAGAAAGAATAGGTACATTCTCTGAAAGCGCACCAATTGGAAGCGGACTTCAAGTTCTGTTTCTGATGGGAATAAAGAGTAAGAACAGCACTAGGGCAGAAGCAGAGCCAAGAATAATGAGACACACTGAATTTTAAGGGTTTTATTTTTCGTCGTCAAGTTCATATAACTTCTAGCTTTAAAGAACCCAAACACACCATGCAAAAACTAACAAAACCACACACATGAATTCTTAACACTTACCTGGGAATAACCCCTGATTAATATTCAGCCAATGTAGGTTAAACAGCAGGTGGGGGAGAATGTTTCCGAAAGGAAGATGGGAAGGGAGAAGCACATCCTTGTTTTCCCCATAATCAATCCAGGGAAAACAGAAATTGTTAATTACTTAACCACAAGTTAATTCTTTAACCCTATGAATGACCAAAGTTCCCCATCCACCAAGAACTTTCTGGCTCATTTTAACTGAGAACAGCCTAAGACCAAGCAGTAGAAAACACCCATGCTGCCAGGCATGGCAAGCTACAACCACTGGCAACTAAATATTTGCTCCCATCAACAAAAACACCTTCAGCTCTGCTGTACTTCCCAGGACACCTGCATACACAAAAATCAGGCTTGCTCCTGAGGAACCAAACTGTGAAATAGCAGCTAAGAGAGAAGCACCTCTCCCTTCCCTGATAACAACAGACATAATGCCAATTCTTCTCCCAGCTCTGTCCATCTCCCTTTCCTGGTGGCTTACCACATGCGCAGCAACAGTCCCTTTTGCCTAAACAGCTCTGAAATTTTGAGACATCTCAAACAGCAGCAAGCAGGAGCAAGGACACGGAGGTCACAGCATTAGAAGCGATTAAAGTTATTGCTATATTATAATCATGCTGCACTGATCTAGTAACAGTTTAGATACATGAAAGCACAAAGCTTGTATAGAAAAGCACAAAGCTTGGAGAAAAACTGGTTAAAAACTGGAACAGATGGCTCAGCCATTACCAACCCTCAGTTTAGCTCCCACTCAGGTAGAGTGGGTATCAGTGTGCTTGCTAGTGTTTCTGACTACAGTAAGCACAGCATAGCACGAGCAGGCTGGTGACAGCACCATATCCTAATATGCATAATGTACAGAAATGGTAACAGAAATAGAGGAGACCAGCATGCCGCCTACTTCTGACCTCAGTTCATCACCAGTCATGACTGTCTCTAGGACTGACCCACTGCAGGATTTTTACAGCATTAAAAGAGAAAGGGAACAGTTTGTGGAGTCTTCTGTTCTTTCATCCTTGATTTGGCACCTGCTGTCTTTGACCAGTGGTCAATTCTTTAAGATACCTCAGATATATCACCCAGCTTCTTTTTTGTCCAAAAAGGTATTTGCAAATCTTCAGGAATGCTAAAAACAATTCAAACTATTGAATAAAATACTACCAACACAAATAAATAACCACTCTAAAATTGAAGATAAAGCCTAGAAATTATTCCTACTTGTATCACAGCTGGGCAAGTCATTATGAGGCAGCTGTCAGCTGAGAGGCATGCCAACATCAGTCTATCAATCTGCTTTGCTATACGTCACAGGTCTTGAGACTGGCATGTCCTACACTCAAATAAAGGGGTTTCAAACTGCCTGACATTTAGCAAATTGGCTACTTACCACCTTTACTTATGTTCTGTACTGCCTTCTGAGGGTCTATATCACCTGCAATTCTGTTTTGGTCCCACTGAAAATCAGCAGAGAGATTTCAATACACCTTGGGTGAGAATGCTGGCAAGCAGGGCTTTGGAGAGAGAACCACCAAAGTCACTTCTCATGTGTCCACTCACCCAACAAAATTCAAAACTTGCCATTCTCGTGCCCAGCAAGAGGACTGACCACCCCAAAAGACTCACTAGAATAATCCTCAATGCCTGAGAACTGAGACTGCTACAAGCATCCCAGTCAAAGACATGCAGAGGGGCAACTGTCATTTCACTCAAGTAAGCTCACTAGCCTCAAACTGTGTTCATTCCTACACCTCAGTTTGGAAGCGTAGACCATATCAAAAGTCTTGAAGGAAAACGTGCAAAATGGCAGCAGCCTTTGCAAGATAATCATGACAAATCAGAAAGTAAATTCAGAAGTACCATGACATTACGTGTTTTGGGACCCACTCAAATTCTTGGTATGGATTTCAACTGTAGCTTATATAAAGGCAACTGGAAGACAACCAGGAAAGCTGAAAAGCAAGCCACAAAAAGCAGTGTGGCTAACAAGTGATTCTTGATCTACAGCATTTCCTGAAGTTTAACCCAGGCTGTAGATCCTGGGCAACACTGTTTTAACAACAAAGGCAAGGCTGTACTGATGCAAACGTATGAAAGCACCACACTTAAGAAGTCTTCTACTTTCATGCTCACTAATGCAACTATGTGGTCCACATTAAGTGCTGTAAAACACTGTAGTAAAGCTACATTATCCTAACATAATGCAATTACAGAGTACTTAATGGGAAGACACATCAATAATACATCATTATAGATCTAATATTTCTCACCAGAGTGGCTCATTTTTAGACTGCTGATGTCCCATGTCTGCTACAAGAGTATAAGAGAGGCCAGTTTCGAAAGTAGCAGTGGGTGATTCCTTGGTGCTTTAAGAAAATAGTTCACATTTCAGGTGCAATTCCTCTGTAAAATATGTTCTTGCTCATAATATCTACCTCAGAGCTGTAAATGACCAAACACTGACCCAACCAACCAAACACGTAGTTTTAAGGATGGAAACTTTTGCTTTCAAACCAGTTATCCTTTAATTTCTTTGCTGTGGTTTGGGTCCTTATCCCTGACCAAGAAATACATACAAGGGATGCTTCATCCCTCTCTGCTGATTAGACAAACTTGTTTTCCTCTTCTGTGTGAACCTGTCAAAGCCTAGCAACATAAATACTACAAATCAGCTCCCACTCTGTGTAGGTGGGATCATACTCACAAACATCTCACTTCTAGATCCAGTGCCACAGGCAGACTGTTTTGGACCAAACCACTGAAGCAAAATGAAAAACATCATTGCAGAACCAAGCTGGCTTCACCACCGGCACAGGACCTACTACCCTGCCTCAGGCTCATTCAACATTAAGTAAAATTCAGTCAGCAGGCAGTCAGATGGCATGGTTGAGGCATTAATTTCCTAATAGAAAGGAACTCACTGCACAGTGCTTTCTTGTGGTTACTCCTATGTGATAACTGCACCACAAAAATGGTTTGTATTTGCATTAGTTTTTAATGGTTCCAGTTCTTACCAGTATTACGTTTCTGATATTCTTGCTATTATGTCTAAAGCAAAGGTATTATTGTACAGGTAAAATGACCCTTTGATGGGTCCATGTTATGTTTCTGGTTCCCTTAGAGACTTTGTATAGACTTTAGCAAGTCAATTTACTTTCTTATCTATAAGGTAAGGTAGTACTAGCACAGTAGCTCCCAAAGGTGTTCTGTGTTACCCTAACTTCTGAATAGAAAATGCTTCATAAATATTAACATCATTGAACAAAAATGCATAAAATATCAGAATTTAATGATGCAAGGGGATCTTATTCAGGACGTGGAAGATCAGCTAGCCTTCCTCCTGCAGAAAGCCAGACAGAGTCACCAGGGATGGGCCAAGGAGTCCACTTTCCAGCCAGCAGGTCTGCACAGGGTGCTGAGCACCAGAGAGTAGGAGCAATGCCTTTCTTGTCCCCGAGGCACAGGTGCTCAAGAGGTGGGTGTACAACAGCCAGGATCAATGTGGATACTCTGGAGAGAACAAGGAAAGCATGACCACCTTCTACAGGAGACAGCAGAGCTGGAGTTTTGCTGTTAACTGGACATAATTACCCTCTTGCTGCACTGTACTGAAAAAAGATGATTAAGGAGTTTAACACAAGGCTGGGTATTCATTGTCCTGGCTGACTTCTCAGATGGATTTCATTAACTAACCATTGAGTAAAAAACAAAATTTGGTCCCCCAGCCTCAGCAAGGTGATGTGAATAAACACAGCTGGGGAATTAAGAGTGTTTCAACAGAGACATAACACTGATACTAAACCCCTATTTGAGGTGTGATTGCTAATCATGGATAACTGTCTGGAGGTTTTCATGCTTTCCTTCAGACTGACAGCTTGAAGCCAAGGCTCACTTTCTCCTTCTCAATGCTAGTAAACACATAGCAAACAATTAAAACCTATCTGTTGATCTTGCTAAAAATTGTCATAGAAATGTGCTGTACATTGCGCTTATTTTGATGAAAAGCAGTATTTAAATATTTATAAATACACAGAATTTATCTTTGCTATTTATCATTCGTTTTGCATCCTACTCTTTTCTCACCACTACAGTCTAGTGATTGTGTTCAGTGCTAACGAATAAATAATCACCATAGCCCAAAGTAAGCAAGGTGATTATTTTACAAAAGGAAGAGATATTCAGTTTTTAAAAGGAACAGGGGTACTATAGATCTCATGCAAAGAGTACAGGAAAAACTGAATTTTCTGTCATTCTGCAAGGACAGTGCATGCTGCCAGCATCATATTCATTGCTGACACATCTTGATCATGATCCTCATTGTCAGTGGCACAGACCTGAAGGCTATCTTTATTTTACACAGTTCCCATTGACAAACAATTAGTTATTAACAGCAGAACACTTCCCACAAAATCTAGGTTAAGCAAAACTACCTTAATAGGAACAGCAATGCAATGTTACACACCAGGTCTCAGCTACTGTGCTTTGATTCCGTAGACCATTTTCAAGCTCTTAAATGCATGGATTTGTTTACAATTCTAATATAATCACATAACTTCTAAGACAATGAAATGTAAAGCTAAAGAACAAATACAGCAAGAACAAGGCTGACTGTACCTGCAGGCCTCCTAGTGTCCCTGAATCAGTTACTACTGCACACTTCTTTGGCAGCATCCAATTAAAGTATTCACTATATTGTGGATTCTCAGCTTAAACTCATTGAAGTGAATCATGGAATGGTAAGGGTTGGAAGGGACCTTAAAAGATCATCTGGTTCCAACCCTTCTGCCCTGAGCAGGGACATCTTCCACTAGACCAGGTTGCTCAGAGCTCCATC
>Ga0181612_103773_pt1 | contig 17026 bp, 5 predicted proteins | sample HoacroProtozoa21_FD_119630 | JGI IMG/M metagenome (GOLD analysis project Ga0181612, IMG submission 119630) | Hoatzin crop microbial communities from Cojedes, Venezuel. Combined Assembly of Gp0051906, Gp0051904, Gp0051908
GGATGTCATAGTCTTCTGTCCTCTCCATTTGCCTGTCTCTATATGTGTCTTCTTTTGTCTAATTGCACAATAATCATAAAGCGATAATGTTTGCAACTTGCAATTCTTATGAAATTGTGACTAAAAGAACAAATGCATGTGCATTAGTACGTGCTATTATCCCATTAGGGATGGGAAGAGAAACATACCTTTGAATTTCAAAGACCTTCAACATCAATGCATTAAATTGGAATCAGTCATTTAATGGACAGAGATGGGAGAAGAAAGGATATCTCTTTTTTATGTGTTCTCCTCTTTTACTTTCTTTAAAAATTACTGAAATAGAATACTGTGCGAAAAGTCAAGTCATCAGTGAGCACGTAAGGACATGTCCGGGCAAAACTTGAAAGAATCGGTCGCTGCAGAGGTGGAATTTCCACAGACCTCAGATTCTGGCTCCTTGTTAAATTTCTGAGATAATTAACTACTTGAGCTAGCTACCTCAAATCCTGACAGACGTGAAGACCATTTAATCCTTCTGGAAAAGAAAAATTCGGGTTTTTTGCTTGGTGTGCTTGTTCCAACTAATCAGTAAATACTGAAGCCACAGCAGGCAGAACTTAAGGACAGATAGGGGAGTTTCACTTTTCCCAGGGTTATTTTGGGCCAATTTTCTCTTGGTTTGATCTTTTTTTACCAGCTGATGTCGTAGTCTGATCTTTGGTTGCTACCTTCCATCAGATTTTCGTAGATAAGCCTTGAGTGTGCAGTCTTTCTGCATAAATGCAGATCCTGTGTGGACAAGAACGTCCACTGAAACCAGCTGGGACTTCCAGACCCAAGAGATCTTCACTGTGTGTCCAGCGCTGTGGATCCAGTTGTGCAATTGGGACTTCTGCTTACAAAATGTTCTGAAGTCCTGCAGATAAGGTGTATGTGGGAAGTACATGGGAAATGGAGGGATGAGAAGAAACTGAGGCTTACATACAAATTGCATCTTTGTTGACATCCAATATGATTTGTCCTCTTTAGGTCAAGAAAACAAAATAGGTAACTTGGGATGTCAGCCTATGATTTTCCAGTTTAACCTGCCAGAGGACATTTGAACTGGATGTTTTCCTTCAGATACATCTCTAATACAATCTTACACTTCATTTGTTATTAAAAAACAAGTATTAGGCTATGTTATTGCATGCACATTGTATGAAGTGGTGGGGAATGACAGTTTTATTCAGATGTTCTGAAAAATCCACCTTTAGCATAACTGTTTATATCCGCACAGAATGAGGGGAAGTCCTACACGTAAAGCTTGCCCCATGGAGTCATAGCACTTGTAGAGTAAGATGAATGCAAAAAAATAGTGATGATGCAGAGAGCTTCCATTTATATGTGTTCCGTAAGTAATAAGCACAACCCCTGCAAGGGGAAAATTCATAAAGAGAAAATGTTACCGAGCTGTACAAATCTTGAATAGCTGATTCATAACAATTTCTCCCTGTGCTTTAGAGGGATTTTTACTTCCCCTCTGTAAATGAAGCGGTACCCTGATAACCCCAGAGGCATGGTACAAAGGCCATCCAGGTCAACAGATGCCTTTGTACTGGCTTCAGCAGGCTTTCGGTTGGGCCGCATTGGGAGAGTTGTGGTGCTTACAGTGTTCAAGGGGTCAATATTTTTTCAGAAAAGCATTTCCATTAGAAACTTCATTTTTGAAGTGTCATTAGTTGTATGGTTTTGCTCAGATGGAGCTGTGACTTGCTATCTGTGGTCTTAATATAGGCGCAATTTTAAAGTGTATTTTTAGGTAGATTTCCGGGAAGCAAGCAGATGTACATCAGTACAAAAGGGAGGCAGGTAATGTACATTTGCCAGTCAGTAAATGGCTATGTTAAGTAGTCACTTTGTCTTAATGTTTAATAATAAGCCCTGTGTTCTATAGGACCCTCTTAGGAGATTGAGCTTATATATGGTTAATTCTGGTGTTTTCAAATCTTTAAACTGCAGTTTTCCATTCCTGGGCTTAACTCAGAGTTTTTGAGATTTATTGATTAAAATTTGAAGACTGTCCTGCTATGCTGTCTGAATTATGGGAAAGCAGACATAGGTTAGAAATACTGAGTATGCACTGGAAGGACTACCTATGCACATCCAGCCAGCATGGGGACAAAAATGGAAAAAGCTACAAAAAGTTGCATATTTCTTATGCCTAATAGAAGAAAACACTTCCATCACAATGTACAGGCATGTTTCTAATTTTACTTCCAAATAATGCAAACCCAGAATAAGGACAATTAGAAATTTTGCACATAAATGATACTTCCCAAGGAACAGTTCTTTTGCAAGTGTCAGAGGCTAGAAACAAACAAATGAAATAGTCTCACAAAAGATTTTAGGGCACCCTGAGGAAGTCTGTCCTGTCTTAGGCTCTATGCTTTCCTGAAGTGGTCTTGACATCTTGGCACGTGGTCTTGGCGCTTGGATGTCGTTGGACAGTGCCAGGATTGCTTTCTTCCACACAACAAATCATGCTACAAATGAAGATAGTAAAAGCAACAACAAACAAATCCCAAGTTTTTGGTTTGTGATTTGGCATATTTTGCACCATTGAGGGAAATGAGAGTTCAATTTTAAACTCTTCTTTACATACAGGACTATGTTCTTAGCTTTTTTTTAAAAAACCCAAGCTGAGATAGTCATAGAACACTTTAGATGGGAACTTTAAGGAAGAAAACAACACTAAACATCACAAGACTCAGAATGAAATCATGAAAGCGGATAACATTGCAATTTACATGAGAGATCACATCTCTTATTGAACGACATGTATTACAAAATCTAAATACCATTTCCTTTGCTGACTTTTTCTGTTGCTGCTACTGTCAGTTTTTTCATTTTTAGATATTCTCCTGCTGTACTATTCTGCCTTTGAAGGGTGGAAAATTGCCCTCATGTAAGTCACACATGGCTGGAGTGATCCCATATTTCAGACTTAGGGAAGCTACATACCTGAAGTGCAAAACCGGGATAGCTCTTCCACCTTGCTGGAGAGGTCTAAGTAACCAGTGTAATGTGGGGGCAAGGGAGATGAGTGTTTATTTTCTTTCCTTTGCTTCGTCCTTTTAGCCTTCTCCAGCTACCCACCAGACATACTGCATTCCAGATTCACTAACTGCTAACCCTGGAAGATTGCTGGCATATCACTGTTCACCGTGACAGGCATTAGGCAGGTAATGGCAAAAAAGGGCAAGTAGGTCCATACAGCTGCACCCATACCAGCAAATGAAACATCCTGGGACAGTCGCAGAGCCACCCTTGTCCATGGCGTTAGGTCCCAGTCAAGATGGCCATGTGCAAACCAGCAGCTGGAACTGATGCCGGGCCCAAGCCGCTACTGGGAACAGTCCCCAGGCATGGCTGGGAGCAGACGAGATGGAAAACATGGGCCAGCGTCACTCCAGAAACCTGTCACACTGCCTAGCAGTGCAGAGTTGAGCTCCATGGCCCATTCAGTGGTATGGAGGCAGCCCACATCGTCAGCCTGGCTAATTGCTGGTCAGTCCTGACTTGTCTATAGCCACAACTTCTCGTTGCTTCCCTCAGATTACCTTGCAGACAGGCAGAAATGAAAAGTGGTGATAGAAGGGGCATGTACCTTCTCTGCCCCTGAAGACAACACGCTGCACGTCTTCTGCCTAGGCTGTGAGAGGACACTGCCTATTTCAGCGGTCCCTTATGCCTGGATACTGGATTTGCTTTTAAAGCATTTGCTTTGTTTCGTTAATTGTGCACATAATTAATACATGTGCATTGATTTGAGGAACGGATTTAATGATGGGGAAGGGGAGCTCTGCATTCCTTTTAGGCATAGGAATATTTGATGGGCTGGATATGTCAAGCCAGAGAAGTGTGCATTTACCACGGGGGTTTATTGATTCTCCTGGGGTGTTCCTGGCTGACAATGATGTCTTTAAAAGATGAAAATGCTTTGGGTTAAGGGTGGGACATAAGCCAGGAAAAAAGATTCATGCAAGGCATTTTCAAAGAAGCAGAAAAGCAAGACAAGTAATTTTCTCTTACAGTGCATGTACCATGCAGCGGAAGCAAGCAAGTTCACCTGAAATATCTCATGCATGTGTACGCTGCTGCTGGAGAAGGGATGATGGCATCTTACCCTAGTTTGGACAGCAAGGGGAATCCTTATGACGTAGAATAGCAAGGGAGTCAGTAACCAGGGAAGAAGACCCATAGTGTTTTGGGTGAATCTTCATCATGTCTTCATCGGAGTGCCTTGATTTCCACTCTTTCATGAACTCCACAAAGGACAGCCCCTTTCTGTGAGCATGCTAATACAAAGTAAAGCGACGGACAAGTAGAGAATTTAATTGGATGGAGAAATCATTTTCTTTGTAAGAAATGAGGACTGATTTTAGCAGACATGGTGGGAATGTGTGTGTGTGGTTATGTGCATGTACAAATGCACATACCTGTATGCATATCAGTATATGTATGTATATAGGCACAAGTAAATGTAAGTGCGTGTATAAGTATAGGTGTATATATATAGATGAGTGTGCTTGTAAGTAGATATATGTGTGTGTGTGCGCCCATGCATGTGTGTGCTTCTTGAATCATTCAAGAAGGGAACAGAAATGACACAATATGGTTTAGGTACTCAGCTATGTAGCTCCACTGGATAAACATCCAACGAAGTGCTGGTAAAAATATCCCACAATCACCAATAACCATAAAACGCTAACTAACAAAGAATCTAATTTACACGAACTGAAGCTAAATAAATAACACAGGAGCAGTTTTCATCCCAAAATTAGCAAATGGTTTGTAAAGTTGCAAATTCGCAATGAAGTCTGTTTATGGGTTGTGCCAAATCATATGGAAACAAAAAAGACAGGCTAATCCAAACAGCTTCAAATCAGATCCTAAAATGAATGTTTATGTGTCAAAAAGCATAATCAGGAATGACTTAGCCAAAAACCTGAGAAACACAATTAAAGATGAGAAAATATGAAAGACTCCACTTAGTTTTACTGAAGTAGTTATGAACTCTTGGCCCTTGATACATCGTCGTGTTACCTTCATAAAATTGCCTCAACTATAAGATTATCTTTGGAACAAGACTTTTTGTAAGATCTTCAGGATTTGTGATGATAAATTGCCTACATTTGCCATCCAGTCTAACAATAATTTAAAAGAATGTTTCAAGCCTGAATGCTGACTTCATATCTGATATCATAAATTGAACAATATTTCTGACAATAATTGTGATACTTCATCTCTACACTAACTTTGGAACTCTCCATATTAGTGACATTATTTAGAATACTCACTCTGAAAAAGGTTTATTCCAAGCAAATATACCATACTTGGTATATTATGCATGGTATTCTACTTCACCACTCTAAATAACCTCTGGAAGTGACATTTTTACTGGAAAATCCTTTCTCTGTGATGTACAAAACTGCTGAAGCTGTATTTTTAGTTTTCTTGAATAATTTTACTACTTGCTGAACCCTGAACTTTCAGAAACAGAGTTTTTATTGTCCCTGTCTGACAGAATAATGAAGGACATGCCATACCTTTAGGCTAGATGCTGTAAAACTGCAGAAAAAACCACTTTTTTCCATTTTGGGTATATAAATAATAAAAAACCTATTTTCTGGATGCAAAAGTTACACTTGCATTTCTAGTTGTTTTCAGGATGCATGGCAGGAGCGGACTTTGAGGCTGCGTAATGACCATGATTGTGCATTTCAGTGCTTCCCGAGGAAATTTTTGCCTTTTACATTTTCTGGATTTTCAGAATTAATTTTCCCTATTATACTTGTATGACTTCTTCCCCTTAGTTACAGGTACATATTAGACCGTTAGCTGCTGAATAGCTTTTGCTTTCTTGTGGGATGGTAGAGACAGACAACTACACAGTAACTTTCCATGTTGCCTTATTTTACACCCAAGTTGAATTCAATATTAGTCAGCAGTTAACGTCATTAGAAGCGATCGGCTTAGGCAGTACTCCCACTGTGCCCCAGGAAAAAAAGAAGAAAAAAACCCAGAAAAAACTCCTTTATTTTGTCTATAACAAGCCATACTTGGCCTTCTTGAAAAAGAAACTACAGTTTCAAATAGCTGGAAATTGAAGGGCCATTTCAGTAAAGACTAGTGTAAGTAGACAACTTCATTTTGTAGACCTGTCACTTAGGTTGCTTCTGTCAAGGGTAAATTCCTTCTAACGAAACACCCGCTAATACAGCAGTATTTTAACTGCAAAGTTAATAAAGTGAGGCTTCTCCTTTAGTCCTAAGGCAGGGGTGCCACAGCGTGACATGTTGTTCTGGAAAAGGTCAGTCACTCATGTCTAGGTTCCTCCCACTCAAAGTTAGGCTGAGGAGCTAATGCTAGGAATGTGTTTGTCCCAGACTTTTCGAGACCCCGTGGAGAGAGAAGTTCACCTTCAGAAGATGACTTAGGTGGCTGTTAGGCTGAAGGCTTTCTTCTCCACTGCCTATAGAGGGAGATGAGTTTGGCAAGCTCCTAAGTCAGCTCTTCAACTACGTACCTGAAGTTAGGTTGGATTTGTCAGAAGGCAGCTAAACCTTTTGCACTTTCGCTGGTTCTTACAGGAATTTTGCTGTTGATGTAACCCAGCATATGCTCCTTGATGTTCCCAGTGTGGCTGTGAAGTCACACAGTAGAAAAACAGCTCAAGCATCTTTCCGTCTCTCCTCAAGTCCTCAGCAGAGCACTGCTCGGGTCACAGAAATTTGTCTCCCTGGCTTTGCATTGAGACTATGCCCACTGAGCTGTGCAGCAATACCAGAAAGTAAAACATATTGAATGGGGCAAAGTGCCAATCATATAATATCAATGAATAAATTACAGCGTGCTGTACTGAACTGATCCTCACATCTTTAAATAAAAATATAGTGTAGTTATGCTGACTGAAGTCCATTTTATCCTATGCCTGTGAAGATCGACAATTACATTCCTTCCTTTCTTTACTGAAATAGCCCCTGATCCCAAACTGACCTGTTCTGAATTCAAAGGTTTATACACAAGCCTCATAAACAGCAAGGCAAAGCAACAGTTTTTACCCTCATGTTCAAAAGTATCTCATTAAATCCCCTGGGGGGAAAAAAAAGGTCTGTGAAATCTCCTTAAGCAAAGTGTGAAATACATCAAGAAAAAAAAGGTTTATGTGAGACAAGGATTTAAATGTCATTTCTGGCAGGAACTAAGGACAGATTTGAAAAGGTGTACTAGGAAGATGTCTTCATAGCCTGAAAGCCAAATATGTATGAGGACTACTGTGGTTCATTACGCAATGACAGGTACCACATAACTATGATAGAGCTGCTAAGTTAACAAGAATGATTGTGAAATTCCAGGGACTCTGAGCCCTACAGTAGTTATTTTATTCTACTGTATACATGTCCATCCTCTGTAAATAGTTCGTATTTGGCCACAATAGAACATGTTTTGGTTTTGCATCAAATAGCTATGGTTCCTATTTAGCAACATGCTTTATTTTAAGGCATTTAATTATCTCTGAAATAATAATAAATATCCCATGGATATAAAATAATTTTTCTCATTTTTATTCTCTGTTTCTCAGAAGTCACAGTGTATTTTCAGTTATTGTTTTTGAGACTAAAATGTGTATAAATAATGACTGCATTCTAAAAAAAAAAGAAGCGCATTTAAAAAAGAGTGTTCCTCACCCTATTCACTGAACACTGAATTGGGCCCTTATTGTAACATTACCCTTCTAGGGCTATAGGGTACAAATGCAGCAAGCATACCCGAGCTCATTTTGCAGGCTGAGGAACGCAACGGATTTCTCATCTGAAACAGAAACAGGTGAAATATTTAAGTTATTTTCTCTTGCTTTTTCTGTTTAACTGATAAAAGATAAGGCTCACACCAGTTATGACATCTTTTACTGAAAAATAGAAAATATATTGTCATATCTATAAAATAAAATCTCTGGAGAAATTGTCTGAATCTCTGCTTGTAGCAACCCATAAACAGCTGAATGGCAGGTTGGTAATAACCCTGACCAAACTGACCAAAATTCTGCTGGCCCATTTCAATCCAATTCCTAGTCCTTTCTGTTTTCCTAAAAGTGTATTTAACATTTGAATGAACAGCTCCCTCACAATTCTGCTAACTCTTTCTCCATTGTTCTCAAGGGTCACAACTAATAATAATTACTTCTGAAGAAGAAGTATTTCCTGTGATGAGTTAAACCTAAAAACAAAGCCCAAAGAGTAGTACAATCCCCTCAGGACAGCATTATTCAGTTTTAAATTGCTCCCACTAGCAGACTTAGAATTTTACACATATCCAGAATTGCTTTTATAATAAAAAATAAATGTTCTATAAGTGACTGTATCATGGGAATATCCACAGCACTGTCATAAGTCTAGTCAATTCTGCGAGAGAAGCCAGCGTTCCTTGAGTTCCTCTTTTTTCCTTTTTCTTTTCATGCAGCTTCCAGAGTCAACACCAGTTCTCAGCTTGGCTTTGTTTTTCAACATCCATTGTTTGATGGATGTTATTTTAATTGCATTCAGATTCTTTAAATGTTTGTTCATGTGGAATATGAGTTCACCTCTCCTGACGTGCCACTGTCCATATCAAACACATTCATTGCATTTAATCTGGAGTATTCTCAAAGTCTGTACTCACTCAAGACCTGTATGCTTTCAAAAGGATACTGCTATTTTTCCTTTTGACGTGTGTGACCTGTTCTATTTTTCTACCAATATTCCATGCATCTATGAGGTGTTCCTTTGCTAATTATTAATTAAGTATTGCTATAAAGATGACGTTCTTTCCTAAGTAAAGTATTGCTGCCCAAAGGACATGGAGTATAGCTATTCCACACATTATTATTTACTATCTGTTGTACAAAATGAATAAACAATACTGTAGAACAAAGCAAATGGGGGTGATACATTGTAGGTGAGAAACATGAGTTGTAAACAGCTAAAAAGCACCTTCTCTTGCCTTGAAGAGGCTGTATTTTATTTATGTACACAGTATGCATACTATCAAAACTGCAGCTCTTGATTCAACTATGGCATATCTATTGGTACCCATTCTCTTACGCTAAACTGCAGACAAAACATGTAGCGGCTAAAATCAATACCACGGCAATCTTGTCCCAGTCCCTTCTGTTGCTGTTTTTAAACAAAGAGAAATGTAAAAATGAGAGCAAAACCTCAAATGGCAAAAGGGCGTAAAAACAAGCAGAGAAGGAATGAATCAGATGCATTTCTTTATTCCCAAAGACCACCTTCTTTAGTCAGGCAAACATGAACAGAAACATTCATTAATCTCAGGATAAAAATTTAGGGGTTTTTTAATACCCTAGGTAGGTGGGGGAAAAATAGACTTAAAGATGGTAAGTGGGGGAAAGTAGCGTAAAACATTCTCCCAGACAAAGCAGGTGGCACAGCATTTTTATGATCTTTTAAAGACTGTACATATTATAATAGGGAAGTTGGCTTCGAGTTATTTACACAGGCTCCCTCAGATTTAGAACTGGAAAAATTAAATGTAGATTTTGCATTCGCTACAGCTAAAGTTACAATTCTCGCTGTTTTATCTGCGGCCAGGAGTGCTGACTGTGCAGGTTTGTATGTTGCAAGGGCGCACTTGCTCAGAAACACGCAGGGCACTTTGCTCGTTCCCTTTCTTTAATTTCTTTACTTTGCGTTGTTGAGAGGTTTAGAGCAGATTTTTGGTTCACATAAAAGTGTACAGTGTTAACTAGGTGACATATGGGTGGATGAAACATTACTGATTGTCCACTGCAGCCAGGGAGGCCGAGTTTCCATAGAGATAAGAAGGAAAAGTGCTCCATGCAACCTAATTGGTATGCATCTCCAGATCAGGTTCATTGTGCTTTTGCTAATGACAGGGTTGTCTCAGTAATAAGGATGGTGCACTGGAGAAATTTGCTGCCTTGGTATATTTTTCCCTGGCAGAAAACTACTTAGAGACTGTAGTCAGTAAGAAGAGTGACTGGCAGGCTGAAGGGGCTGCTTAGCAGCATATGGGGGAAGGCTGGCGCTCTGTGCCACATGCATATGGCTGCCATTAAACTCCAGCTTTGCGCTTTGTGTATTTCTGGTCCCATGCCAGTAAGCCCACCTGCTGCAAGAATACTTGTAAAGCACAACTCAAAAGTGATTGAAAAGCTACTAGAATAAACTGTAATAACACAGTGCTTCACAGATGGGACATAATTGCAAGCTAAAGTGTACAGCCTCTGCAGTAATGAAAACACGAGCCATTAAATTAAAATCATAAGGGAAAAAACTATAAAAGTCTGTTGATTTTTTTTTTTTTAGTTTTATTGCAAAACTTCAATTTTCTTGCCCTCATTAATCAAATACCATAAAACTACAGTGCTGCTTTGTCTGAGTGAAGATACAGGCAATTAAAATGATGAATGTAGATTAAAATGATGTAACTTTTGTTATTTACTTACTTGGATAACTTAAGCTTTGGGCAATGTTAGGAATGGAAGGCTGACATGAATCTATCAATTTGCAGATTAAGGTACAGTTGGGACTTTGCGCTTAGAATTCACTTGTAAAAAAGTTGACTTGCAGGAGAAAAGTGCCAGGATAGATTTTGCTTCCTTAACGTGTTATATTCACCCTTTAAATAATACTAATTTGATTTTTCAAAAAAAAAAAATAAAAAAAGAGACTTTAAAACTGTGTAAACACACAAAACTACTTGAGCAATATCAAAGCAGTTTTAATTAGTGGTAGTGTGGTAATAATGAAATCGCTAATCTGACATGTAATTAGTTGTACGGTGTGTATGAGTGTTATGTGAAGCTGAATGGTCTCAGCAGGGCCCTAATACATTCTGGCCTCTCAAGGCGTTCTCTAGTGGAGAAAGGCCTGACAGAGCCATCTTTGTTCTGTTCCCTTTCTGTGGGTGGGCGATGCAAGGAGAAAGAAACATTTGTTTCACAGTAGTCACTGAAGTAAACAGGCTCTAAAAGGCTTTTTCGTTTTTAATTATGCATTTCTCCAGCACCCGTCATAGCAAAGTCCATAGGACAGGTTTTAGGCACATCAAATAATGCCTGACTGGTTAAAAATATTTATAAATGTCTATTTAAGGGAATATTTATAAATCTAATAGTTTAATTCATCCTTATAAAAGGGTCTTTCTTCCCTTTAAAAGGATGAGCTCTTTCCTAAATGTGACGTTTATACACAATTTATTCAGGAGTTGCATTTGATCTAGCAAAGACTTAGGAAAACACTAGAGGTGCTAATGAGCTACCTGCAAATGTTTGATCCTATCTCTTTTCTCCTCTGCAACTGGTCTCAAAAAAAAACCCCACAAACCCCAACCCTCTGAAAAGATAGCATCCGCTCATTAGCTGCCTGGGAACTCATAGCAATATCAGATGACTGGCATTTCTTAATACACTACCTTTCAAAAGAAATTTATTTCTCTAAAGACTTGTCAAGAGTAAGTTTTATTGGCAGCCTCCATAGTTTAGGTTACTACCAGGCTTCCTGGAAGTGTAGTATCTGGACAATAATTCAGGTAAGTGCAATATGGGCAACTAAACAGAAAAGGTCAGCTTTATTTGCTTTGGCTGAGTTGATTTTTTTCCTTAGTCAGGTGAGGCAACCAGGCATTTTTTCTCTGAATGAGATCGGTTTGTTCTTGAGTAAACAGAACATAGCGTGTTGTGCTCACACTTGGTAAATTTAAAACTTGCTGGAGTAATTAGAGTCCAACTATTGCCAAGCAGCAATATCCAGGTTCAGACTAATAAACACTGAAGACAAAGTGCTTATAATCAGTTGCTGGTTATTATTACTACAAGTCAGGCTCTAATGCTAGTGTTTATTACACAATACAGGTATCTTCTCTGAATCAGATAATTTAATCATTACTCTCCCACTGGTGCTCCAATGTTAGTATTTTATCAATATTTTTAGTAATAAATATTCTTATTAGCCTTTTATTATGGTATAAGACCACCTAGGGCCTTTCTTTTCACATAGCACTGCTCCTCCAGTGTGATGTCTGTACATCATGTTAGAGAGCTACAAGTAGTGAGAAATTCTTTGGAAAACTTATCAAACTGCACTGTCTCTGAGTTATTTATTTATTTACTGCAAGCATCACAGGAGATCATCAGGGACATTTGAATGGGGAATTTTCTCTACAGACATTGCTTTTATCTTCTTTAACGAAGCTCATCACAAATGGGATAGAGTAGTGTCTAACTTTGTATTGTTACTTCTGCAAAATCCATCCATTTTTCAAGCATTGGCCCCAGTATTGCGGGCTGGGAATCAATAGGGGTATCTACAGATATAATATCTACATTTTCCAAAATGGGATTATGCTCCCTCCTTTTTATGCTCATCCTCATTCGTGCCAGGTTTTACCTGCAGACAGGAGGGACCAGCAGTGGCAGGCTCTGGGTTGCAAAAAGGCTAGGGGTTGTGCTTTTCTGTCTCAGATTAAAGCCAGGCAAAGTGGAGCGGCAGCAACATGGCGTGTCACTAGTGCTGGCCCTGGGTAGCTGCCACACTGCAGCTGAAAAATAACAAAACCTGAATGATTGCTGTCCATTGAAGATGTGAAGGTATTAATCACTTTTTTTCACCTGACAAATCCGATCTTCTCATTTTATAGGCTGTAGTTGTTGATCTATTGAAAACCGACTCATCTGTTTTGAAGTCAGTGAAACACAGGTGGGCTCAACTTTTTTCAGACCTTTTCAAACACAGTTGTTGTAGCATCTCAGAAAGTTGCATCCCACATCTTTGCTACAAAATGCTCTGTCTGGACAGAGAAAAGCATTCACCACCAGGTGTTACACATCCCTTTTTGTTGAGAATATGCCAATTCTGGCGTGGCACGCTGTTTGGTATGACTAAGGCCAACTGGATTTGGCACTTTGTAAAATCTCCTTTCTGAAAAAAAAAATGTACGGAGCAAGGCTGGTGGAAAATAATGGCTTCTTTACAATGAAATAGTGAAAAAATATGTAGGAACCAGCAAATTCTACTATAAATAATGTGATATATTGTCCATAAGACATTGTTCAGCTTTTGTTGAAAGAACCGACAGGGTAATACTTGGACCTCATAAGGTGTTTAGGATGCTCTTTCTACCCTAAATGCAGTGGGAGCTGAGAAGATCCAATAGCACTTCACAGGGTAGCAATCAGCAGTTACTAGATCAAGCTCATCATGTGTAATTTCTGAGAACTCAGTTAGGCGGGGGACACGTCCAAGACACAAGTCCTTGGTTATTGGACCTGTAACCCCACACTGACAAACAGCTTGGCTTGGGGAAGGTAATGGGATGACTCCCCACTAAAAAATTACTATTGCTAGTCGGCAAGGAAAAGCCACATTTCCAGTCTTCATCTATTTATGTATGAGCTGACAGAGCTGGACAAAAATAAATTTTCCATCCTATGAAAATTTTTAAAACTCAAAAAAAAAAAATTCCCATTCCGTTCTCAGCTTTAAAAAGTTGGGATTTCAGTTTTGAAAGTCTATCCAGGCATTATTTTGATTTCAGTGAAATAAAAAATTTGGCTGCAATAGTTTCATGTGGTTTGACCTTCACCTTTCAGTCTTGTTATATTTTGACAAGTATGTATTAAAAACAAGATATAGTTGTGTTATATAGCACTGTACATATGCAACATATAAAATTGCACACACTACAAGATATTTTGCATGATGACATTTCAAGTGGGAAAGTAATTTTCTCCTTGGAAAAATTTTGTCAGACAATTTCATAATATTTTTCAAAACTTTCTTGAATTCAGAAATGCTTCTGGATTTATCTTTTGACAAAGGCAGTTTTGACTTTGCTGGAGAAGTCTCAACTACCTCTAGCAAGCATGTGGAAGGGACTCACTGGTACAGGGGCACATAGTGTGAGCATGATAACCTGTGAGAAGAGCACAGAATGATGAATTGACTTGTCCCTAGTCTCTGTAGCAAGATTTTAGCACAGCTCAGCATACTGTCAAGGGATGTAACCCAAACTTTAATAAAGCCCTTGAAAGTTTTGTCTCTGAAAACCATGGGATCACGACTTTGTCATTAGTCCTGGCATCCTTGCCACAGACCCTGATGAAACAATCCAGCTGTAAAGGAGGTAGGTCTATAGTTTGAAAGAACTTGGACCCTAAAAGAGCTTAAAAGATGGAGGTACAATGAATGTATTTTAAAATTGAGAAATAAGACAGATAAAATGCAGAATGAGATTTGGATAATATAAGACTTACTTGACGACCATACATATTATGGCAAGCCTGTGGAAGGCAGCCTTTATCTCTTGTGAGTCCACTGAACGCACAGGTTCCAATATATCCTTCACGCAGTCAGTGCAGCCCTGCCAGCTTTATCACACTCTCTCCCTGAGTGGATGCTTCTGTCTTCGTGCCTTACGAAGCAGCTCCCTCCCTAGAAAGATTAGGCAGTGTGGTGCTAAAGGCTGAGGAGGGGTTGTGCTTTGTACTGGAACATGGCTCACATGTGAGCAGAGTACAGCAGTATCTCTTCTTAATGATCATTTAAATATCTGTTAATCCCTCAACTAATTTAGCACATTTGTGCTTATGGGTTCCAATCTGCAGTTTCTGCCCAGCCCTTGTTGACTGTAGATCTGTAAACAATAGCATACTGCTAGACCATGGAGTTCAAGCCAATTCTTAAAGACTGAATTGATTCAGTGTCAGCACCCATTCCTGCCCAACTTCATCTCTGCACGTGTCTCCGTGGGTCTCAATAGCAGGCTTTCAAAACTAAAATTCTAGGGCCTGAGCTTGAAAGATAAATAGCTGGTGTGAATGTTTGTTGCCATAAGCAAGGACCACTGTGAAAGCAGAGGAAGGAGTTTGTTAGGTTTTCAAAGAGAACAGAATTTCCCAAAATTCTGTGAATTACAGAAATCACTTCAAAGCATTCAGATTGTGTCTTTTAACATATTTGGAAGTTTTCATTAATTTAGAAAATTTTTATGGCTGGAGATAGCTATATTTTCTATTTGTGTTTTTTCTGTTCGTGCTTTGCAAAACACTATTCATGGGAAAAATAAATAAGGAAGTAAAAATATGCTTTTTGCTTTTGACAAATGCGGAAGTTGCAAATTACTGTTGGAAAATGAATATTTCCATCTTTGTGTGATCTTGGTGAAAAGCCAATATCTTCCACACAGCTGCAGAGGTGCAGGGCCAAGTTAATTCGTGGTACAATTCAATGGACTTCTATGAAATGACATCAGGAAGAGTTTAGTCCCCATGCAATAAAAAACACTATATAAAATGCTCATAGAGGTAAGTGGTTGATGAAGTATGGTATGAATAGAACCTGATGTGACACTGTTTCATTGGAGTTGAAAGGGTACAAAAGCAGGCAAAGAAAACAGTAAGTTTGTTTTACTTACAGTTCTTTAATTACTGGTAGTCCTTCTTTAATGGTGCATACTTGGTCTTCTATCCCCTCCATGTATAGTGAAGTCTGCATTCCCCTATTTTTTTATATAGATAGCAAAACTAATGTGATGTATTACTGCAGAGTTTGTCTGAAGACTTGTAACTGTAGTGTTTTAGGTTGTAAAGGGCCTACCAGCTCATACCCTGGTCCATTGCGTCTCACCAATCAGCCAGTGGGTGTTTGTAATCCTTGAGGCCAGAAGTACCACAGGTGATCAGAGATGTGCCTGGAATTACATGGAAGGGGCTGCTGTCATGCCCCACCTGGGACATAGAGCTGTGCTTCCCTTCTGTAGGAACATGTGGGAGAGGAGACTAGCACATGCCTATGTCAGGTCTCACCTTGTTGTAGGGGTATTTACAAACTGGCTATGCATTGTTGGATTTACTTTTAATTGTGTTCCAATTTAAAATGGCGTGGTTGTTTACTATCTCTAGAGTCTACAAGTGATAAGCAAAGTCGTTAAAACCCATCCCTTTAGCTTTCCAAGCGAGGTAAGAACAAGAGGAAGAGCTCTACGGTGCACAAATAATGCATGATGGAGCTGAGGGAACTGGGGTTGTTTAGTCTGGAGAAAACGAGGCTGGAGAAAACGAGGCTCACTAGCCACTATCTCCTGGAAGGGGGTCGCAAGGTGGGTGTTAGTCTCTTTTTCCAAGTAGCAAGTGATAGGGGGAGACAGGGATAGCAAGCTGCACAAGGGGAGGTTTAGATTGGATATTAGGAAAAATTTCTTCACCAAAATGTTTATCAAGCACTGGAATAGGCTGCCCAGGGAAGTGATGGAGTCACCAGTCCTGGAGAGATTTAAGTACACATGGTGCATAAGGACATGGTTTAGCATGACACATTTGTATAAGGTTAATGGCTAGACTCGAGTTTAAGACTCTTTTCTAACCTAAATTTTTCTATGACGTGACACTGATCTATTGTGGGATTCTTCTGTGAAATTTTCACCTAGCATTTCCACAGAAGTATGTCTGCACCAGGCAGGAGGAATTTAAAAACAAGCCTTGGAAGAAAATTTGCTACCAGGTTAAAAAAATATTTTGTTTTGGAAGATTCCAGAAACCAAGTCATATACTTTGGCTGTACGACTTTAATCCATTTCCTATCCTGAAAAGAAGAAAATGCAGCAGAAGTCTACAAGACACTAATAGTGAATCACAGAAAAAAAAATTCTGGAGGAGCCTATACTAATAGTTGTATGAGCTTTGGGGAAAATACAGAATACTTCTCCAGTTATGCTGATCACAGCAATGTTGTTTTCAGGTTTGCGCTATAGCAAGTCTATTACTTTCATAAGTGTGTTTGTCTGGAATATGATACTTTAAAAAGAATTTGTTGTTTTTATTTGAACAAAAAATAAATGCCAGTATGGGAAAATTAATCAGAACTGATTTCATAGAATCATAGAATAGTTTGGGTTGGAAGCAATCTTATAGATCACATAGTTCAAACCCCCTTACTGTGGGCAGAGACACCATCCACTACACCGGGTTGCTCAAAGCCCC
>Ga0181612_140752_pt1 | contig 17026 bp, 9 predicted proteins | sample HoacroProtozoa21_FD_119630 | JGI IMG/M metagenome (GOLD analysis project Ga0181612, IMG submission 119630) | Hoatzin crop microbial communities from Cojedes, Venezuel. Combined Assembly of Gp0051906, Gp0051904, Gp0051908
CGAGGGGGCCTCACCGGGGCAGTGTAGAGGAGAAGGAGAACCTCCCGCGACCTGCTGACCACACTCCTCCTAATGCACCCCAGAATGCCATTGGCCTTCTTGGCAGCCAGGGCTGTCACTTCTGGCTCATGGTTAACCTGTCATCCACCAGGACACCCAGGTCCCTCTCCACAGAGCTGCTCTCCAGCAGGTCCACGCCAAGAAAATTCTGAGAGAGTTGAGTCCTCCTGCAGTGGGCAGGTTGGAGAGCACAGCAGCCAACAGCCTACCACAGTGAACTCAGGTTCTCATTGACTACAATGAGCTATCTGGAGAATTTACAGCTCTTAATTCCCAACAGGATAGAAAGCTGAGTGAGTAAACAGCAAAGATAATAAATGCATACTTCTCCCAGGAGTCATCATGAAGTCTGACCCTAATGGATCATTTATGAAATGGTTGATATTAAATACTCTCCAGTGGTATCTGTCAAGCATGTAACATATACCTAAACTAAACATCGATTTCTTACCACAAAGGATTTGAAATTTTAAATGTCTTATCATTTTAGTGAAACTCCACGTTGACAACAATCACAGGTAGACAGTTACTCCCACCCAAACACACACCTATATCAAATATTATTTAGTGTCTTTAAACGTAATTACTTTTTGTTAAAAAAGGTGATGACCGTGATTGGCTTTCGTCTCTGATGATCAGGATTGGCTTCTGATGTTATCTGTTGAATGAACTGATGTCTCGCCACAGGGAAACAACAATAGGATGGGCTTTACTATTAGTTTCATATTATGAACAACATGAACATGAAGAATAGTTTACAGTGCACTATTTAAAATGCAAAATCAGAAAAATCGTCATTTTTCTAGTACAATTTGTAAGGGCCTGGAATGACCTTTTGTGTGATCCATAAAAACTTCAAAGAAAGAATGCAATGTTTTACGTTAGCAATACTCTACATGGATTATTCCTTCTTAAGGAATTTCCCCCATAAAATAAAAAAAAAGCATGCTAGGGAAATGGGGAAAATGGATGAGTTCTTCATTTGAAAGTGAAAACAGTTGTCTACAGGATGGTAGAGCATGCAGTGTTTTAACATAGCTCTGTCACCTAAGTAGTAATTTTCTTCATATTCATTTTGAACAAGATTATCTATCTGCTTGATAGAACTGTTTCAAAGATTTGGAGGTAAAAATAACAGAGCAATGTTTGAGCAGCAAATCCTTGACCTATCTCCACCTGTATCATTGCAAGATCTACTCATGCTACTCCATCACTGTATGCCTCCAGAACTGACAATGAATTTCAGAAACAGGTATAGTACTTGAAGGCAGAGAAAAATGGCAGAGCAATGCTGCATTTATGTATCTTAACACTCATTGCTGCTGCCTCTAGGAAAAACAAAAAACATTTTAAAGCTTGAAAAATGTGCAGAAGTGCACCCTACCTACATATTTCACACTAATTCTCTCTTTTCATGAGTATTATTTCTTTTTGTGATTGCTATTACTTCTTCCCCATTTTATGATGCGTGATGCCAGTACACAGCTCGCAATTGCTTTCCTGATCAAGTCTGAATTCCGCAAATCCTGTCTCTCATGGTGAACAGGTTCACCAGCCTAATTTCTAAGGTAATAGCACTCCAAAATTCTCCCTACAAGACAACTTCCGTCTCATTCCTTTCCTAGCACAGGGGTTGCTTTAGGAATTATTTAAAGTTTTGTTCACAAGTGATAATATACCGGTGCTTGAGCCTTGTTGATTTTGTATTTAATTTTAGTTAATAACTGGTAACATCTATGAAGAAATTAAGTTACTATAAGAATTTATTCTTTGTCATATTGAATTCTTTCATTCCATGTCAAATAGTTACAAGGGCTTATTGCACAGATTTCTTGAAAAACTTCTGAGAAGACTTGAAGACAGGCAGAGACATGTGAGGAAACCAATCATGAATGTAAACTGGAAATGAAACAAGTTTACCTTTAAGAAACTTGGAAATAAAGCTAGATATGGTACAGACAAGAGAGGCCTTTTATATCTGTGTGAGCTCTGACAGTCGGTTGAGGGTGGTGCCTTTAAAGGGATGAACTAGACAAGGCTCAAACTGCAGTTTGCAGGCGATCTGCTGTGGTGTACGCAGAAAAAGTAGCCAAGATTTTCTTACTTGTATCATATCTCACAAAAAAAATAATCAACCTGCTATAACTGCGTAAGTACATTTTAAATATTATTTTTCCATGTAAGAGATTGTAATAGCTGTCATGAAACCACTATGGAAATTCAAAGGGGAAATAAGTTCGTCCTACGAACAACCTCATGTTACACAGCATGCAAAAAGATTGGAAGGCCTGGTAGAAGAGTTATACATAATATGGTGCTTGAAGAATTAATCTTTAAGTGAAGACAGCATGAATGCATAAACCAGTGATCGAGTACCAAAATTTTCACTAGGTTTCAGTCTCCTTTGAATTTTGAACAGAAAATAAACCGGCAGCTCACTAACTGAGAAGACAGCTAGAAACGAATTATGGGCTGATACCACTGAGCACAAAAATAACCACTTGGTATCTTTCTGTGAAAACAAAAGAAAACACACTGATAGCAGGCATTAATAAAATAAAGGAAACAGATGTGATACGTTGCTGAGAACAAGAAGTAGTCCAACCTCATTTATTTTGGAAAAAGAAACAAGCATTCATCTCTTTCCTTTAAGTAGCTGTAGCACATGAGTTTTTGCCACTCATATTCTAGATAAACAAGAACATCAACCATTTGAAGATCAGTCATCTTCTAGGAACTTATTGGGTTGTTTAAACCTCAAACGACCTGTTTGTGACACATTGATTTGGCAGAGGGTCTAGCTTACCAGTATGTGTGTATGATGGAAGCCCTAAATCTGAACTGTAGCTACTAAATAGCACTCCCAAATAATTCTCCAGGCTAACTGTTTAATTTTTGTGCTATGGTACTATTTCTGAGCCAAATCTCTTGGTCTGAGATTAAGTGTTGCTTTGATGACTGTTTTCCCATGATTGTCTTCTAATTAATTCACTGTTGCCATCTTCACCTCTTCCTTGCAACCCTGCTAGGTTTGTTACCTGATGGTGTCTCCCCACTTGCCTCCTAGGTTTGGGAATGGAAACTGCCTCTTTCTGCCAACTCAAGCATGGTGCTTACCATCAGTCTGTTGCCTTATATCCCATTATTAGCATTGGTGTGTCTTTCTAGAAAGACATGCCTGACTGATTCCCAAGTCAGTGGTCTACCTTCAAGCACAGTCTCACTCTAAGCTGCCAGTCCCGTTCATAAACAAACCAACCTACCCAGAAAGCACTGAACAATACTTTCTATAGTTGAATTGTCCAAGCAAATACAGAATATATTCAGGCAGTATTTGTTGCATACTTTTGTTCAAAGACTTGGAATTTGCTGATTTCTTTGCACAGCTTGGGCTACATAAGTGGTCAGATTAGGCACACAGCATTATTTCTGACCCTTCATTTCCTTTTAATCCTAAAATGCAGTTTGTTTTGTGAGTGTCCTGATAGATGGTAGAAGAGGAAAGAAAACACTTCAGAGGTAACAAGTGGTACCTGGACAATTTAAAAACAAATTTTATTTTCTGTCTTCTTGTGCATGTAAAAAGCCCCACAGCTTTAAAGATAATCAGGCATTTAGGGACGTAAAAGTTGTTTCAGAAAATGGAGATAACAATTATTATTCAGCTGTTTAACATACTGTGCATTAATCTATCTTACTTATACATATAGCAGAATGTTTCAGACCAAAGTACGAATGGTCAGGTATTTTTGTCTCTCTTCAGTAGCTGCAAAGCACAAGAGAAATTTTCTTTCTTGTCTTTTCTTTGTACAAAACTCTAGGCTAGACTTTTAGTATATATAAACAAGCACAAATGCCCTAAATTTTAATGCAGAGGACAGCATTTCTCAATCTGAACTATTGTTTTTAGTGTTAGCCCTACCCATGCACTGATCCTCCAAACTTAATTTTCCACAGGGCTTTGGCAAGTCCAAAGCACTGTATTTGGTCTTAATTATCTATTCCATTTCCTTCAAAAATACTTTTGCATATTTAAAAATTCTCCTTGAGAAAACTGTAAGCAAAAAAATCCTGTTTACTTTGCTGTCACTGAACACTGACAAGCATATAAAAGGACAAATTATTATATTGAAATTACAGCTAACAGTACAAATGTTCTCTTTTTAAGGCTAATAAATGGATCTGAGATATAAGTTATTCTACTGTATAAAGTCTTTCCCAAAGAATGAACGATATATGTCTTAAGGATAGTTACAAACAAGTACATGCACTCAAGAAGCACATGTACACCTCTTTCAGTTGATCAAGAAAGATATCTATGGCACTAATGTTATTTCTTAATAATGATATTCTAGTCAAATTTCATTTTGTTTGTCACTGTACAAATATGGAGAAAATGACAACTCCATAAAAACGTAATAGTTAAAAACACAGCATCATGGGTTAAGGTTTTAAGTTATTCAAGATTCTTGCTGTCTTTTAAAAGACATTACCAATCTTTGGATTGTTATGGAACTTCATTTGTAGCCTTATTTTTTTATTAAAAGCATTAGCTAGTCTTGAAAGCGATGATATGTTCATGCAGTAAAGGTCAGTAAACTCACTCTGTTTACAGCTCATTTGCAACTGCCATTTATTTACATAAAACATTCAAATAAAGAAGTCACTAATGCGCTTTTTCGGGTGTGAAGGTGTAACTACGGAAACATATATGTAATTAATACAGTATGAATATGATTAAATATTGTCCATATTAATTATATTCTTTAACTTTGGGATTACTACATGTATGCAATTTTAAAAATCCAAACTTATATACGTACATATAAATACATGGATATATAAGGTAAAAGAGCAGTTTTCTCTTTTCAAAAGGTTTCTTATGAAAAAATACGCGTTGCTTCAAGGGATTTACAGCTCTAATTTTGCCTTTATGCTAGTTACACCCAGTATGTTGTTTCCTTTAGAGCTGCCACCTGCAATAGTTTTACATCATTATATAATTAATGTGTCAAACTTGGCCTTCAGGATTACAGAGATATTTACCTATTCGGTCTTTACTTACTTTGCAAAATTGAGTACTTTGAACCTGAAATCTCCTACCACGTTTAAACATTCTGTGCTTAATGAGTGAAAGTCTACCTCTGAAGTGAATCCTATCAGATTCTTAAAGTCATGGAATACAATCGCGAAGCTGCAATACAGAACAAATACATGTGATTATAAATCATCCAGCTCCCTACGACCTTTTTATATTTCTAAGTAGCCCTTTTCAGAAAAAAAAAAAAATCACTGGTGAGAAAACTGGTTTTCTAGCATGCTGGTGAGGCATAGTAGAAAGTTTGTTGTTGGCTAGTCAGCATTGCAGACTTGCTTTCCATTACCGTAAATCAAAACTTATTTCATCTCCCCCTCCCACAATTATTTCTATGAACAAAACCCACGTTTCATATTCTTGTATTTTGCAAATTAGAGTTTTCGTTAAATGTTTCATAAATTAGATTTTTTTGCTCTTTTTTTTCATTGTGACCCGGATTTCACTTGAAGCTTTTTACGCTCTGTTGCGCAAAGTACAAATAAAACAGTGAATTAATCTTTATGAAGACTGAAGACAACCCACTTACAATAAGATAAAGCAATTTCATTTCTCTTACATTTAAATGCAGAATACATTAGATCCAATACTGCCATTTCACTTAATTCTCTACTTCTCATCTCTAACTAAAGAAATGTATATATATTTCTTTCTGTGTGGGTGTGCGTATAAAGAAACACATTCACTGCCAAAATTGCACCTGAAGGCAGAAAATTACACCAGAATACAATAAATGACTCCATCAAAGACTAATGCACAGAAAGTAAACTTATCCCTACACATCAACATAGGTTTTGGTAGCTATAGTTAGACCCTCAAACTAGTTCTCTACTGTATCAATTTGTATATCATTAAAATAACTGAAAGTATCTACTACACATATTAAATAGCTACAATAAAAACATGAGTGAGGAGAGCATTGCATTATATTTTTTTTTCCTCTCTAGGTATGGGGATTTGTGTGTTTCGGGGAGGTGTGTCTACTTTTTCCCCACAACGTTCTCTGTTTCCCTGAGTGGGTACAACATAGTCCTGGAAGATCACACAATGCTGTATAAGCTAGAAAGGATCTGAGTCCTTGGTCTGTAGGTAAATAGATGCAATATATACGCTGGCCTTTTAAAGGAATGTCATACTAACATTTACTAACATATTATACTCACATAATAACCAAACTGCCAGAATCAGATGATACTCACGTAAAAGTTTAACACAGAACTCAAGGAAAGAAAAAATTAATACTAATAACGATGTATAAACTCTCACTGAAAACCTTTTCGTACCTGTGGACTGAAAGGAGGCAAAAGTGGATGTTAATTTTATAAAAAGGTTCCAAAAGGATTTAAAGGAACTTCAGACTTGTTAATAGGTATTATAAAGGATAATTAAAACAAGGAAAAAAACAAAAAGAATTGTGGACATCTGGGTGAATACTGTCTACTTGTGAAGAAACAACAGTCCTTCCCTTAATAGAAGCCAATGTTGCAAGACTTCTGAAGTCACCTGACTTTTCAGCATATTTAGATAAGAGTGACCAAGTTCTTGTGTATTCTTCGGATTTCCAACATACTTTTGATAAAGTTCCTTATCTCAGGCTTTTAAGCAAACTCATCAGCCACTGTATGGACATTAAAAGATACGGATTAAAAGTGTAGGAGTAAAGAGCTGTTTCACACATTGGAGGGTGGTCCCCAATGGAATTCCTCCAGTGCCTGTGCTGTGTGACATAAATAACCTGGACAAGAGGCAAGCAGTGAGGTGAGCTGGTTTACTGATGAAGCTATTTAAGAGAATAAGGACAATTGCAAAGAATTCTTGAAGGATCTTAGGGGCCCAAATAACAGAATGATAAAATTAGATGTGAAATTATAGATTAATATAAAATTGCACATGGGGAAAAATAAATCTACTTCCACAAATAAAACAATGAACTCTACCATCAGAAGAGAAGGTTGGTGTTAGGAGAATATATCAGAAGACATACAGGAGTTTGTTAGCAAAAAAGCAAATCACGACGAGGAATTGAGAGCAAAAGAATAGAAAAAAAGAATACTAAGAGAGAACACCATTCTGCCATGGTCTAAGTCTGTATTCTCCCACATCTTATGGGGGAAAAAAAGAAAAGACTAGTGATCATCACTAAAGGTGGTAGGAACCAGGCTCAAAGCAAAGTGATTCTTTAATAGCACTCCTTGCTAAAGATAACTGTGAAGGAAAAAAGGCATACATGTATATTCAAATGTTACTAGGCAGGCAAATCACCCATCTCATAGTGTCCAAAAGCATTTGGAGAAAAGTATCCACTTTCCTTCTCCTTGTTCTTCCCTTACTATCTCCTTAGATCCACTATTAAAGATGTAGTACTGAGTAAGACAGACCCTTAACTGAGGTGTTACAGCTCATGTCTGCATCATCTGCGCATTTCTCCTATATTTGCCCTCTGCATTTTTCCCATTAGGTTGAGACTTGTGATATCTGGGACATAGATATAGGAGAGTGAAATATAGACCAACATTGCAAATGTTGAGAAGAAAGATATGTTTGTCACTAGGATAGATTTCATTTATTATTTTTTTTAAAAAAAATTGTAGCATAGGAGACTTATTGTAAACAAGTCCAATTTATTTGTTTTATTTACTATAAAATGGGATATAAGCAACCAGCGTGACACAATTTGTCATGTATCTTATTTCAATATTGAAATAAATTGCAAGGAAGTTCTAATACAATTTAACAGCCTTATTTTGAAACTGTTTGTTGCAGCAGAAAGAAACTGTTAGAATATTCTATGGCATTATGATTTGGCTTAGAAGATACTCTCTCATACATTTCCAAGTTTCTTGAGATTTTAATCGTCATCAAACTCTTTGTAGAGCATATGAGGATAATAACTATGAAAGCTTTGCAGTGAAACTAATTCTGATTTCACTTATTCCATTCTGAAAAAAAGTCATACCTAAAAGAAATAATGTTTCAATTTGGAATGCAAAGCACAAGTATGCTGAAATATAAGTCTCTGGATGAAGAGCTTTTAAAAAACAATAGGATACAGAGCGAAAGAATAAAAAAAGCAAAGCTTTGAAATTATCGAGTCATTATTGATTGGGTTCTACACTTCTCTGAATTAATTTTCAATGGATTTTCCTGAAGAGTATGCGCAGTAGATTTTGAGTTTGTTTCTTGCTTTAGCATCAGCCACATAGCTAGCCTGCAAACACACTCCGCTAACTTCTGATTTACACAGGCTTATTTCAAACCCATTCTATCTCTAACTTTGCGCATTTAGTTCACCATCTTCACTCAGACTAAAGCATGTGAAATATTTTTAAAGATTTAATCCTAGTGTTTTTCCAATTTTTTATTTAGATTTTTTGTAGGGGAAAAAGGATTCTTGGCCACGAGCTGGCAGGGCTCAATGAGAGGGCTTTAAACTAGGTTCAAAGGGGGAAGGGGACATTGCCCAGCTCACTAGGGACGAGCCCAGGCTTGGTGTGCCAGGGTCAGGGGTGAGATTGACAGCCCAGCTCAAGTGGTGAAAAAAAAAATAGAAAATAACTTTTCTCTAACTGTGTTTGACCAAGAATGATATTGTGCATTGATTTTTGCTGTTACTTAGCACTTATAAAAGTTCACGGCTCTAGGTGATCATGTTACACGCTAAGTCTACTATCTACCAATGCTCATGTTCTCAAACTCACCACATAATTAAGAATGGAAATGTGTCATTTTTAAAAAGATATACAACCAGATACTGAATCGAAAAGCAAAGAGAATAAACAATGAGAATAAATAGTAGCTCTGGAGAAAAAAAATACTGTTCCACTTAATGGTTCACAGATAAGAAGCTAGTAGATTAACTCTGCCTGAGATTATTAACTTAATCTATCTTGGACATCTGAAATTGTGGAAAGGAGACTGAGAAGGAGGAAAGGTTAGTGAATGAGCGTGTGTCTAAATAACAGTGACTGGAGAACTAAAGCAAATAATTTGCAAAAGCACTAGACACTAAGACACCGGTGTGAATTCAGAGCTCACTGGGAGTTAAAGTAGATGCTTTGTCATCATCTTTCCTCTCCATGAAGCAATGCCAGACATATAGCCACATTATACTGTGCTCCTGCGTCTGTTTAGAGCCAGGCTGTCTCTGATCTGATAAACCACCTATTCAGAGGTAACTGGTGTGGCAACATCACAAACTCTTAAAACCACCAGGTGGTGCATAAGCTTTAACACAATGAACAAACAAAAATTTCTCCTGTCTGGAATCTTAATTCTAATGTCAGGTTTCCTCAAAGAAAAGAAAGCATGCATTCGACATTTAGTGCACCAAGGTTAATTACTTCTAGGGATTTTTTAACACAATGGAAAGGGGAAAAAAAAACACCCAACATTAAGCATACGTTTAGTATTCATATGATGTCAATAAAATACATTATGAATAATCTCCTTTTGTCTCTCTATCTGGTATTTTATTGATTATACCTTTAACCTTGGCTAGAAACTATAATTCAAAGCATGAATATCTTTGCACCACTGTATTACAAATCCTGTAACAGTATAACCAGCTATAAAAATAGACTACCAGAATTCTGGTAGGAAATTTCAAGTCTTTAAAACACAGAGCAACAACCTTTTATTTCTACCTTAATATACTGTTGAATCATGAATATCAAACATTATCACTACATGTTTCCTGGTTTTGGCTAGGATAGAGTTAATTTTCTTCCTAGTAGCTGGTACAGTTCTGTGTTTTGTATATAGGGCAAGAATAATGTTGATAATACTTTGATGTTTTAGTTGTTGCTAAGCAGTGCTTACACTAAGTCATGGAGTTCTCAGCTTCTCATAATGCCCTGCCAGTGAGGAGGCTGTGGGTATGCAAGAAGATAAGAGGGGGCACAGCCAGGACACCTGACCAAAGCTGGCCAAAGGGATATTCCATATCATATGACTGCATATTGAACAATAAAACTGGGGGAAACTGGCTGGGGTGGACAGAAGCTACTTCTCAGTGTCTAGATGGGCCTCGGTCAGTGGGTACTGAGCAACTGCATTGTGCATTACTTTTATATTCTTTTATCATTATTGTCCATTCCTTTTCTGTCGTATTACACTGTCTTTATCTCAACACACAAGTATTATCTTTTTTCTGATTCTCTACCCCATCCCATTGAAGGGGTGTAAACAAACAGCTGTGTGGTCTTCAGCTGCCTGCCGGGTTAAACCACAACATGTTAATAAAGATGAAATTGCTTTGCACAATTTACTTGGATTTAGAGATCTTGGAAAGTAACCACCTAGCTTGTATCTACCAATAGTGACAATGTTTCTGCTAAAAGGTTTCTAGACAGAATTTTTTCCTCACAAAGCTATTTGAATGTCAGTATTTGTGAGATCTTACTTGTATTTCATTAAAGTTGAATAAAAGTATTTTTCTGCAAAACAAAATATTTTCTGATTACTTCTGTACACTGCAATAGTTTTCAGGGGCTTTACTGAGTAATGGGGCAGTACTTGATAAACCAAGATCAGAAGAATTCAATCCAGTGAGCCTATCTATTAAAAAGAAAGATATGAGTACGAAGTACACACACTGTGCTAAGACTCTGCAAGTGAAAAAGTGAAAAATATCTGTCATGTCTACAGACTCATGCTTTTTTTAATGAAGATATTGAATTATTCTTTCCTCCAGACAAATTTTCTAGCAAGTTTTGCACACATTAATGTACTGTTTCCGAGTTTCCTGCATTTTCTATACTAGCCATCAACATCACTATTATTATTACTGTATTGCTTAAGTGCCCTAGTTATGGATCAGCACAATTGTCTGAACAAACACAGAAAACTATTACACCATTATTTAACATGTTCTCCTTCTGAATCACTGAGTATGGTCTTTGTTCTGGTTTCAAGTCACCACAGGCAAGACAGAGCTATGGCTCGTACCTTCTTTTCAACGTAATTATTTCTAGCTGTGAGGCCTTATCCAATAACAACAGTGGGTAGGAATGGGCCTTGCATGTCTACTGGCAGGTCTACTCATGAATGAAAAAAAAAATTTGTCTGATCCGTAGTGTGCAGGTTTCATAGAATATTGGGTTGGAAGGGACCTCAAGGATCATCTGGTCCAATCTTTCTTGGCAAAAAGCACAGCCTAGACAAGATGGCCCAGCACCCTGTCTAGCTGAATCTTAAGTGTCCAATGGTGGGGAATCCACCACTTTCCTGGGGGGATTATTCCAAAGGCTGATTGTTCTCATTGTGAAAAATTTTACAGATTAGACTCTTGATTTACACAAACGAGATATTTTACAAATGGTAATGTTGACAAGATCAGCAGGTCAAGAGGGCTGTTTTAATCTCTTACTGTAGCTCTGCCTTTACTGCTGGGGACTGTGTTTTTATTAAAATGTATGTGCACTTAACTGTCACACTATACGGCACTGATTTTAATTAAAATGTCATAATTAATGAATGCATTATGGTTTTAATAATAATAAAAAGCATGGAATATTTTATTGAATAACTTACTGGTTTTCCCTCTAGTATCTGGGAACATTTATTTCTTCAGAGACAAAATAGTTACAGACTTGAACAGATAGACAATATCTAAATGATTAAGAGCTCATCAGTAATAATTTTAAAGATGTGTTGTAAATGAAGATTCTGCTACTTTACAGTTTTGCATAGTACTGTACAGTTTTCTCTCTATTTTAAATTTCAGAACACAGTATGTCTATGTTTACCATATCATATCTACTTTACCATAGAAGTTTCAGGGTTGAAACAGAAGATACTGCCCATCAAATAGATGACCTAGGATCATCACTTAAAGCATGTGTATCAAAAGTACTACTAAAATTAGTCTTTTAAAATGCTCTTTTAAAACATTTGTCAGGTTGATATTTATATTCCCATTACTAGTTTTCATTACATAAGTGTGGTGGGCTGACTTTGGCCAGCTGCCAGACTCACACCAAGATGATCTCACTCCCCCCTCCTCAACAGGACAGAGGGAGAAAATCAGAGAGAAGAGCTCAGGAGTTGAGATAAAGACATGGAGATCCCTTACCAACTACTGTCACATGCAAAACAGTCCCTACTTGGAGCAAATTAATTTAATTTATTGCCCATTAAAATAGAGTTGGATGGCGAGAATCAAAGACAAAAGCTAAAACACTTTCCCCCAGCCCAACTTCTCTCCAAGCTTAGCTTCACCCCTTCACTTCTGACTCGTCTACCCTCTTCCCACCGAGTGACACAGGGGGATGGGGAGGTCAGTCCATCACAGCTCCTCCTGTCTCCTCACACTTTTCCCTTTTCCAGCAAGGGGCCTTCCATTGGAACTGGCTGTGTCCAGCCTGGGGAAGCCCCGGCCTCTCCTCACAGAGGCCAGCCCTGCAAACCTCAGTGCTGCTGCTGCCAGGACCTGGGTGCCTGCACCCAGCACAACAGGATAATTATATCCTATGTATACGCAGAATATATATATATATATACACACACATAGGTATATCATATGCGAATATATACAAATAACTAAAATGGTTTGTTGGCCCTTTGTTCAACAAATCTGTTGACTGCTTTCATCTGGCTGTATCTGGTGAAGAGTGCAGCTTTGGCTGGAAAAAGCGTGAGGGGGCCACGGTACTTGGATGGCTGTGCTGGTACTGTCTGTCTCAAAGACGTTTACAAAAAGCAAGTCTCATGAAATTAATATATCTAAGCCATTATAATCCTTCAGACAATTAAAAAATATTTAGTACCAAAAATTATCACTTTTGGGGTTCTGCAGAGAAAATGACAAATTCCCCCGAGCCCCACACACCCAACAGCAAATTAGATTCACCTGTATTCTCTCAATTCTCTCACAAAATCACCATCAGGAATAAAAGCGTTAGTCTTTAGTATATACATAGAGAGCACATGGACTGTATGTAATATATCAGACATTTATGATTGCTGTGTTAATTCTTGTCTTAGTATAAAGGATAAGGTAATTTAAAAAATCTTAAGGAAAAAATACGGAAGCTTTCAAGAGAAGTCTAAACACAGCTTTGCTAAAAATAGATTTTTTGTTTCTTCTTTGATTCTTAAGACCAAAGGTCTTCCTTCCTATCTATTTTTTATTGTGTTATTTACAGGTGAAGACACTGATTTGCTTCTTGACCTTTCACTTTAGAAGGAATAGGCATGTGGTTTAAACCACAGCAAAGAATAAAATTTTAAGATTATAGGGGGGTTTGTTCCACTTCTGCCCAGCTGTTTACCCTTGACCAGATCACTTCAACATTCTGCTTCTTATTCCTCATGCCTAGGATCAATTCAGAGTGAGCAGTTTAACAGACAAAGTATTTTAGTAGGACTTGAAAAAGGATGATGATAGTTTACCTGTACAGAACTGCTTTACTGAAAGCCTACAGCATAAGTGCACTTGAACAGATTTTTTTTTTACTATACTTAACATAAATGCATGAGGTAGCAATGACAATTCTTAATTTTCTGTCTCATGAATTGTAGAACATTTTTTCCTACTTACTACAACAAAATGGTTGCGTAAGAATATTGCTTGAAAAAGAGCATTAAAGTATATAATGAATTGTCAACAAATTTTTGTTATTTTTCAAACTGTTTCTGAAGAATTAAAAAAATATTTGGAAATTTTATTTCCAAAACCAAAGGCTAATTGTAACAATTTCTAAAATGTATTTTAGGGCATGTGTAACATTTCATAATGTATACCTATGAAATACACATTCATGTGCAACGTCTATTTAATTACTTCTATTTTCTGACTTGTGATTTTTAATTTAATCTCATGCCTTTCTAAGTCAGATTCACAGTTCTGAGAGCTTCATTTTGGCAGTAACATATGGATCTAGGCAAGATTTTGGTCTTGTTTATTCATATAGAAATCACAGTATTTCTAAATTGCCGCCTTTTTTCTCAAAGAATCACATCTAAAATTTTGGTGTGTGTTAAGACAGGCATTTTTCATGGATCTCAACAACCATCTTTTAATATTAAAGATAACTTAATGATGTATTATTTCATATGCTTCTATATATCAGCGTCAATAAACCTTGAACATAGTTTGAGAACCTCTGGGAGTTCTGCAAGATAAGAATCAGTTAAAACAACATAATAAAAATGCATACATATGAACATGGCCAGAATTACCATGCAGTTCTGGATAAACCAGAGTTATTAACAGATGGCAAGTTCTAAAATTAAGATAATCAAATTGAGAGAGTATTTTTGAAAAACTGCCACAACTTATCTCAACTATGTATTTTTTCCCAAAGTAGAATTAAGACAGGTATTTGTGAAGACAATTAGCCTGAAATTACATGTATAAAGGAAAAACGTTTTTGTCCACGACATCACTTTTATGGTCAAAATACAATTCTTGCACTAAAAAAAAAATATTAAAAAAAAAAAAAAAATCTAAGTTTATCTTCAGTGTTTCTTCTTTCTCTCTACCAGACACAAGCTTAAGCAAATCCCATTACCAAGTACCTGATGTATCCAGGTAATAGTCGGAAGCACTTTACAGTATCTAGACCTGCACAAAATGAGATCATTAACTTCACTACCGTAATTATTACCTGTATTATTAACTGCACCCTTAGCAGCAGAATTAAATTCTTATCTGTTCCAGGTACTGCATCTGAGAAAGAGGAAGGTCCCCAGTGGAAAACAGTTCTGTCACTAAAGGCTGAAATAGTCCCTGTAATTTAGTTCCTTTTGCTGACTTGTGTAAAATCACTTTGTAACAATGAGCCTATGCCTTTTCATAAAGGCACCGAGAAACTTCTTACAAGGTATCTTTTCCATCCTGCACCTGGTAGACTTCAACCAGACAACTCCAGGAGAATGCCACTCCCTTGATATCATATGACAGAAGTGATTCAGTAAAATTTGAGATCAAAGTCTGAAACAACCACCACCATATTTGCCTTCCTGTATTGAGATGTTCTTGAGCATTTTCTTCACGTTAGGGTTGCTCGTTGTTTGATGCCCCTATTGTTATCAGAGTAGAACACACTAGGTCCCTTATTTCAGCAAAAATGTCAAGAATTATACGTTGAGATGCTGCTGGTGAGGGGCTTTTTTCTCCTTAAACAGCCCCCCACATTTTCTAATTATTTTCATGCAGATGTTTTGAAATAAAAAAAAGATACCTCACAAAAATAAAAGCCAAAACAAAACATGAAACCTCTACCCAGCATACTGGTATAGACTATGGAGTTTTACATTCAGAATATCCTGCTAGTAAGAACACAGAAACTTTCTAAATCACATCCTATTTCTTCTATAACATCAACATAACTTACACCCTTTTTGTTTTTCCAAGAAATGCTATGTGGACAAGAAACACAGACCACATGCAGTATATGAGAGAAATCAGAAGAGCTATGCTACTTAACAATGATTAATAGACCACTGTTCCAAGAAAGCTCCTCTCATTTCCAATGTCTAGAAGGCACGAAGACATTGATTATAACAGACACTTGAATAGGTGAACATATAACAAACAAAATCTATATGGCTTCTGCAGAAACCATGTAGACAATTCAATGAAAAACTAGTATGGTGGCTTTTTGATCTATAGATAATTCAAATTAGATCATGTGGGGAGAATTAAATTTTGTCCTAGAATTAGATGTATGAGCCACAGAAAGATAGTTCTGAGACTTTACTCTACATTTTGTTTACTATGCACAGGCAAAATTATAAAGTACAGTACAGTCATGAATATTTGTAATTTTTGAAGCATGAAATATGCATAGCTTTGACTGGCAGAAGAAGGTGCATCATAATTCAAAGATGGCTTATAAGGAAATAAATTCATTACTTATTTTGATCATCATCAGAAACAAGATAATGTTAGAATAATTTATATTAAATGTCTCACACGTAAATTAAAAAAGGAATCTAGTAATTCCCCCAAAACTAACAAGTTAATGCAAGTTCTGAAGGTATCAAGTGAAGAATAACAGGCATCCCTAATCAGTGGGTTTATATCATTATGATATTAGGTATGAAAGATTCAAGAATGTTTTAGTCTTACAAAGCCAACACTCTAATAGGATGTTTCAAAGACACCTACATTCCACCTCAAAATAGTTATCATTCTTTATTAAGCCATCCAGCTTCTATCTTTTGATGTGTTGCTAAAAGATAACATAGGTTCTTTAATATTCCTACAAAAACTTTCACTTTAGTAATGACCAGTGACTTGCTTGCATATATAATAAGTCAGCTTAAGTAAGAGAGAAACAATTATGCCCTCAGCCATTTTTAGACTGCTTCTGAGGCAGAGACTATTCATATTAGCCCTGCCAGAGGGGATGCAATACTGGACCTCATGGTCAACAATGCAAGTGAGCTAACCAGGGATGTCAAGATTGGAGGTAGCCTGGACTGCATTGATTGTGCTTGGGTAGAGTTTGCAGCCCTGACGGATAAGGGTCAGGTGATGAGTAATGTCAGGACCCTGTATTTTAGGAAAGCAAAATTCCAGCTCTTCAACGAGTTAGTCCATAGAACACCCTGGGAAACTGCCCTCAGGGACAGAGGAGAACAGAGCTGGCAGAACTTTAAGGATGCTTTCCATTTCCATTCAACTGCAAGAGCTCTCAATCCACAAGTGTAAGAAATCAGGAAAAGAAGGAAAGAGACCAGCATGGCCGAGTCAAGACCTGCTGGTCAAATTAAAGAGCAAGACGGAACCACACAGGGAGTGGAAACAGGGACAGGTATCATGGGAAGAGTATAGGGACACTGCCCAGTTGTGTAGGGATGGCATCAGGAAGGCCAAAGTGCAGCTGGAGCTGAACTTGGCAAAGGACGCAAAGAAAAATAGGA
>Ga0181612_107871_pt1 | contig 17025 bp, 9 predicted proteins | sample HoacroProtozoa21_FD_119630 | JGI IMG/M metagenome (GOLD analysis project Ga0181612, IMG submission 119630) | Hoatzin crop microbial communities from Cojedes, Venezuel. Combined Assembly of Gp0051906, Gp0051904, Gp0051908
CATGTATGAAGGGAGCTGGAGGCTCATAAGCATATCGTTGGATCTCTTGTAGTAAGCATCAACTACGAGGTTAATCTTGCTATCGAGGAAGGAGAGGTCGAGACCGACGTTGGTCTGATTCTGGCTCTCCCAACGGATACCTGTGTTAGGGATGTTAGCAGGACGGAAACCAGCGCCAAGAGCTGAAGGCATACGGCTCATAGCCGCACCCCAAGCGTAGGCACCGATGTTGGCGTTACCAGTCTGTCCCCAACCAAAACGAAGCTTACCCTGATTGATGATGTCTTTGTAGGGCTGGAAGAACTCCTCGTTGGTGAACTTCCAAGCAAGAGCGAATGAGTGGAATCCCGCCCAACGGTTCTTAGGACCGAAGTTGGATGAACCATCATAACGGAAGGTATAGGTGGCGAGATAACGATCATCGTAGTTGTAAGTCTCACGAGTGAAGAATGAAGCCATAGCTGAAGAACCGTAACCGGAGCTGATTGAAGGAGTACCGGTGGCGAGTGCTATGTTGTGTACCTCATCTGAAGGAAGGGAACCATTGCTCACATAGATGTAGTCATATTTTGACTCCCAGCACTCCTGACCAAGCATAGCGGTGAAGCTGTGCTTGCCGATTGTGTTCATATAGGTGAGGTAGTTCTTGAGCTGCCAGAACTTGTTGGTATTCTTCTGCTCTGAGATTGAGTTGGTGCTACGCTGCCAACCACCGAGGTCAACCGTAGGTTTGAAGGTGTCTGACTTAGCGTTGCTGATATCGAAACCGACCTCAGTTCTCCATGTCCAATGCTCGAATGGAGTGAGCTCCAAGTATACGTTACCGGTGAGTTTCTGACGGTTCAACTTCATCTCGTCCTGAAGAGCGAGAGCAACAGGGTTCGGGCTGGTATAACCCTCACGAACGGTTGAAGAATAGTTGCCGAAAGTGTCATAAACCGGAATATCGGGCAATGTGGTGAGTGAGTAGTAGATAAGACCTTCGGTACCATCGGCGAGCTTAAGGTTATCATTGGTGATATTGTAAGTCGCGTTGATTCCGAGTTTCATCCATTTCTTGAGCTGAGTGTCAAGGTTTGTACGGAAAGAGAAACGGTCGAAGCTGGATCCGAGGATAGTACCCTGCTGGTTCATGTAAGAAGCGGATACATAGTACTGAACCTTCTCTGTACCACCCTGAGCGGCAATCTGATGCTGATGCTGGAGAGCGGTGCGGAAGATTTCATCCTGCCAGTTGGTACCCTTTCCGAGAAGAGTAGGATCTGCGTAATATGCGCTGACATCATAAATATTTCCCTCGTAAGCCATGTCATTGTAGTACTCGGCGTACTCACGGAGATTCATCATGTCGAGACGTTTGGTCTGACGCTGAATAGCGAACATACCGTCGTAGGTGAATTTAGCCTCACCTGCTTTACCATGCTTTGTAGTAATGAGGACAACACCATTCGCACCCTGGGCACCGTAGATAGCGGTAGCGGAAGCATCCTTGAGGATTTCCATGCTAACGATATCGGAAGGGTTGAGGGTTGCAAGAGGTGAAATGGTTGAAACGGTACCATTACCGAGGCCTGAGAGACCATAGGAAGCACCGGTTGAACCACCGCCCTGTACGATAACACCATCGATTACATAAAGAGGTTCAGCATTCGCATTGATGGTTGCTTGACCACGGACACGAATTGATGAAGATGAACCAGGAGCACCAGAGGTCTGTACCGCGGTAACACCGGCAGCACGTCCCTGCAGGGACTGGTCAAGGTTGGTGATGATGGATCCCTTGAGGTCATCTTCCTTCATGGAAACGGATGAACCTGCGAGGTCACTCTTTTTCATCGTACCATAACCTACAACAACCACCTCGTCAAGGAATTCCGCATCTTCAGCGAGAGTTACGTCTACAACGCTTTTCCCGCTAGCGGAAACCTCCTGAGTGGAATAACCGATGGATGAAAATACCAAAACAGCATCGTTGCCAACTTTAATGGAATAATTACCATCAATGTCAGTAACAGCACCGTTATTAGTACCTTTCTCCATCACAGAGGCTCCGATTACGCCAAGTCCGGACTGGTCCTTAACGGTACCGGTCACGGTCTTGTTCTGAGCCGAAAGTGTTGTCGCTCCTACCAAGAAGAGCGTCAACAGGCTTGTAAAAAGCTTTCCTTTCATTCTTTTGGATTTAGTTGTTAATAATAGTTAGTGTATGTTGTTACTTATCGTATTTCTGCGAAAAAGCATTCTTCTGTACACTTAGGTCGGGCTCCATGAGATGGATGCCGTGACCGGAAAGCGGGTAGCACTTCCACTGTTTTTCGGATTTTATCATATTGTAGCCTCCGAAATTGGTGTGAGGAGGGCAAGTCTCGTCCTGAAGTCCGAACAGCATGAATACGGGGCAAGTAATCTTGTCCGCGAAGTTCTTGACGTCGAAATAGGAAAGAGTCTTGTAGAGGTCCTCATCGGCGATGCCTTCCTTCTCCGCCTGAGGCAAAACCTCGTTAGCGGGCCAGTCGGCCACCTTGAAGTAATCGGGGAAATCGCTCATGAAAGGAACCATGGCGATAATGCTCTGGAACATATCGGGCATAAGCGCGGCGGTCACGAGGGTGAGCGCACCACCTTGGCTAGCGCCTTCTGCCGTTACTCTGGAAAGGTCGGCGTTGGGAAGAGTCTTCACAAATTCCATCGCCCTTACGCAGTCCATATATGCTCCTCTATAATAATAGGTATCGGGAGACTTCAGTCCCCTTCTGATCCAATCCTTAACCGTGGTGGGGGTTACGCTGACGCCTTGCTCACGGGTTGAGATGGTGAAATCAATGCGGCTATCGGTTTCTGACGGATCATGCCACCATGGATCGGCGCCATAGCCGTTAAATGTTACCGCAACGGGATATTTACCCTCTTTGACAGGCTCTACGAGTATGCCCTTAATTTTCGCCCCGCCGAGCGAATTGTATTCCACGATATAGGTATTTCTCATGTCGTTGGATTTCTCGGGAACGAGAGTCTTCTTGAAATTTGGAGCAACTTTGTCGAGGTCGGCCTTGGCCTTTGCCCAGAATTCATCGAAGTCGGGCTGCTTGTCCTGAGGCGAAACTATGTCGTCCGGATCGCAACCGATGTTAAATTTCTTCTCTGAGATGCCGTCCGCGATCTGCACGTCCGCGATATAGAAGCCAGGCTTGAGGTCGAGGTTAAATGAGAGAGTGTCAATGCCTTTGCGAAGCTTCGCCTTCTGGGTGAAAGTTGTAACCGGTTCGTGCTTATCGGTGGTCAAAATGACTTTTACGATGGGGTCAACAGGTTTTCCGTGCTTTGCCGCAACTGCTACTCTAAGAGGTTTCTGGTCCTTGACCGTGAACATCCAGTCATTTTCCAAAACGGGAGTTGCTGAATAGTCCGCTGCCACATGTTTCGCAGCATCTTTGATAACCTCGATTGTGCTTACATCGCTGACATAGACTGAATTAAGTCCTTGTGCCTCCTGAGCGGGATCGCCGCTGTAGTCATCTCCTGGATGCCAATCGCTATGGCCTTCGGGCTGCTCCGCATAGCCGCCCCAACCCCAGAAGTTGAGACCTGCAAGATAGCCGCCGTGCTCGTCCGCGTCAATGACTCTATTGGCAACTTGGCGATAGTAGGTGTCGCGGCCCCATGTGCCCCAAGTCTTTTCGAAGTGGAAATCGTCTCTCGGGAAGCCGAATTCCTCGATTACCATGGGCTTATTGAGTTTTTCAGATACGGCGAGGTTGCGATCTATGTATGCATTGGTCGAATCAACTGCGACTCCGATTTTCTCCTGAGGATGCGCTTGTTCAACCCATGACCAGTTGTAGGGCCAGATGTGCATTGTGAGGTAATCGATGTCCTTGCAAGCGTGAACCTTCTCGTAAAGGTCTACACTCCCCTCGCAGCCCCAAATGCCTTCGCTGCCGGTTGAAACCATGTGGTTGGGGTCCATCTGCTTGATGGTCCATGCCGCTTCGGCTATCCAATCCACGAATGCCTGCTGGGCAGTGGAATCGTTGGTGAAGCAACGAGGCTCGTTGGCGATTTGCCACGAGAAGATGGTCGGATCATCCTTGTAAGGCTTGCCGGTGATGCTATTTGTGCGGCCGACTACGTTGCGAAGATGCTGGTAGAATAGCTCGTGAGCCTTATCGTTGGTCGCGAAACCTGCCATCTGCTCCATGAACGGGCCATATCCGTCAACTGCGGGGATGAGGGCCTTGCCAGCGCCAGCCCATTCGAGATAGACGCCATAGCCGCCTGACCATTCCCAAGAGTTGTTGATGTAGAGAACGGCCTTCATGTCGCGCTTCGCCATTTCAGCGAGCAGGTAGTCCAAGCCATTGAAAATGGTGTCGTTGTAGACGCCAGGCTCCTTCTGCAAAGTGGGGCTGATACGAGTCGGGATGCCGTCGGGGCCATCGCCTCCGACAAGCACACGCAAATTGTTGACTCCCATTGATTTGAGGGTATCGAGCTCCATGGCCAGTCTCTGCCTGTCGCCTCCAACTCCTTCAGAACCTAAGATGGCGCCATACCAGAAGTTGGCGCCTATAAATGAAACTTTTTCCCCATTCAAGACAAAATGACCATCCTGAACACGTACAAACGTGTCCGGCTGCTGTGAAGTCTTGCATGAAGACAGGAGCAATAATGCTGCAGCGATTACGGCTCCAATGGTCTTTGTTTTAATGTTCATCTAATTTAAGTCGTCCTGCAAATTTATATAAAATCATGCTATTCACCAAAAACGCCCCTACAGTGCGATAGATTGGGCCTTGCCGTCGTATTTAACCTCAACTCCGGCTGCATCGGGATCGTAAGCCTTTTCTCTATCGGGAGTTACAAGTACAACGGTGAAAGTCCTCTCGCTCAACATTCCGTCGAAAGATCCCTTGCGGTCACCGATGGTGAGAGTCTTGCTTGCGTCATCCCACTTCATTGGAATCATGGCATAGGCGTCTTTCTCGTAATTGTAGTTGGTATTTTCGTCCTCATAGAGGGTGAATTCAGCATTTCTTCCGGCATAAACGTAGAGTCTGATGTTGTCTGCGGGCTTTTCGTCGCTCCACTGGATTTCAGGTCCGAAAGGCACGATGGAACCAGCCCTTACAAATAGAGGCATGGTCTCGTAAGGAGCGGCAGCGTTAATCTTCTTGCCACCTTCCATATATTTGCCTGAATAGAAGTCGTACCAGCCGCCTTCGGGGAGGTAAACCTCTCTTGATCTGGCCTTGTACTCATATACAGGGCATGGCATGAAGGCCGGACCGAACATCCACTGGTCGCTTATTTCAGCCACATTCTTGTCGTTCGGGAAGTCCATGGGGAGACCTCTCATTATCGTATAATCATTGAAATGAACCGCACCTGCCAATGAATAAAGATATGGCATGAGACGATAACGGAGTTTCATGTAATAGAGGATGGACTCGTAGGTAGGAGTGCCCTGAGGGGCGATATTCCAGATTTCGCGGGCGGGCCACTGGCCGTGGGTGCGGAATAGAGGCACGAATGCACCGAACTGATGCCATCTGGTGTTGAGCTCGCGCCACTCATCCATGTCGGCATTTGCCTTGCCGGTTGAGTTGAATACGCCCTGAGCTTCCATGAATTTACCCATAACGCTGAATCCACCGATGTCCATGCCCCAGAAAGGAATTCCGCTCATGGAGTAGCCGAGGCCGGCTGCCATCTGCTCGTGCATATCGAGCCATGAAGTGCCGATATCGCCGCTCCAAGTGGCTGTAGAGTATCTCTGAAGTCCTGCAAAGCCGCTTCTGGTGAGAAGGAATACGCGGGTATTGGGGTTAACTTCGCGCTGTCCGTTGTATATTGCGTCCGCATTTACGAGTGCGTATGCGTTGAAATATTCGGTAGAAGGTCCGAGGCCGGTCGGGGTGAGAAGCTTCTTCATGTAATCCATGGGGAGACAGTCTCTCAAGTTCGGCTCGCTGGCGTCCATCCACCATGCGTCGATTTTCTGTCCGAAACGGCTATAGAGGCTCTCGTCCATCTGCTTCCAGAACATCTTGCGGCCGCCCTCTGAATAGGCGTCATAGAATGATTCGTAGTAGCCGAGCCAGTCTTTGAGGCTATCTTTTTCGGGCTGGAGATACATGTAGCCCGCATCTTTGAGCTCTTTGTAATGGTCCGTGTTGGTGTAGAATTTGGGCCATACGCTTATCATGAAACGTCCGTGCATTGCATGAACGTCGTCTATCATCTTTTCGGGATCCGGATAACGGGATGCCTCGAATTCATGGCTACCCCACTGGTCTGGCTCCCAATATTTCCAGTCTTGAACGATATTGTCGACCGGAACGCCTCTTCTACGCATCTCGGAAAGCACTCCCACGAGTTCGTCCTGAGTTGTATAACATTCCCTGCTCTGCCAGAAGCCCATTACCCAACGAGGCATAACCTGAGCCTTGCCGGTGAGAGTTCTGTAGCCGCTGATGATTTCGTCCATATTGTCTCCCGCAATGACATAATAGTCGATGTAGGGATTCATTTCTGACCAAAGAGAGATCTTGCTCTGCTCCTCTGGATCTACGACTGATGCGACTCTAAGTCCAAAATAAGATACGTCTCCATCGGGGTCCCATTCAACCTTGATAGGAGTTTTGACTCCGGCTTTGAGATTTACTGAGAATTTATATGAGTTCGGGTTCCATGCCGGACGCCATACTTCGCTAACTACCTCTTTGCCGTCAATAAAGACTTTCTGGAAGCCTGCATAGTAGAGAGAGAACATATAGTCCGCGTCCTTAGGAGCCTCGATGAAGCCTTCGTAAGCCACCTTTGTGCCTTTGAGGGGCATTTCTGGCAGGTTTTTGATGGCCCATTCATTTTCAAAGTAGAGGGAATCCTCCTGACGTACAAGGGGCTGACCATTCTCAAGGCCAGGTGCCGCTTTGTCCGCTGCGGGGGTATAGGTGCCAGTCAGTCCGCCCTCTTTTCCGTCTTTATCGTAGAGTTTGAATACCTCTCCGAGTTGGATGAAACCGCCAGGATTTCCGAAACGGCTAAATGAATAGCTATCCCAGAGAAGTCCGTAGCCCTTGTTGCTCATGAAGAAAGGGACTGAAACTTTGGTGTTGTACTGATAGAGGTCCTCGTTGTCGCCCTTATGGTTTAAAACCATGTCCTGATGCTGTCCAAGGCCATAAATTGCCTCGTCATCGGGAGATGCGAAAACCTGATTTACGGTGTAGCCTTTGCGGCCTTCCACCTCAATAGGAGTAAGATTTCTGTGGTCTTCAGCAAGAAGCACATTGCCGTTTTTGTCGGTAACAACGACTTTGCCACTTTTCTTGTCAACCTTGGCGTCTACCGCACTGGTGGATAGAGTCACTGCGTCCTCGGCCTCGCTTACGGTGAATGTAGGCACCGCTGCTTGAGGAACTACGGCTAGGCTCTTCCTGTCTGCGAATTTCTTGTCGGCAGTTGCGCTAACTCGTACAATCTTGTCTGAAATAGGCTGGAGGCGCACTTTTACGCCCTGTTCGGTAGCCACGGTCACGCCTTTGCTATCCTTAACGACATTTTTGTTGCCGCAAGATACGCAAGCGGTGATGGCCAAACCAGCCATGGCTAGTAATTTTAGTGAATGATTCATATGATTTGATTTTCGATTTTTAATAGTTGATGGTGGGGTTGATTTTGTGCTATTCGACGGACTCTATTGTTACGCCCTCCACTTCGTTCAATATGGTCTCCACGGCGTTGTCATATTTGTTTTTCTTGACATTCAGCACCATATTCGCCTCGTATTGCTTTGTAGCTTTGTCCTTGTTCAAGGTCCAATCCACTATGTCGAGGCCCTTATCTTTGACGGTTCTGAGTACCTTCTTGATTTCTTCCGGATTGTTCACCGTGAATGCTATAGTCATCCTCTTGTCGCCATATTTATGGAAAATTATTCCCAGAAGGATTAGGCAGAACATCATAATCGCGGTAGCCGCAACCGCCAAAATATACATTCCGGCGCCGCAAGCCATACCGATTGAAGCCGTCACCCAAAGGCCGGCAGCCGTGGTCAGTCCTCTTACCATCTGCTTCTGGAAAATAATGACACCGGCACCCAAGAAACCAACACCGGTAACAACACCGGCGGCAACACGGGCCGCGTCATACTTACCTCCGAAGGCTTCGAAGGCATACATCGACAATACTGTAAAGAGTGCGCTACCCAACGCCACCAGAAGGTGAGTTCTCACGCCAGCTTCTTTGGCGTGATACTCTCTTTCCGCTCCAATTATTCCACCCAAAAGGGCTGCGACTGCAAGTCTTAAAACAAATTCTAATGTCATGGTTTTCTTAATTATGTGATCCAGGGAAAACTCCCCTTCTCGGTGGCACAGACGAGCTTTTCTCTCCTAAAACCCGAGCGGACACAATTAGTGCCGAGTACCAAACGGCAAATTTAATAAAAAATACTAAAATAATATAGGTACTTCGTCCAAATGGGGTGGATTTTGGTAGGAAAAGTTTTTCTTTTCGGGTGGAAAAATAAAGTTTATCCGAATGTGGCCTGAGGAATATATGAATCTTGTCCAAGAATGAAAATCCTTTGTATATCTTGCGGCCAAAACGAAAAGCCATGAAGACGAGACACATTCCGAAGGGGATGGTAGCGGTCGCCATCCTTCTATTGGGGAGTTTGAACTCCTGTGAGAGCCTTGTCGGGGACAAGTCTCAGGGCCGCATAGTCATACATTTCTCGGAGAAGCAATATTCCAGCACCAAAGCCAGCTGGAATGAGTTGCCGGACACCAATGATTTCCTTCTCACCGTCACCGACAAAGAAGGCGAACTTGTGTACGAAGGCACTTACGGCAATTCTCCCGAGGAGCTACTCGTAGACCCAGGCACCTATAATGTGTCCGCGAGGTCGATAGATTTTCGCAAGCCTGCCTTTTCCGCCCCTGAATACGGTGATGACCAGTGCGTGGTAGTTTCCAGCGGTGGAGTCACCGATGTCACTCTTATTTGCACTCAGCAGAATTCCGGTATAAAACTGAGGGTGTCCGAAGATTTCAAGTTGGCCTATCCCTATGGTGAGTTGTATGTGGGTTCTGAAGACGGCAAGTTGCAATATGACTACGATGAGAGCCGAATCGCCTACTTCAACCCAGGCAATGTCACGGTAACTCTGGAGGAAAGCGACAAGGAGTATCCCCTATTCACACGTTCTTTGGCAGCCCGTGAGGTGCTTTCAGTAGGACTTTCCGCTCCCGAAGGAAGGAAGCAGAATAGCGACGGCAGCATCTCCATTGTGATTGATACGACTAGAAATTGGACAAACTATGACTACACCGTGGGTTCGGAAAATTCCGGCGGCGGTAGCGATGTGGACAATGCCGTGGATGTAGCGACAGCGAGAACCATGGCCGGTGCCGAAGATGTTTGGGTTTATGGTTATATCGTTGGTTCGTTCAAATCAACCTCCAATATTGTGTTCGAAGAACCCTTCCCTTCCGCCACCAATATGGCCATAGCGGGAAAAAGTTCTACCACCAATAAAGATTCATGCCTCTCGGTTGAGTTGAAAAAAGGAACGCTTCGAGACGAACTGAATTTGCTTGACCATCCCGAGAATAAAGGGACCAAAGTCTTCCTCAAAGGAGACATCTACGAAGCATATTATGGAATACCTGGAATTAAAAATATCACAGATTATGTCATCGAATAAGCACAAAAACAAAGGTCGCGCCCCGAAAAAGGCGCGACCTTCAGAACCGTTCTTCGCATTAATATCCGAAGATCTCCTCAAGGGTAAGGACTTTCACAGGCCCCAAGGTGTTAAGGAAAGATTTATCCAAATCTCTCGTATCTCCGACGATACCATAGACGTAAGTGCGACCTTTGATCCATTTCTCCTGAGTGGAGACAAGGTCATCCATAGTGAGGCTTCCGACCTTGCTAAAGACGTACTTGGCGCGGGGCTCGTTTACTCCGAGTTCCTGGTCTCTGAGATAATTGAAAAGCACGGAGGCTCCAACGCTTCTCTGAGTACGAAGTCTAGAATCAATGGCTTTCTTGGCGATCTCGAGATTCTTAGATTCGCGAGGCATATCATTGATGATGCTATCGAAACCCTTGACGGCCTTCGCTAGCTTGTCATTCTGAGATCCGATCATTGCCATGAATGAGTAACTGTCGGTCTTGTAGCTAGGAGATACGAAGCTGGCGCCTGCGCTGTATGCAAGGGCCTTGGACTCTCTCATCTCCTGGAATACGATGGAGTTCATTCCGCCGCCGAAATACTCGTTGAAGAGATCTACGTTGGCATCATCCTCGGGCTGATAGGTCTCTCCCCTATCTGAGTACTGAATGTAGTTGAACTGACGTGAATCGTAGTCTACGAGGTAAACCTTGGATTCAGGAGTTTCAAGCTTCTGAGGATGCTGCTTAACGACTGGCTTAAGGCTGCCGGATACCTTGTGATGATTAGAAAGAAGAGACTTAACTGCGGCATCGCTTGAAGGGCCGTAGTAAAGCACCTTATGGTCGTAGGTAAGAAGGTCACGGAGACTTCCGAGCAAATCCTCTGACTTGAGGGCGTTAAGAGCGTTATTGTCAAGAGTAACCTTCTTAACGAACTCAGGTCCGTAGGTGATGTAGCTGCGGAGTGCTGATACGCATGAGCGCTGAGCCAACTTGTTGTCCGCTCTCTCCTTGATAAGGTCGTTCTTCATGCTTGCAAGAACTGCCTCATCGGGCTGAGCATTCTTGATAAGGTCGAGAACTATGTCAAGAGCCTTTCCGACGTTCTCATCGAGGCCTGAAACCGAGATGCTGGTTGAGTTGAGAGAAGGTCTGATGCTATAGTCGCATGCGAGTGCGTAAAGCTCCTGTGCCCTTTCGTCCGCTGACATGGTAGGAGTGCCGAGATAATCCAAATATGTCACTGCCTGTGAATAAGAAGGATCATCCATGGTACCTCTATCGAAGTAGATAATCAGATTAGCTATGCCGTTGTTCTCATTCTTCTTGTAAAGCATCTCAAGGCCGTTCCAAGAGGTCTTAGTGAGGTCTTTTGAGTAGTCAACAAATACGGGTTCAATGGGTTCAACTTCGGTGTCCTGAATCTCTTTGAGGAAGGCACTTTGCTTGTCGCGGTTGGTCTCGATAGGAGTAATCTTAGGAGCCTCAATCTTGTGGATATTGGGGTCCTCACCGTGATGCTTGTAGACATAGACATAGTTGTTTTCGCCGAGGTATTTATTAGCCCAAGCGACTACATCAGCCTTGGTCACCTTCTCGAGACGATTCATCAGGAATACGTCATTCTGCCACTCGTGGCAATTCACGAAGGAATCGACATATTTCATGGCTCTCTGGCCGTTGTCTTCCAGAGCGCGCATTTCTTCGAGTTTGAAGTTGGCGATGGCTGATGAAAGCAATTTCTCGTCAAAGTCTCCGCTGCGAAGTTTCGCTACCTCTCCGAGAAGAAGGTCACGAACCTGGTCCAAAGTCTGTCCCTCCTGAGGGAAGCCGTAGAGAATGAGTTCGCCATGGTCGCTTCTGCCGTAGTTCTCACTAGCGGATGCAAGAAGTTTCTGCTTATTGTTGAGGTCGAGGTCCATTAGACCAGCCATACCGTTGTAGAGAATGGAAGAAACGAGTGGAGATATTTCGCTCTCTGAGAATTTCTCACCAGGATATCTCCAAGCCATGAATACGAATTCGGCATCCTGACCGAGTACGTCCTTTCTCACCGGTGAGGTGATAGGGGCCTCTTCCTTGATTTCAAGATTGGGAACTGAATCGGTAGCTTTCCAGTCGCCGAAGTACTTCTCAATGATTGAGACGAACTCATCGGGGTCGAGGTCTCCGCTGGCACATATGGCTGTGTTGTTAGGAACATACCATGTAGCTTTCTGTTTCAGAATCGCGGTAATGTCAGGATTCTTGAGGTGCTGCTGGGTACCGATAACGTCCTGAGTTCCGTAAGGATGGTTTGCGAAAAGTACTGAGTCAATAGCGAGAAGAGACTTGCTGAAATCGCTGGTCAATCCCCTATTGTACTCCTCGTACACTGCCTCCAACTCTGTGTGGAAGCCTCTAACAACCATGTTTTTGAATCTGTCAGCCTGCACCTTAGCCCAAGTGTCCACCTGATTGGAAGGAATGTCTTCGGTGTAGCAAGTCACGTCGTTGGAAGTGAAGGCATTGGTTCCTTTTGCTCCGATGATTGACATGGCCTTATCGTACTCGTTGGCAATTGCGATTTTGGATGCGAGATAGCTGACTGAGTCAATCTGGGCGTAGATTTTTTCTCTCTCGGCAGGATCGGTTTTGGTCCTATAAACGTCGTAGAGAGCCTGAATCTGGTCCAGCAAAGGCTTCTCGGCAGCATAGTTCTGGGTGCCCAATTTCTCGGTGCCTTTGAACATAATGTGCTCAAGATAGTGAGCCAAACCGGTATTGTCGGCAGGATCGTTTTTACCGCCAACCCTGACAGCTATATACGTCTGAATTCTAGGAGTTTCCTTGTTGACGGACAAGTAAATCTTCAGTCCGTTGTCAAGAGTGTAGATTCTGGTACCCATGGGGTCCCCGTCAACGGTGACATACTTACGCGCTGAAGCCGGTGAGCTAAAAAGCACGGTAAGCACCACCATGATAGTTGTAATTTTGAGAAATCTCATATTGTGAAAATGTTAGTGAAAAATCCGCTTTATCCTTGCAAATATAGTAAACTTAAGGGAAAAAGTTTAGAGAAAAGATTATATTTGCAAAGTAATGAATACCGCGATAGTCATATTGAATTGGAACACGAAGGCCCAACTTGAGAGATTTCTCCCAAGCGTCATCGCTTCGACCGATTCCGACGTGATAGTTGTGGATAATGGTTCCACGGATGGTTCAGTCGAACTTTTAGCCCTTAAATTCCCTACCGTGAGGCTGATTGTTTTTGATAAAAATTATGGTTTTACGGGTGGTTACAATAAGTCTCTGGATGCACTGAAGGATGAAAATTATGATATCTATGTCATAATGAATACCGATGTGCAGGTGCAGGCAGGTTGGCTTGAACCGCTGGAGAAGTGCTTTGAAGATGATCCTCGTTGCGCTGCTTGCGGGCCGAAACTTCACTCTTGGTACAATAAGGATGATTTCGAATATGCAGGTGGTGCCGGTGGCTATCTTGACAAATTCTGCTATCCGTTTTGCCGCGGTCGAATCATGAAAATGGTCGAGAAAGATGAAGGTCAATATGACGACCATCCGAGCGAAGTTTTCTGGACAAGTGGGGCTTGCATCGCTGTCAGAAGCAAGGTTTTCCACGATATTGGGGGCTTCGATGACCGCTTTTTCGCCCATATGGAGGAGATTGACCTTTGCTGGAGAATTCAACTCGCCGGTTGGACAGTGAAGAATGTTCCGACTTCCGTGGTATGGCATGTCGGAGGTGGCACTCTTCCGCAGGATTCGCCGTGGAAATTAAAGCTGAATTATCGCAATAATTTGCTTATGATGAGCAAGAATCTTGAGGCATCTTATGGGCTTCAAGGCGTCGAAAATACTGCGAAAGCGGCCAAGAAGACCATCCGTAAACGCATGATATTGGATGGTTTGTCAGCAATTGTGTATCTTTGCAGTCTGAAGTGGTCTTATTTCAAAGCGGTGGTCGAGGCTCATAATGAGTATCGGTCGCTCCGCGGAGATGCCAAGACCACCGCGGCCCCTGGGGCGGTAATTCATGGGTGGTACCCATCGTGGATTATCCCCAAGGCGGTTTTCCATAAAGCAAGTGTATTCAAGGAAATTCAGGATTTCCGAGGATAAAAGTTTTAAATATTTGATAGTATGAACATTATCATCGAAGGAGCGGGAGAAGTCGGTACTCACCTTGCCAAGTTGCTCAGCACCGGAAACAATAGCATTGTTGTCATTGATAATAATGAGGAAAGGTTGGAGAAAATCCAGTCTACTATTGACGTGTCCACCATCACCAGTGATTTGTCTACTATCAAAACTCTGCGTGAGGCTGGAGTTGAGAAGGCGGACCTGTTCATCGCGGTAAATCCATATACCAGTCAGGATGTCAATGTGGTTAGCGCCTTGATTGCCAAGAAGTTGGGTTGTCCGAAGGTGTGCGCCCGAATCGATGATGAGGATTATCTTTCGTACGAGAACCGCTACCTTTTCACCGAGATGGGTATCGATTTGATGTTTTATCCTGAGAAGCTGGCGGCTAATGAGATTTCCGATTTGCTAAAGCGTACCGGTTCCACCGAGTCCATGGATTTTGGGCGTGGTCGTTTGCAGATGCTTGTTTTCAGGTTGGATGAGGATTCTCCCCTTCTGGATATGAAACTTGCCGAATTTACCGCCGCCGTTTCAAGCGAGAAGGTTCAATTCAGGGTTGTGGCCGTTTCTCGTGATGGTCAGACTCTTATGCCTCGTTTCGATATGAGGTTCAAATACCATGATCAGGTGTATCTTATCACCAAGCGTGAGGGTGCAGGTCCCATCATGGAGTTTTTGGGCAAGAGCGATATCGCTGTCAAGAAGGTGATGATTTTGGGTGGCACTCATGTGGGCGAAATCGTGGCTCGAACCATCAGCAAGAATGTTGAGGGTATCAAGATTATCGAGTCCGACAGGAATGTTTGTCAAAGCCTTATCGAGAATGTGGATGACAATGTGCTTGTTATCAATGGCGATGGCCGTAATTCCGATTTCTTGATTGAGCAGAAGATTAGGGAGTATGATGCTTTCGTGGCGGTGACTGCCAATGATGAGGCGAATGTGCTGGCTTGCGTTATGGCCAAGAAGTTTGGTGTGCCGAGAACCATCGCCGAGGTGGAAAATATCGAGTATATCAAGCTGGCGGAGGATTTGGGCGTTGATGCGGTTATCAATAAGAAGCTAATCACCGCCGGTAGAATCTTCAAGATGACTCTTAGCGATAAGGTTCATTTCGTGAAATATATGAGCGGTACCAATGCGGAGGTGCTGGAATATATCGTGGCGCCCAACAGCAAAATCACTCAGAAGCCGCTCAAGGAGACTTCCTTCCCCGAGAATTCGATTATCGGTGGCATCATTCGTGGCAATGATTCGTTTATCGCGGTCGGCGACACGGTCATCCAGCCGTACGATAGGGTTGCGGTTTTTGCCCTCCCTGAGGCCGTCAAGGAAGTCGATAAGTTCTTTAATGGGAAATAAGGCATGCCGGCTAGCAATGCCAAGCCGGCATAACATAGATCTATATCAATCCTTTCAGTTGTTCTTCGTCATAATCGCCGAACCAGTCATGGAGTTTCTCCTTGGCTTGGGCCTTGATTTCTGGCGTTATATTCTTTGCGACTGCGTAGAGGGCCCATGTGAGGGCTGCAAGATCGTCGGTATATCCCACGATAGGAATTGTATCCGGAATTAAGTCCAAGGGCAGAACAAAATATCCGAGAGCACCTAGTATCTTGGCCCTATCACCCTTTGATGTGAGAGGACTTTTCACTACATAGTAGAGCAGAAGAGCCGCGTAAGCGACCTTCAGACCAGCTTTTTTAGCGAATTTCTTGAGTTTCTCCCAAAAGCGACTTTCGCTGAATTCACTTTGATACTGAGTCAAATCTTCGATTTTGTTTTCTTCGTCCATAGCTTAAAATTCACCGATAGTGGCGAACGTTGTCGAATACGGCAAAAAACGAGCCAGCCATGGCAACTGCCATTCTGTCATAAAATTGGTGATGGCAGATATTTTGAATAAATTTGCAGTCGGAATTCGAAAAGATTCCCATGAGATTGAAATAAAAAACACTAAATATGGATAAGGAAAAAGATATTGAGAAGACAACGGAAGAAGTTGTCAATGAAGAAGATAAGGTTCAAGAGGAAGCCCCTCAGGAAGAGCCTGCGAAGGGTAAAAAAGAGAAAGCTTTGAAACGCAAAATCGAAGATCTTGAGAAGGAGAAAAAGGATTTGGAGACCAAATTGGCCGATTCCAAGAACGACTATCTCCGCCTCATGGCAGAATTCGAAAATTTCCGTCGCAGAACTTCAGCCGAAAAACTTGACATGGTCGCATCCGCGGCATCTGACACCATCAAAGGTCTATTGCCTATCGTGGACGATTTCGAAAGAGCTCTCGACAACATGGCATCGTTGCCCGACGACGATGTGGCCAAGCAAGGTACAAGCTTGATATACAACAAATTAATCAAATATCTCAACGGCAAAGGTTTGGAGAAGATTGAGGCGAAAGGCGAAAAATTCGACACCGACCTCCACGAGGCCGTGGCACAATTCCCCGTTGAAGATGAGAAGATGAAAGGTTGTGTCTATGATGTGGTGGAGAATGGCTACAAACTTGGTGGCAAGATTCTCCGATATGCAAAGGTCGTAGTTGGAATTTAATATTATGGCAGAGAATAAAAGAGATTACTATGAAGTGCTTGGCATCAGTAAAGATGCTTCGGCAGATGATATAAAATCCGCCTATCGAAAGATGGCCCTCAAGTGGCATCCGGATAGATGGGTTGATGGTACTGATGCCGAGAAGAAGACCGCCGAGGAGAAATTCAAGGAGGCCTCTGAGGCATATTCCGTGCTGAGTGATCCTGACAAAAAGGCCAAATATGATAAATATGGCCATGCCGGTTTGGGCAATCAGCCCGATTTCGATTTCAGTGGCGGTTTTGGCAATTTGAATGATATTTTGAATGATTTGTTCGGTGGCGCCTTTGGTGGATTTGGCACTTCCGGTGGTTTTGGCTCCTCCGGTGGCTTTGGTGGCTTCGGTAGAAGTTCCGGTGGCTCTGCCCAGAAGGTTTACAGGGGCCGTGATATCCGTACGAGGGTGAAATTGACTCTCGAAGAGATTGCTACCGGTGTTGATAAGGAGGTTACGATTGAGCGCAATGAGCCTTGTCCCGAATGTGGCGGCAAGGGTGCTAAGAATGCTTCCGACATCCAGACTTGTCCGACTTGTCATGGTACCGGTCAGGTTCAAAGGGTTTCCAATTCTTTCTTTGGCCAGACCATAACGTA